>Ga0172380_10003451_pt1 | contig 21671 bp, 26 predicted proteins | sample Leawe162metaG_FD_119747 | JGI IMG/M metagenome (GOLD analysis project Ga0172380, IMG submission 119747) | Leachate microbial communities from a municipal landfill in Southern Ontario, Canada - Leachate well 162 metaG | ecosystem: Engineered > Solid waste > Landfill > Unclassified | place...
CCCGAAAGCTGTAAATTAAAGCACGAACACGACAACGAGCGCGTAAATAGCGATAGCTTCCGCAAACGCTGCACCCAAAAGCATAGGAACAAAAACTTTGTCGCTTGCTTCAGGATTTCGACCGATAGCTTCCATTGCCTTACCGACAATGTTACCAATTGCCCACGCAGGAATCATACCGCCCAATGCGATAGTCAAACCCTTTGTGAGAATTTTGATTAATTCTGCATCCATAGGAATTCATTAATGAATCTCAGCGATCCTCTTCTCAAACGAAGCGGAACGCATTCGAGCGATCAATGATGTTCGCCGGCAGATGCCTCTGCGTGCTCGCCATGCGGCTTTTCCGTTGCAAGCGTTAGAAATACTAACACAAGCAAAGAAAAAACGGTAGCCTGGATCACACCAACCAAAAGTTCAAGCGCCTGAAACGGAAGCGGGACAACAAACGCCGCGAGGCTCAGCATTACGGTAATCAAAACCTCACCCGCGAAGATATTACCAAATAAACGCAAAGAAAGCGAGATGGCGCGTGCAACTTCACCCGCTGTTTCAATTAAACCCGCCGCAAACTCAACACACGCGGTCATGATTGCAACCGGACCTTTCTTCAGCGATTTGAGCAAACTTCCAATTTGAATGAACTTGTTTCCATGGCGGAAAAAACCGAGTGTTGCGATGCCCGCGACGTGAGTTGAGAGAATTGAAAAAAGTCCGAGTGCAAGCGTTAAGTTGAGGTCTGCAGTTGCAGGGCGGAAAAGCGGAATGAGTTCGAGTTCTCCGTGCATGTATTCCCACACACCAATTGAACCCGTTCCTGGCATTTGGCCAAGCCAATTGCTGAGAAGGATAAACAAGAAAAGTGTTGTGACTAGTGGAAAAAACTTTTTGCTGCGCGCTCGGTCGTGGGTAACACTATCAAATGTTTTGAGTAAAAATTCGAAAAGCATTTCGATCACGTTTTGAAATTTTCCTGGGCGCGCTTTTACGGTTAGACGAAGAATTCCAGCTCCTACAATCAAAATTACAGCAGCAATCCATGCGTTCAGCAAAGAGTTTGTTACAGCAAACGATCCGATATGTGCGATTGTTTCAGCAGCGAGTGGAACCATATTTATTTTTTCTTGGAAAGAGACTCGGGAGTTTTAAGCGCTGCGTATTCTGCCGCATACCACTTCACTTTTTTTCGAATCGTAATTGTGCTGGTAATTATTGCAAACAAGAACCCACCTATTATACCAAATGGCGCGAAGCCATATTTTGTTTGTAGCCACTTACCCACAAGCACAAACGCAACAACGGGTATTGCGATTGCCGCACCAAAATCTCCCATGATTTTCATCCCGAGTAGATATGATCGGCGTTCGTCTTCCGAGAGCGGCATATGATTGCAAATGACGTTCGAATAATACACGTTTTTTTTGGGTAGGTCAAGGATATAAAAAAACAGACCGCCGACCCGCGTTTGTGCGGGTTCGGCGGCGTGGGCAACGATGACTCGCGGTTTTGCATACGGTCGCACGGCACGTCACTTCAGAAGCTAGCTGCCTCAGCAGACGCACGCACAAACCGCTCTTGAAGTTCCCGAAGCCTTTCACTGAGCCGAGCTTTTTCTACGTTGAGCTCCTCCAGTTTCTTTGAAGGCTTCGCTTGCTGAGCTTCTACCGCAAGCATCTCGTTCATCTTGTCGAGCAATGCCTGTTTAGCATCCTCAACTTCACGATCAAGATCCTGCAACATGATGCCCAGCTGAATCCGCGCTTCCTCCTGAGCTTTAGGGCTTTGACGCAATTTGAGGTCCTCTATCGGACCGAAATCCATCGTCATCGAATCCTCCTTTTTCGCGAGTAAGTGCGAACCAAAAGACTAACAAACCTAGTCGTCCGCGTCAAGCGCATACACGCGCCGCGCATTTGCAACAAGCGTCTCTGCACATTCACCATGGTCTATTCCTAAAATTTCCGCAATCTTTTCAGCTGTCGAAACAACATACGCCGGCTCATTGCGCACACCCCGATGTGGCACAGGCGCAAGATATGGGCTATCGGTTTCAACGAGCAAACGATCGCGCGGAACAACGCGAAGTGCTGCGACCAAAGAATTTTCTGTCTCCCCTTTTTTTGGTGGAAACGTAATAATTCCTGGAATCGAAATATACATGCCGAGCTCAACGTAGCGGCACGCCTGCTCAGGTGTACCCGTAAAGCAGTGCATAATTCCACGGCGCGCCAACTTTCCGGCGCTCACGTATTCGGCGAGCACGCGCGTCACCTCCTCATGCGCATCGCGCACATGAATAATCACGGGCTTACCAAGCTCCTCACACAAATCTAAATGCAAACGAAACACTCGCTCTTGCTCTTTCAAAACTTCCTCGCGCTCAAAACCATCTGGAATTCGATATGCATCCATTCCTGTTTCGCCAATTGCGACAACACGTGGGTCGCGCGCCAGGTCGCGGTAAAAATCGTAATCAAAATCTTCTCGTCCGGATCCCTCATCTTCCGACGGCGCAATAAAATGAATGTTGTTTGGATGAAGCCCCACAGCTGCCCAAACGTTTTCGTGTTCGCGCGCAAACAGAGCTGCTTGGCGACTCGTTTTGTGGAGCGTTCCAACAACAATCATCCCAACACCCGCCTCGCGCGCACGAGACAAAACGTCTGCGACATCGTTTTTAAAAACATCAAAATGAACATGACAATGTGTGTCGATGTATTTTAAGCGTTCGGTCATACAAGTCCTTTCATCGCGCTTTTAATAAATTCTGGAACGAGCGGCAAAAAAATCTGAGAAATTTTTATAAACCACGGCGTTAGTTTTGAAACTGCCATCGCCGTGTCGAGTCCGGGAACTGGCAAAAATTTTGCGTAGTAGAGTGCAAGCCCAACAAGAAACGCGCCTTCGAAAAATGCGAGAAGGCCGCCGAGCAAATGATTGATTGAACTGATGAACGGCAGATGCACCATAAATCCGAGTGCGCGCTCGCCGATCCAAAACAAAAATCCGATGAGCTGCGAGATGACAATGAACACAATCAAAAACATCACCCACTTTCCAAGTTGCTGAATATCAAATCCGGAAACCTTTGCAAACCACTTCGCGATATCAAGACTATAATGAAGCGCAACAAACGCGCCCGCGATCATGCCGATGAGCGAACCAATTACATGGATGAGCCCGCGCTTGATGCCCGAAAGCGTGTGCACGAGCATGTATATAAGAAGGCCGACGTCGAGTGCTGACATATTATTCGATATGTGGGAACAGGGCCTCAGGCTGCGCGAGCGGCGCACCCGATTTCAAAAGACCCCATTCAACTAAGTTGCTAAAGTTTGGTTCAAAAAATTCAAACCCGAGCTGGCGAAGCATTTTTTCACTCGTCTCCGGCATGAACGGTTGAATCGCAATTGCAATCTGACGAAGACCTTCGAGGAGCGTGTACAGCGTTCGCGCAACATCGTCGGTTCGCCCTTCTTTGTTTGCGGTCCATGGCTTTTCGCGATCAATTAATTGATTGAGCCCACGAACATAATCCCACACAACTTCAAGCGCCTTCTGGAATTCCCACGCGTTCATGTGTGCGCTATATCGATCCCAAAATTCCTGATGTTCACCCTTTGTTTCGAGCGGCACACGGCCATCGCAGAATTTATGTGTCATCGCAATCGTACGCATGAGCAAATTTCCAAGGTCATTGCTGAGGTCCGCGCGATATCGCTGATCAAGTTTTGTGTATGAAAAATCTCCGTCTCCGCCGAATGACATTTCGCGGAACATAAAGAATCGAAACGCGTCGATGCCGTATTTCAAAACAATGTCGTATGGATTCACAACGTTGCCGAGCGACTTCGACATTTTTTCCCCATCAACCGTGAGCCATCCGTGCACAACGATTTGCTTTGGAACTTCGAGCTTTGCTGACATGAGCATCGCTGGCCAGAGCAATGAATGGAAGCGATTGATTTCCTTTGCCATCACGTGCGCGTCCGCTGGCCACCATGCGTCAAAAAAATCCGCGTCAGTTCCGTATCCGATCGCCGTCACATAATTCGTGAGCGCATCAAACCATACATACATCACCTGCGAATCATCACCTGGAACCGGAATTCCCCACGAAAGTTTTTCCGTGCTACGCGAAATCGAAATATCATCAAGCCCTTCCTCGAGAATCTGGCGCATTTCTTTTTGGCGATTCTGAGGAAAAACAAATTGTGGATGCTCGTCAAAATATTTTTTGAGTGGCTCCGTGTAGCGCGACAATCGGAAAAAATAGTTTTCCTCAGAAAGCATCTCCGGTGCTTTTTTGTGAATTGGACAAAGACCATCAATCAAATCTTTTTCGACAAAATATTGTTCACATCCAACGCAATACAACCCTTCATATGATTTTTTGTAAATATCACCCGACGCATTCGCTGCTTCCCAGAATTTCTGTGCGCCCGCGATGTGACGCGGTTCGCTCGTGCGAATAAAATCCGTATTGCTTGCATTCAAAACTTTATGCAAATCGCGAAAGCCTTCCGAAATTTCGTCGACAAATGTTTGCGGTCCAACACCTTTCGCCTCAGCCGCACGCGCAATTTTCTGACCATGTTCGTCGGTGCCCGTTAAGAAATTAACCTGCTTGCCGAGAAGCCGTTGAAAACGCGCCATAATATCCGCCGCAATCGATGTGTATGCGTGCCCAATGTGGGCCGCAGCATTCACATAATAAATCGGCGTGGTGATGTAATAATGGTCGTCGCGTTTTGGCATAGTCTTAACAAGTTAGTATTCAACCGGAATCGAAGGACCAATCGAGCCTGAGTAAAACAAGTACAAAAGAACGAACGCAACAATTCCGAGAACCGCAAGCTGCCAACCCGCAATTGAGCTGCTGTCGCCGTGGCCTGCGCCGCCTCCGTGTCCGCCTCCGCCGTGACCCCCCGCTTTCTTTTTTGGTTTTCCGTGTCCGCCTCCGCCGTGATCTGACATATAAATGTTAGTTAGCGCAAATAATTATAACAAATTCTCCGCGCGTTTCGCTATCTGATATTTGTGCATCAATTTCCGATGCAGTTCCGCGATAGATGGTTTCGAACAGCTTCGTCAGCTCGCGCGCAACCATTATCTGACGATCGGGCATCACTCGATGCAGATCTTGCAACGTTTTTTTGATGCGGTGCACGGATTCGAGCACAACAATTGTTTCTTCAGTCGCTGCAACCTCATCAAAATATTTATTCCGCTTATTTTTGTGCGGCGGAAATCCAAGCACCCGAAATCTATCCGTTGGATATCCACAAATCGAAAGCGCTGCCGTCACACTCGACGGCCCCGGGATCGGCGTAATTTCAACATCGAGTTTTCGATCAATAATCTCGCGAATAAATTGATTGCCCGGGTCTGAAATTCCTGGCGTTCCTGCGTCCGACACGAGCGCAGCTTCCCCCGCCGTTTCAAGTTCCCCTATCGCTCTTGCCATCGCTGCCCCCTCGGTATGATGATGGAGTGCGATAACCCGTGGCGTTGCGCCGATATGCGCAAGCAATTTCGCTGCAACGCGCGTGTCCTCGGCAAAAACCAATTTTACACCGAGCAAGACCTCACGCGCGCGAGCAGTGAGGTCTTGCAAATTCCCAATCGGTGTTGCGACGATAAAAAGCTTCATGCGTTTTTCACAGGAGGTGGCGGCGTTTTCGGTTCATCATCTTTATTTGTTGCAATAACAATCGCCATTACGATTCCAATTGGAACCATAATCATTGCTACGATTCCAAGGAAACCTTGGATTGTCCTGACAATCATTGCGAATACTTGCACAGCCTCACTTCCGTTTCCTCTTTGAAAAAGAAAACTGGTGAGAGGATACAGGACAAGGTTTAATACAACTATAGTTCCAGGTAGACAGCCCCACGTGAGCGCTTTTTGATTTTTTGTCATACAAAAACTACGCGAGATCAACAGCCTGATTTTTTGAGAATGCGAGAACGCCGGGCAATACAAGATTTGCAATTGGCACAATCATCAAAAGGCCGAGCCATTTTGAGAATGCAAGACGCTCGCAGACGCGCATCCATAGATATGTACTAAACGCCAATATTATAAGAGCTACTACCACAGCAAACGCCTTATGAATAAATAAGGCTGGAAAATATGCAAGTGATATAAGTCCATACCAGTATGACAGACCAGCGAATTTTGCAAGCTTAAACGGAAGAACAAATGGAATAATTACAAGCCAACCATTTGGTGTATTTGTTTTCTGTGCAATTTTAATGAGTGCAACCATCATGTATACAAAAATCGCAAGCATTGGGATAATCATAATAATGAAAACCGCGCCCATAGCTGCCATCATTGTGGCTAATACTGTTTTTCGTTCAAAACCATTTTCCTCAGTTAACTGAGCAAAATCTTCAATCGAAACAGGTTCTTGTTGAAATGTTGTCGTTTCGGCAGCGATTGGCGGCTCATCCAAAACCGTCTCGGTCTGAGCAAAAACACTAACCGGCGAAAGCATGAGTAAGGCAAGCGCCGCAGTTGCAAAAAACTTTTTGAGCATACAAGCTAAAAATTGATTAATTGCATCTAGTATACGGGCAAACGCGCGCGGGGTCAAAATTATGGGTAGATTTGATTGCCGTCTTCGTCAATTAATCTAATTGCGAGCGTTGGACATGCCTGCGCTGAAAGTAAAACCATTTCGTCATCGTCTCCCCATGGTTCAATAACGACCGCCTTGTTTTCGTCGTCCATGTAATAGGTGCGTCCTGCAACTGCAACGCAGCTTGCTGCGCCAATGCATGCATCTCGGTCAACAATTACCTTCGCGATTCGATTCTTTTTTGGTTCTTCCATATAGTTACATCTTACCCGTAATACTTCTCGCTGTAAAATCGAATCAACTGTTCAATCTCCGGAATCGCTTCCGGATCGCCAACGCCAACTTTCAATTTCTTCTGTACATCATCAAGCGTTTGCGCGCCTTCGAGCACCGCTTCCTCAATATCCTTGTCCGTGATATTCAAATTCTTATCGACGACGCGTGCTCCCTCAACTTCAACGCGATCATGCTTTCCAACGGCGTGAAAATAATTGTTCACCGCCTTGCGAAACGCTTTGTCAGCAAGAACACTGCAGTGAATTTTGCGATTTGGAAGTCCTCCTAAACGTTCCATGATATCTTGCGGCTTGATTTTAAGCGCCTCTTCAATCGTCAAACCGCCATGTTCCGTCACCATCTCCGAAAACATCGATGTTGCCGCAATTGCGCTGCCACAGCCAAACGTTTTCCACTTCAAATCAACAACGCGCTCAGATTCCGGATCAACCTTGATCCAGATATCCATAACATCGCCGCAATTATGAACGAGAAACGAATCTGTTGCGTATGTGTGCGACGTCTCAACTTCAAAGTTATATAATCGTCCCTCGAACAAGGCCGGAGCTACACTGCGAACAGGAATATATGCGTAATCGCCATCCTGCCATACTTCTTTAACCTGTTTTTTATTCGCATCCGGCACATAATTAATTGCCAAAATTGCTGCGAGCTTTTGTAGAGACGCTTGATCTCCCACATGAATTCGATATGCCGCCTGATGGTGTACACCTTTAATTGTTTGTGCAGCTTCGCGGTACAGCGACGGAATTATTCCTTGGCGCAAAAGTAATCGGCGCATCTGATTCGCAAGCTGATTTGAGATCGTCGTAAAACCTGCTCGTTTTTGCGCGCGAGTCAGGCTAAAATATCCATCGCCGCGCCACACGCCTTTAATGAGCGCAGCTTGTTTTTCAGGCGATAAAAATAACAAAATTTCTGGCACCTGTTTTTTTGCTGCTCCGAATCCGAAAAGCTCTCCAAATGTTTGTGCGAGATGAGTGCTTGATGCAACAACACTAATTTTATGCTGTTTTGCATTTAGTTTAATAGTTGCTGCAACTCCGAAATATTTTTTAAGAAATTCCGCAGCACGCTCCGCATACGGCATTTCTTTATCGCTAAACGTCAAACCAATTTCACTCAAATCTTTTTTGGTATGGCCCTCTGCAATAAAGTAACCGAAAAGCTCAAGAACGTCTGCGTTCAGTGGAACGCGTGCAGGAAGCGCTTTGCTTTTATGATCAAATTTCTTTTTAGTCAGCGCTGGAATTGTAAACCATGACGCATCGCAAACCGTTTTATCAATTGGGTACAAAACGACATCGCCTTTTTGAAGCTCAGACGCGTGAAACCAGGTGCGCGGCAATCGCATTTTTCGTTTTGTGTGAAAAAATGGATATTTTTCTCCGCGTGGAACTGAAATACCAAAAATCAAATGGTCGGCAGTACAGGTAAGGTCACCAAATTGTGTACTAATTGTTACAACCGCTTTTTCATTTTGCGGACGAAAAATTCGCTCGACCGCGTGAAATCCCCCGTCATGACCTAACAACTCCTCACCAACTTTAATATTCTTAATCAGCTGCACCCCCTGTTTGGTTACAATTTCAGTTTCAGGAATTAAACACGCTGGCGACCCTACCGTCCCGCGCGCGTCAAATTGCCCAGGCGCTGGCTCCTCGAGCAATAAATTTTTTGGATGAAAAAAATGCTCCTTCACGATCTGTGAATATGCCCACTTTTGGCGGGTATGCGGATTCACAACATCTGAACTTTGCATGTCGCTTGTTGAAATAGGTTTTGCGTTTGTGTCTTCCATATAGTTATTTTTTCATCCAATGTGGCACGACATCTTGCGTAAATGCACTGCGCGCTGCCATATCTTCCTGTTTTTGATCAAGTTTTAAATGTATCGGCGAAATCGAGCGAAGAAGTTCAACAACCGGAGGCAAAACCGTCAAAACGTGGTCGATATCTGCGCGCGTCGTTGACTTTCCAAGCGTGAATCGAAGTGACCCGTGTGCGTATTCATAGGGCTTTCCCATCGCGAGAATGACATGAGATGGGTCGAGCGACGTACTTGTACACGCAGAACCCGTCGAACATGCAATTCCGTATTCATCGAGATACAGGAGAACTGCCTCACCTTCAATATCCAAAATGGTAAAATTCAAATTATTCGGCAACCTATTCGTTGGATGTCCATTCAAAACAAGTTTCGAAACGCGTTTTTGAATTTCGGTCCAAAAATAAGTTCGAAGTTCTGTGAGCCGAGCACCTTCCGATTCCGCCGATTCCTGCGCAAGCTCGAGCGCCCGCGCAAGCCCTACAATCGCTGGCACATTTTCCGTTCCACTTCGGATTCGATTTTCCTGTCCTCCGCCAACTATTTGCGATTGGAGCTGAACGCCGCGTTTGCAATATAAAAGCCCAACCCCTTTTGGGCCATAAATTTTGCTACCGTTAATCGTCACTAAATCCGTGTGGAGCTCAGCAACATTCAGCGAAAGCGCGCCCGCTGCCTGACAAGCATCAGTATGGAAAAACGGAGGATCCATAGGTCCACGCCCATTCTCTTTTTTCCATTTTAAAAGCGCACGACCAATATCAGCAATCGGTTCAATCGTACCAACTTCGTTATTTGCATACATGATTGAAATTAAAATTGTTTCCGGCTTGATTGCACCAATCACATCCTCAACTGAAACTTCCCCGTCGGTATTAACTGCAACTTCAGTTATTTCAAACCCTTCTTTTTTTAAAACTTCCGTCGGCAAAAGCACTGCATGATGTTCGATTTGCGAGGTAATAATATGTTTTCCCCATTTTGGATTGTTTCCATATTTTCGAGCAACTCCAAACAGCGCCAAATTATCACTTTCCGTTCCACCTGCGGTAAAAATAATTTCTTCCGGCCGCGAATGCAAAATTCCAGCAATTTTTTCGCGCGCTTCGGTCAGCGCATCGCCTGCATCACGCGAAATCGAATACAATCCACTCGGGTTTCCAAAAATTTCCGTGAAATACGGAAGCATCGCTGCAACTACCTGCGGATCAGTTGGTGTTGTTGCTGCATGATCTAAATAAACAGTGCGCGCCTCGATATTTGGAAGATTACTCATACGTGTTTACCGATAAGCTGACTCAGTGTTATTGATTTGAGATATTGTTGAATGTAAGCGTTAATCGTGTGAAAGTTTGTTCGTGTCATACAAACTAATTGATGCGGGCACGAAACGTCGCCGTCTTTAAGACACGGAACAACAGCCATATTCCCCTCGAGCGCCTCAGCGACATTCAAAACGGTAATAAGATTAGCCTCACGCGAAAGTCGATAGCCTCCCGAGCGACCCTTACACGCCGCAACAAGCCCTGCTATACGCAGTTTTCCAACGATTCGCTGCATAAACAGGAACGAAACACGGCCTTTTTTAGCAAATTGTGAGAGCGGCAAACTCTCGCCTTCTTTAAGGCGAGCAAGCGCTGACAAAAATTGAAGCGCATAGTCGGTTTGTCGATTCAGTGTCATTGCCATAAAAGCATACTGCTAAGGTATGCGAATATTAGCAAGTTTAAATCATACTGTCAAGGTATGGGAATACAACAAAAACGCCCTGCTCTATAAGGATAAAACCCTTACAGAGCAGGCCGTAAAACTAGCCCCAGCGGAGCGGCGTTTCCTGCGTAATGCCTTCCGCGCAATATTCCGTCACGCCGAGCGTCGGTTGACCCTCTACCATGAGCAGACACGCACAGTACGTCGGATAGCTACACAGACGCGAACCTGCAAGACAGAGCGCGGTATCCGCGCACAACAACTGTGGATATTGTGCAACAAGCGCAATGCCCTCATACGCGATAAGCGCCCGCTCGAACGTGCTGTGGATTTGCACAACACGGTACGGCGCACATCCCCGATTACCAGGACTCAAATTGACCCACATCCAATAGACCTCGGCATCGGGTGCGCGCGACGGAGGAATCGTAAACACCGACTCCTCGCCGCCAAATTGGATACCAAGTAGCCGACACGCATCCGGCAAGCACATCGAGATATCAACAAGAATCGGCACCACAAATCGACCATCGAACGGCAGCGTCGGAATCTGCGGAATCGTCATGAGGTACACCTCAAACGAGGGGAATCTTCCGCGACCCCATCCACTGTCCCAGAGCGTCCGGGCCTGGAGGATGCGCTGGTCGAGTACGACTGTTTTTTCTGCATGTGCCTCAAACGGGAGCTCGAGAATTTGCGTCTTCGGTACACCAAAAACGCACTGCCCTGCGTAATATCCGCCATCCATAGGAAACCTCCAATCACCTGTTTGGTGATAATCCACTGGGTGCCCCCATTTCCAAATTCTGTCAAGTGTGATTAAATTGTGGACATGAACCTCACACTTCTCCAAAAAACGAATCTGACCCCAACAGTCAAAAGCTACACATTTAAACCAGAAAAGCCCTTTGCTTTTATCCCTGGCCAGTTTGTCATGCTCAAACAACTCGGTGCTGAACAAAAATTAGCACGCGCTTTTTCAATAGTTGCAGAGCCGAACACCGATACCGTCACTTTTTTAATGAAACATAACCCACTCGGCCATGTTTCTGGTTTTTTAAGCGAAGCACCGCTTGGCGCCACAATCGAAACATCGCCCGCGGTCGGACGCTTTGTAACAAACGCAGCTGACACAGACCGCGTCTATATCGCAACGGGAACAGGACTCGCACCGATTATGAGTTTTATTGTGTCCGAACAAAATCAAGCAGTTCAAACAACAACAGTGTTCGGCGCACGATCCGAAGAAGATCTATTTTGGACTGATAAACTCCCCGGAAATTCATTGATTACCCTCTCGCAACCATCTGAAAACTGGACAGGGCTTCGCGGCCGCGTTACCGCCCACATCGAACCTTTAATCGAAAAACACCGCGCAGCAGCGTGGTATTTGTGTGGAAATCCTGCAATGGTGACCGAAGTGCGCGCGATCCTTCTTGCTGCTGATATCGAAAAAACAGCGATACACTTTGAGATTTACTAAATCACCGAGCGATACACAGCTTCGATTGCATCAACCATACCACGAAGCGTGAATTCAGGTGTGAGCTGTTCGCGTGATTTTTTTTCAGCACGCAGCGTCTCCACAATCGCATCTGAGAGCATTTCCGCTGAATGCGGGACAACTAATCGCAAATCTGCACCCTCACCCATTTCTGGAACGCCTCCAACGCGCGTTGCGACAATTGGAATTCCTGCGAGCTTCGCCTCTAAAACCACATACGGCATCCCCTCTTTGGAAGATGCGAGTGCAAGCACATCAGCGCCACGCATCGCGCGAAACGCATCCACTTGTTTACCAGCAAAATAAACTACACCGTGCAGTTTTGGATTTGCCGCAACAATCGCCTCGCACGCAGGTCGCTCATTTCCTTCGCCAATCAAAATTAATCGAGCATCCGGCATACGTGGAACGACAGATTCAAAGGCTCGAATTAAAAGTGGTAGATTTTTTGCGGGATAAAAATTCGCAATCGACAAAATAATTTTTTCATCCGTAAATGTCGCAGCGCACCACGAACCGAGCAGGAGTCGTGCCTCGTGTTCCGGCAAAATCCGCGATTCCATATCCAAATCAATGCCATTCGGAATTACCGCAATTTTTTTTCCAGAAACTACATGGTGTGCACACGCCGCATCTGCATCGCTTTGCGAGACCGTAATAATTTTATGGCGAAATAACGACGAAATTTTTTCAACTACGATATAAAAAATCTTTGTATGCATCGGCAACTCCTCACAAAAAACAAATCCGTGCGCCGTATAAACAACCTTACTCCCCGCAAGTCGACCCGCAATCGACGCAAGTACACCGGCTTTTGAGCTATGACAATGCACGATATCGGGTTTGTGTTTGCGAACAAGTTTGAAAATTTCGATAAATCCTCGGATATCTTCGAGGGGTCGAATTGAACGAATGGTGTGATGGAGTCGGACTGTTTCAATGGGCAAAAATCCTTCTGCAGCTGCACGCGAAAGTTCCTCAAACTGTCCGCCAACTGCAATTGAAACGTCATGACCGCGCCGACTCAGCTCACGCGAGATATCAAGCACATGGCGCTGAGCGCCACCCAAATCTCCCTCAGTAATTACCATTAAAATCTTCATGCCCCGATTATAGCGCAAAGCCCTGAGTTTTTCTAGACCCAGGGCTAACACGCATGTGATCAATTGTATGTCGCGAGACTGCCCTCCTCATTTTAAGTCGCCTCCAGGGTATCGGTAGCTCGGGTCCCCCTCCTTGCCACCAATTCCATGCGCGCTGTCTCGGCAACGCGGCAATGCTATGCATGTGTCTGGCAACTCCCCTCCTTTGTATCTCACGCCATACACAAAATTTTTTGTGATAATCGGCGCACGTCAAAGCGTTTTGGAGCACATTCACCGTAACAAAAACCCTTGCGCTTGGCAAGGGTTCTCTGTCCGCATCTTATACACGGGGATATCCGGATAACTCAAATCAAAAAACGCTTTTGCATGATAATTATTTTTGTAACGCACGTTCAATATATGCTTTTGCTTGCTCGTATGGAAGTGCGCCGCCCATAAGTTCAGCTGAACCATCCGCTGCGATAACAAACGTTGCTGGAGTTCCTTGAACGCCTGCATTTGCACCTTCCGCTTCTGATGCGCTAACCTTCGCTGCGAATTTACCCGAAGACAAACAGCTCTGGAACGAACCCTTGTTTACACCGAGCTTCACAGCCTGATCTGCATATAACGATTCGCTCAGCGCGTCCTGATTTTGAAAGAGCGCGTCTGCAAACTTCCAAAATGCATCATTTCCCTTCAAACTTGCAACACATTCAGCAGCTTCTGATGCTTTCTGTGCTTGTGGATGAATTGAGCTCAAAGGAAACGAGCGAAACACAAGGCGAACCTTACCTTTATAGTCGTTTACGAGTTTCGTTGCCGTTGGATGGAAGCGCTGACAAAATGGACATTGAAAATCTGAGTATGCAATGAGCGTTACTTTTGCATCCTTTGGACCTAAAATATGGTCATCGTTCGTAACGTCAGCAGGTTTTCCAACAGGTTGTGGCGCTGCATCTTCACCATTGTCAACCGCTGCTGCAATATTCGAGCCTCCGGGCGATGAATCACTGATTTTCATGCCGAGTAAAATGAAAAAACCGAGTGTACATAAAACTAAAATTCCACCGACGATACCACCGAAAAATAATGTCTTTGGCGGAACCGAATTCATCCATGACTGTCCTTGTTCGCTTTGCATAGGTATAAAATTGCTGAATTGTTTTTATAATCTCAGGCATTATAACAGAGAACCAATCTTGTCCGCAATAACAGACCAATCCCCATATTCTGAGGCACGCATTCGCGCCTGCACGCCCCTGTCCTCCCATTGTTTTCGATTCGACGCAACATCACGCAATGCATTTTTTAATTCAACTTCACTTCCCGGTTCAATCAAAAAACCTGTAACTCCGTGCATCACAACAGAATCAACGCCTGGCAATCGACTTGCAATCACAGGAACGCCCGACGCCATTGCCTCAAGCAATACAATTCCAAATGTTTCCGATGTATCCGTTGATGGCAAAACAAACACTGCCGCTTGGCGATACAATGTCGGCAACTCTTCATCGGAAACCGCACCTAAAAAACGAACGTGTGAGGCAATCACCAATTTTCCCGCGAGTTGTTCGTAGTTTTTTCGCTCATCGCCATCGCCTACAATCCAAAGCTCTGCGGAAGAATTTTTTTCAGACACTGCCTTAAATGCGCGAAGCAAAATTTCAACACCTTTAAAATAATGCGTTCGGCTCAGTCGTCCGACAAAAAGATAAACAAGTTTTTTTGCCTCAGACGCGGGTGAAAAACGCTGCGTATCAATACCAAATGGAATGATTGAAATTTTGTCTGGTACAACATTTTTAAAAAGCGCATCTGATGCAAAATGTTTTGTCGAAATTCGAACAGCATCTGCGCGATTAATGAGTGATTGTAAAACAACTCGCTGAATTTTAAACAAAATCTTAAAAACACCAACCCCAATCGGATCCATGTGAACCGTGACCACCAATCGTTTGCGAGTGATCATTTTCCATAGAATCAAAACCTCCATGAATCCATAGGCAGGAAGCTGCGCGTATACAACATCGCTGCCCCGAAGTCGCGCAAAAAGCTGCGGGACCATACCTCCCAGCGATATGCGCGGAAGTCCCCGCAGTCGCACAACCGGAACTGACACCGCCCTATCTACAACCAAATCTTTACGTGGATTATCCGTTTGCAGCGTAAAAACAGTAACCTCGTGTTTTTTTGCAAGCTCTGTCACTTCTGCGAGCGCAGCTGTGCACATTCCCCCTCTCGTTGGCGGAAACACTGCTGTTACAAACGCAACTCGCATATTATTTTTTATGTTCGATGTCATGCTTTATGAGCGCAATTTCACTGACTAATTTTGAAATCATATTTTCCTGACGCTCAAATCGAAGGAGCACCCGCAGTGTTGTATAAAATAACACCGCAATTGAAATATAAATTGCCGCATCAACGCCACGACCAACGCCAATACGCTGCGAAAGCTGTGTCGCAAGATCTGGTTTCCACACAAACACTAGAAAAACAATGGTGCCAATAATCCAAACCCCAACAATGCCAAGCCCCATAGCTCGCGCTCTCAGTCGACTTACGATTCGCTCAATACCTAATAACGCAATCGCGGTTAATATGATCTGCATGATAATTGGCTGGTCTGACATAGGTGCTAATTTAAACTTTTTAAAACAAGTCGCCAGAGCGTTCGGACACCTTCAAGAAAACTTTGACCTTTACTCAAAGAATATGTTGTGTAGCGCACTGAAATCGGTACTTCAACAATACGCGCACCAATTCTGTGTGCTTCGGCAACAATTTCAGACGAAATTTCCATGCGCGACGTGGTCAAATTCATTTCTCGAAGTTTTGCGATTTTAAACGCACGAAAGCCAGATTGCGCATCGATCATAGGCCCTCCAAACAAGCCAGCCGAGATTACGCCGCCGATCATATTATATGCCTGACGAATTGGCGGCATATGCGATCGCACGCGCGCACCGATTACAACGTCAGAGCCGCCTGAAAGACCTGCTAACACACGCGGAATATCATGTGGATCGTGTTGACCATCAGCGTCGAGCGTTACGACTGCATCATATTCCCCAACGCGCAGCGCATAAGCAAACCCCGTTCTAAGCGCCGCACCGAGCCCACGATTAACAACATGACTCAGCACACGCACCCCGCACGCGCGTGCACGAGCGCCCGTATCATCTGTTGAACCATCATCAATTACAACAACATCGTGCATTCCTTGCAATGCCTGTAAAACAGATTCAATCGTTGTCGCCTCGTTGTACGCAGGTACAACGACGAGAGTCTTCATAGAGAATACGTCAATTTATTTCGATTCGCACTTACATGGTCGACTAAATGTTGCAGCCCATTTTCAAGTGGCATCATCGGCATCCACCCGAGCGCCTGTTTTGCATATGTAATATCAGGAACTACATGTTCCGACAAAAATTCAAGCGGCTGTTCGTGTGCAATTTCCGAGGTCGAACCCAAAATTTCCTTAACTTTTGTTGCAATTTCAGCGAATGAAAATTCGCGCTCATTACCGATATTAACAGGTTCAATTCCCGCTGGAACTTTTGCAAGTTTTAAAAGCGCGGATACAGCATCAGACACATAGAGGAGTGTTGTTTTCATTTCCTCTTGTCCGTAAATAACAAGCGGCGCATTATCAAGCGCGCTCGCCACAAACTCTGTAATCATCTGCGCGTCATGCATTTTAAGTCGAGGGCCGTATGTTCGAAAAAGTCGCGCAACACGAGCGTCAACGCCGAAACCATCTGCATACGCTGCAATCATCGTTTCCGCAAAACGTTTACCTTCATCATACGACGCGCGCATTGCTCGATGGTCGATTTGACCAATCGTATCTTCTTTGACCGGCGTGCTGTCAACGCGCGGCCCATATACGCACGCGCTCGATGTAAAAATGTAGCGCGCCTTATATTTCACTGCCCACTCAAGCGTCTCTTTAACGGCCATGCTATTTGCATCTAAAATCGACACGCGATTTGTGTTAAAATTTTGAACACTCATCGGGCATGCCAAATTGAAAATCTCCTGGACTCCCTGAACAGACACGCGAAACCGCTCAAGCTCCGGAAGTGTATCAAGGTCAAGTGGCTTACAAACATCATGCTTGATAAAAATAAAATCTGGATTTGAAAGAAGCGGCTCAATATTATCAGTCGACGCATTGCTCAAATTATCAATACAAATCACGCGCCCTTCTTTTAGAAGAGCCTCACACAAATGCGATCCGATAAAACCAGCTCCACCCGTTACGATGGAATTTTTCTTTTGAAATTCTGTTGTGGTTGCCATAGTTATGATGTTTTATTACTGACCAAAGTACAAACTGGTGAATTTTAAGGATTTAAGCAGATCTTTTTTAACGCTTGAAATAGTTGCGCCTACATGATCAACAGTTTCAAATAACGTACTCGTACCCTGGGATACACCGAGGACTAATTGCACGCCTCCATCTGCGCTCAACCGACCAAATGTAAATCCATATATTTTACCCTCTGTTGGCTTCGCAGAAATTGCTTGCGCGATTGTTCCATCAAGCAAAACAAAACGAACAAGGAGATTTTGTGGCGTTTGTTGAGCAATATATAACTGATTCGACGCAGTGCTCGACGGGCCAAACCCAATTGAAATCGGCGTTGCAGTGTCTAGAACTACATCAAAATCAGACAGATACGTTCCAAACTGATCCCACAAATATACAACAACATTTTTTCCATTTTGAACCGCTGTCACAACAACAGTTCTGTCTGGAAATCGATGCGCTGCGACAGCGACCGTTCCCTTTTTTTCTGGAATTGTAATTGTTGCACGAACCTTCGCATCGCCTTCTAAAATTACAACTTTTTTTAATTGGCTTGAACCGACAATAATTTCATCCGCGCCATCGCCCTCGATATCCGACGAAAATAATGACATGCCCCCACGCTCTTTGTTTCCAAACGGACGTATTTCGTGAATTAATTTTCCATCACGCTGAAAATATCGAACAAGCGATCCGCGGCTATTCGACGTTGACGCGACAATCTGCGCCACACCGGACGCGTGAATATCCCCCGTTACGATACGGACATCCGAAGAGGCCGCCGGCGCTACAACAAACGATTTTGTTTGTTTGAATTCCGTATCAAGTACGTACGCAGTTGTTCCACGACCTGATTTAACGGGCGCAATATAAAATCCGGTCGATAGCCCCGCTTCGCCTCCTTGCTCTGCGTAATGTACTGCTTTGTATGCATTGACTGAACCAAGCCCTGCTGCACGACTTGAATTCCCAGGAACAGGATCGACCGTTGCAAACAGTGCTTTTCGAATTTGATCCGGCCCCCATTTTGGCTGGACACTTTTAATTAATCCCGCAACACCGCTAATAAACGGCGCAGCAATCGACGTTCCCGACCAGTGTCCTCCATATATTTCATCAGTGCCCAGCGTTGGGTCAAACAAAATAGTCGATGGCAATCGTTGTCCAGGCGCTGAAATATCAATACATTTATCTCCGAAATTCGAAAATGGTGCGAGACGACCATCTTCGCCGAGCGCCGCAACGCCAATCACCCAATTTTCTTCTTTAAGCGGATCGTCAAAACAAACAGGATATTGCGGTTGTTCATTTAAATTAGTACCTGTCATTCCCTCTTGCGCGTTACCTGCCGCCGCAACAACCAAAATTCCCGCGCGATAGGCGCGTCGAACTGCTTGAATAAAATCAAGACTTGGCGTTGGACCTACAAAACTCAAATTAATGATCGACGCTTTTTTCTGAATTGCATAATCAATCGCACGCACGGCCAAATCCGTATCGCCCTCACCTTTATCATCTAAAATTTTAAGCGGCAAAATCTTGACGCGCCAATTAACTCCTGCCCCACCCTTGCCATTATTTCCAACCGCACCAATTATTCCCGCAATCACAGAGCCATGATTGAGTCCGATCCGATTGGTGTCGCCCTGAGGATTTGGACGCACATCACCATTATCCTTAACAAAATTCCATCCACGCACATCATCAATCAGCCCATTTCCATCATTATCCATGCCATCCGATTTTTCAAATGGATTCAGCCAAACATTATCGATTAAGTCAGGATTGAGCACATCGACGCCTGCATCAATAACCGCGATAATAACTTCATTCGACCCTTGTGTTATGTCCCACGCCTGCGGAAGTTGGAGCAAATCAACACTGTACTTAAAATTCAAATCAGGATCGTTCGGAATCATCGCATCTACAAGCCCTGGAGACAAAAGCAGCGCAGATGCGACAGCAACAATTGGTAAAATTTTCGAGAAAGTTCGTTTCACACGTATAATAATTATTGCTGATTTTCTTTAATTCTTGCCACTTCATTTAACTCGCCGTCAAATTGCGCCTGCGTTATTACATTATTTTTGAGCAACAACTCCAAATCTTTTTTCATTTCATCGTATCGTCCAAGTGCTTTAAAATATTGCGAGCGACTTGAAATTAAATCCGCGCCGCCTAGCACACGCTCCACCGCATTCGCATACACCGCCAAAATTTCATCCGGCTTCGCCTCAAGTTTATAGCGCATCAAATGTATGTACATCAAATAGTAGCTGACGTCACCCGGCGACAAATCAATTGCCATTTCATAATAGTCTTTCGCCTTATCGTAATCCCCAATTGTCTCTGCAATCTGTCCCGCATTCGTTAAAAAAAGAGTGTTCTTTTCATCGGTAACCGCGATTCCATCTTCATACGCCTTAAGCGCAAGTTTGTGCCAAATTACATCTTTCGTTGCGTCACCAATCATTTTCCACGCAGCGCCTTCCGCTAAATAGTTTCCATTTTCATCAGTTCCTGCCTCAATTATTGCCTTATGCTTCAAGGCCTTATCATATGAGGCCTCAAGTTCTGGTTTTCCCGATAACCGTGTGCGATCCGGAATTTCAACGCGATTAACCATATAATACAGGCCTCCGCCGAGTAATATCGCCACAAACAAAACTGCTAATATGAGCGCCCGTGATTGTTTTTGTGTAATCGGCATAGCCACTTGAAATTTATTGGATTTTCTGATATAACATGCACAATTATAACGAATTTCTATGCGTGCTGTCAAAGCAAGACAAGTCGTCTTACTCGTTGGTGATTTAGCCATTTTATATATCTCGCTCGCAATCACCCTGGCAATCCGCTACGGCTGGTCTGATTTTGCGCGCCAATTTGAGCTCCATCTTATCCCGATGAGCACGATCTTCATCGCATGGCTCACTGTCCTCTACGTTAACGGACTTTACGACCTCTTCAACCTCAAACTCAGCTACGCGCTTATCCGTCGCTTTACCGAAAGCTGGCTTTTTGGCGTTGCCGTAGCCGTTGCCCTCTTCTATTTCGTCCCGCTTTTTAATATCACGCCGAGAACCAACCTCTTCATTCTCAGCTTTATTTTTGCTGCGCTTTTTATCCTCTGGCGCTTCATCATCGGCCACAGCCGCCGCACCGGCGTTCGCGTTCTTGCAATCAATCCAAACGAAGAACTCCTTGTACTTCTCGAAACGCTTCGAGCAAACCCGCAACTCGGATACGAAATCGTTGGCATGATTTCAAGTGAACAATACAAAACGGAGATTGAAAATTTCTCACCAGATACTCCCATTCGCGCGCTTGTATCAGAGCACCATGTGAGTTTAATCGTCATGCCGTTCAATACAGGAACCGGCACAACAAAACTGTACGGCGAGCTCTACGAACTCCTTTTCTGGGATGTGTACACCATGCCCGCAGATGCCTTTTTCGAATCGCTGTCAGGCAGAATCGCATTCGCATCACTCCAAGATTCGTGGTTTTTCGAAAACCTCCAGCCACACCACATGCCGCTCTACCTCGCGATGCAGCGCGCGATGGATTATGTTCTTGCGTGCGTCGGTCTTATTGTTCTTATCGTAATCACACCAATCGTTGCACTGTTTATTAAATGGAAATCGCCCGGACCGCTTTTTTATATGCAAGAGCGTATCGGCAAAGGTGGAAAGAAATTCAATGTCATCAAATTTCGAACGATGCATGCACTCGACGCAACAGGCGGCGCTGAACTTCAAGGCGCACAATTCACAACCCCCAACGATCCGCGCATAACCAAAGCTGGGCGCCTTATTCGCACACTGCGCATCGACGAACTTCCCCAAGTTATCAACGTATTAAAAGGTGAAATGGCAATCATCGGACCGCGCCCCGAACGCCCACACTTTGTTGATCAATTTGAAAAGTTCATGCCCTACTACACGGTTCGCAATCTTGTTAAACCGGGTCTGACCGGTTGGGCACAAATTAACTATTCCTACGCGGAAACAACCGAGCAGCAACTCACTAAATTTCAATACGACCTGTTTTATATCAAAAACAGGTCGCTGATGCTCGATATCACAATTATTCTCAAAACCTTACACGTAATTATTTACGGAAAAGGACGCTAAGATTATTTTTTTCCGCTACTGCCAACGAGTGCGTTATTGATTGCGTCCGTTGTTTTAAGAAGGTCGAGCGAAAGTCCGAGTCGTTCACCAAGCTGAATCATCGCGCGGGTATCTTTTGGCAAACACTTACCTCCGTAGCCGCGAGCTCCTTTGTGAAAAATTTGTAAGTGAGATCGTCCGATTCGCTTGTCTGCCGCAGCA
>Ga0172380_10003452_pt1 | contig 21668 bp, 20 predicted proteins | sample Leawe162metaG_FD_119747 | JGI IMG/M metagenome (GOLD analysis project Ga0172380, IMG submission 119747) | Leachate microbial communities from a municipal landfill in Southern Ontario, Canada - Leachate well 162 metaG | ecosystem: Engineered > Solid waste > Landfill > Unclassified | place...
ATCTCCGCCTACCTGGGCGTGGTCACCGGCGAGGCCATTGTCGGCGCCAACCTGTTCCGCGATCTCTTTGCCAGCATCACCGACATCGTGGGCGGCCGTTCCGGCGCCTACGAAAAAGAGCTGCGGAGAGCCCGGGAGATCGCCTTTGAAGAACTGACCACCACGGCAACCCAGCTCGGGGCCAACGCCGTGGTCGGGGTGGATATCGACTACGAGGTCTTGGGCGAAAGAAACGGGATGCTCATGGTCAGCGTCAGCGGCACCGCCGTCAGAGCGGAGTAAGATGCAGCCATGACCGACATACCCAAAACCGTCCCGCCCCTTGTCATTTACCTGTTTCTGGTGATCGGCCTGCTCTCCGCCGTGGCTTTTCGGCTGCTGACCATCATCAATACCTTTTCCCCCGCCCTGATGCGGCCGGTCTGGTATTTCGGGGTCATCGGCTACATCTTCTTTTTCGCCTACCGCTACCATATCTCCGAAAAACGGAAAAACGCCATCCGCGCCAACCGGCTGCTGGAAAAGATCCAAGGCCGGGGCGAGATCACCAGCGAAGACCGGGCCCTCATCGCCTATGTGCTCTCCTCCATCATCAAGTCCAAGGAGAACCTCAACTACCTGTTTATCTTTGTTCTGTCCATTGCCGCGGTTGGCGTGGACATCCTCCTCGCCCTCCAGGGTCATTGACGGAATACGGAGTACTCTGTATTCTATGCGCGACAAGGGAATCGCGAGGTAAACATCTTGAATTTTGCGGTTTTTCCATTATAAAAAGGCGTTGCCTCCCCTGTAGAGAAACCTTACGGATATGGATACCGAAACGCCATGAAAACGATTCTGGTGGTGGACAACCACCCTGTTGTTCTAAAACTGCTCGTGGAGTTCCTGAAAAAACAGGGGCACGAGGTGATCACCGCCGAAGACGGGCTCGCCGCCCTGGAGGTTCTCAAAAAGGCAAGGCCGGACATCGTTTTTACCGACCTGATCATGCCCAACATCAACGGGGAAAAGCTCTGCCAGGTTATCCGCAGCCGTCCCGAGCTGAAAAAGCTCCGCATCATCATCTACTCGGCCACGGTGCTGGAGGATGAAACCAACATCCTCAGCCTCGGGGCCGATGCCTGCATCGCCAAGGGTCCGTTCAAGAACACCGAGACGCATATCGCCAAGGTCATCGAGCATATCGACAACAACACCCTCCATGAATTGAAGGGCAAGATCCTTGGCGCCGAGGATCTGTACAAGCGGCATATCACCTCGGAGCTGCTCTTTTCCAAACGGCATTACGAGATTATCTTCAACAGCATGCCCGAAGGGGTGGTGGAGTTCACCCTGGACGGCAAGATCTTCCATGCCAACGCCGCGGCCCTTGCCCTGTGCGGCCTGCGAGAGGAGGATCTGCTGGCTTCCAGTTTTTTCGAGCTTTTCAGCGGCGAACACCGGGAACGGCTGCGCACCGTGCTGCACACCCCTGGCCAAGATCCGGTGGTCATCGACGAGGCCGAGCCCATCCTGCTCAACGGCAGAATGATCACCATCCATTTTCTCCCCAGCCGGGATGAGTCCCACACCTTCATCATCGCCATCATGCGGGATCTCACCGACAAAATCGCAACGACCCGGGAGCTGGAAATGATGCGCCGCCAGCAGGAACGCATCCTCAACGCCGTTGGTGAAGGGATCTTCGGCCTTGATACCCACGGGAGCATCACCTTTGCGAACCCGGCAGCCCTTTCCCTGCTAAACTATGAACACCATGAACTGGTGGGCAACAGCTTGCGGGAGATAGTCCATGCCTGCACGCAGGAGGAAGAGGAAGAAGGGTCTTCGGAGAAAAGCTGTCCGATCTGCGCGGCCAGCCAGGACGGCATTATGCGCAAGGGCACCGAAACCTTCTGGCGCAAGAACGGCACGAGTTTTCCGGTCCGCTACACCAGCAACCCGATTGTGGAAGATTATGAAATCCTGGGCACGGTGGTCGCCTTCGCCGATATCACCGAACGCAAGAAAATGGAGGAAAGGCTGCGGGAATCGGCCATGACCGATGAACTCACCGGGCTCTTCAACCGCCGCGGCTTCATGGCCCTGGCGGACAAGCTGATCAAGATCAGCGTGCGCGACAAAAACGACCTTCTGCTCATCTATATCGATTTTGACAACCTGAAATGGATCAACGATTCCCTGGGGCACAGCGTGGGCGACCATGCCATCGTTGAAACCGCCACCCTGCTCAGCGATACCTTCCGGCTGGCGGATGTTGTCGCACGGTTGGGCGGGGACGAATTTGTCATCCTCTGCACGGACAATTCGGCGCTGGGCAACGAGGAAACCATTCTCAGCCGGTTGAGCGAAAATATCGAAAAAACCAACAGGCTGGCAAGCCGGCAATACCCGCTCTCCGTCAGTGTCGGGGTGGGCCGCTATGAGCATCAGTCGCCCTGCTCCATCGACGAGCTGCTCCGCCGGGCAGACCGGGCCATGTACAAAAACAAGGAAGACAAGAAGGCCCGCCACCAAGACGGCTATAAACTTTAGGAGCCGGCCCAGCTGTTTTTGAACACCCGTTTTTTCCGTTTCATTTTTCACCACGGCTTGTTATAGTAATGATTATCATTAACTATCAAAAGGTGAATTATGGAAATCAGTGTTGATGGAAATGTCGTTGAATTCAAGCCGGGCAACGCCCGGGAAACCGCGGACATGGAACTCCTCTGGCGGGTTATCGTGGACTGCCTGCGGGAAAACAAAAAGCTGGTTCCCATCGGCGAGTACATCCCGAGCAAGGAAAACCTGGCCCGCTTTGTCATCGAGGGAATTCCCGGCGGCAAAACCCAGTGGTCGGACCAGAAGGCCGCGGCGGACAACACCTACTACTGTTCCGTCTGCAACAAGTACATGCAGGTGAAAAAGGACAGCGAGATCCCGAAATGCTGCGGCAGGGACATGGAGACCATGGACTGATCCGCTTCTTAACGATCCAGCCTAAAAAGGAGATCCATCATGGACAAATACGAATGCCCCTGCGGTTATGTTTACGACCCGGCGGAAGGTGATTACGAACACGGCATCGAGGCGGGCACCGCCTTCGCCGACCTGCCCGATGACTGGGTCTGCCCCAAGTGCGGAGCGGAAAAGGAAAATTTCTATAAAGCATAACCGCCGCGCCGCATCCTCTGCCCCATCTTGCCCCCTGAAAACCCGATTCCTCCCCGGTTTTCAGGGGGTATTTTTTTCCAGCCCCCTTGCTAATCCCGCCGTTTGTTTCCATACTCTTTATAGCCCACCCATTTCAACGCACCGGCGAACGAGGTGTTGCCCCCATGTCCAAAACAATCAAGATTCTCGGCGCTGGCCCGGCAGGGCTCACCGCGGCCATCGTCCTGCAAAAAGCGGGGTATCAGGCCCACGTCTATGAGAAAAACCGGGATGTGGGCCGCGTTTTTTACGGCGACCTGCAGGGTCTGGAAAACTGGTCGGAGGAGCGCGATGTGCTTGAGGAGTTCCAGGCGCTTGGCCTTGCCGTCAACTTCGACTGCACCCCATTTTCCGCGCTCACCGTGTTCAATGGCGAAAAAGAATGGCCCTTCACCTCCTCCCGGCCGGGATTTTATCTGATCCGGCGCGGCGCCATGGCGGGCAGCCTTGACCAGGGCCTCAAGGAGCAAGCCCTGGCTGCAGGAGCCGCCATTTTTTTTGAACAAACCCTCGACCCCGCCCAGGCGGATATCGTCGCCACCGGCCCCCTGGTGCGCCACCGCTTTGCCATCGACAAGGGCATCGTTTTCAAGACCGGCCTGGACGACGCGGCCTACGGCCTGGTCAACGACCAAGCCGCCTACAAGGGATATGCCTACCTTCTTTTTGCCAAGGGGTATGGCTGCCTATGCACCGTGCTCTTTGACCATTTTTCCGAGGTGAACCGCTGCCTGGCGGAAACGGAACGGCTTTTCAGGAAGTTTGTCGACTTCGACATGGAGGATCCCAAACCGGTGGGCGGCATGGGCGGCTTTCTCCTGGCCCCGGTTTTTGAAAAGGATCAGCACATGCTGGTGGGCGAGGCGGCAGGGCTGCAGGATATGCTCTGGGGCTTCGGCATCCGCTCCGCCGTGATTTCCGGCGGGCTGGCCGCGCAGAGCATCATCAACACCACCAGCTACGCCGAATCCGCCTGCGGTCGCTTTCTCACCAAACAGAAGGCCGGCTTGGTCAACCGCTATCTCTGGGAGCGATTTGGCCGCAACAACTACAGCCGGATCATGGACCGGATCGGCCGCAGCGGGGACCATCGTAAATTTTTTCAGGATTTCTACAACCTGAACCTCCTGCACCGGTTCGCCTATCCTTTTGCTTTCCATTCCCTAAAAAAAAGGTACAATCTCGTTGCCGAGGATGAGCGATAACCCTGATATTAACCGCGTAGCGTAACCCTGGAATCCAACCATGAACATCAACAACGAAGATCAGGCCCGGGAGGCCATCGCCCTCTGGCAGGCAGACCCACCCAAGGCGCAGCTCAAAAACCTGCGGCTGGCCCTGGAATCCCTGGAGCTCAGCCAGATGTACTATGAACAGAAGAGCAACGAGCAAGGCGCGGCAAGGGCTGCCGCCTGCCAGAGCATCCTCGCCTGCCGCATCGCCGAAATCGACGCCGAATAGACCGGGGAGCACACGCCATGCACACCATTTTCGCCACCATCGGTCTGATCCTCGCCCTTGTAGGGCTTGCCATCTCCGTGGCCTTCTGGATCCCCCGGTTCTGCAACCGGCGACGGCTAAGGGAAATGCTCGGCTCCAGGTACTCCGTGGTGTATGTGGTCTATGTCGCCAACGGCCCCATGCTCCTGCTGCTTGGCGTCATCCTGCTGATCTTCTTCCGCTGACCAATCCAACCAAATAAGGAAACAATCATGAGCACTGAAACATCATACGGCTGGAACGCCGCCTCGGGCATGACCCTGCTGGTCAAACTCAAAAGCGACCTCAAGGCTGCCATGCTGAGCAAAAACGAGGCGGTCAAAGGCGCACTGCGCATCATCATCAGCGAATTCCCCACCAAGATCACCACCCCCATCACCCTGGAGAGCGGCAAGAAGAGCTCCCGGGCCAAGCGGGACGACGAGATCACCGACGACGACATCATCAGCCTGATCATGGGGTTGTGCAAGTCGGAGCGGCAGACCCTGGAGTACAAAAAAGAAACGACCTCAGAATACCTGGAGATCCTGGAGGCATACCTGCCCAAAATGGCCACGGAAGAGGAGATCGCCGCCTGGGCCAAGGAAAACATCGACCTCTCCCAGTTCAAGAGCACCATGCAGGCCATGGGCCCGATCATGAAGCATTTCGGCAAGGCAGCGGACGGCAATATGGTGAAAAAGGTGCTGGCGGGGATGGCGGGTTAGACGAAAGTTTTCCGGTCACTCAATCGCGGGCTCACAGCCCTTCGCGCCATGCCTGCCCGGTTTCGGTCAGCCGATATTTTTGCAAACGGCTGTTGGGTTTGCCGGGGATGGCCATGGCAATCAAGCCCTCGGCCAAAGCAGGGGTGAGATACCGGGCGCGGAACGACTTCCGGTCCCGCAGGCCCATGGCACCCTGAATTTCTTCCCGGGACATCTCGCCTGCAAGCACTTGCAATAGCCGTGCGACTTGGGGGGTGACTTGGGGGGTGACTTGGGGGGCGAGCGCACCGAGAATCATCTTCAGCATGAACTCGATGAATGGGGCGGAATCAGCTTTGCCGGTGCTTTGGTTCAGCGCCTCGTAGTACTCCCGCTGGTGTTCGTGAACGAGGCTTTCCACGGGAACATGGGCGAAAAGCGGATTCCAACGGCTGAGGATCAAGGTTTGCCAGAGCCGTCCCATGCGGCCGTTGCCGTCGGCAAACGGATGGATGAACTCAAACTCGTAGTGAAACACCGAACTGGCGATGAGCGGGTGTTCAGCGGTTGTTTTCAGCCAGTGCAGCAGATCCCGCACAAGGGGCTGCACCCGGTCCGCAGGCGGCGCCAGATGAATGACATCCTTGCCCGCCATGATGCCGACCCCACCGGCGCGGAACTTTCCGGGCGCATCCAGCAGACCGCTCATGATTATGCCATGGGCCGCCAGCAGATCTTCTTGCCGCCAGGGCCGCCACTCCCCGAACAGGTCATAGGCCTTGATGGCATTACGCGCCTCCTGGATCTCCCGGGGCGGAGCGATGACCCGCTTGCCTTCCAATATGGCGGTGATCTGCTCCTGGCTCAGGGTATTGCCTTCGATCGCCAGCGAGCCGTGGATGGTGCGGATGCGATTGATGCGCCGCAACCGGAGTGTCTTGGCTTGCGCCGCAAACACCGAAATGCTCCCCACCGCCTGGCCGATCTCGGCCACCAGGGAAACAATGGCTGAGGTGATGGTGAACGGCGGCGAACATGTTTTGCTCATGGAGCCCCTTCCGCCAGCAACGCCTTGAACTCCTCATCGTCCAAGGCCTCTTTCTCCAGCAGGGTTTTCGCTATCTTTTCCAGCAAGGGGCGCTGTTCGACCAGGGTCTTTTCCACTCCAACCATGCGCTCATCGATGATCTTGCGCACCTCTTCGTCGATGAGCAAGGCGGTCTGGTCGCTGAACTCCTTCTGCTGGAACAACCCCTGCTGCAAAAACTGGTTGGCCTGTTGCAGGTAGGTGACCTGGCCGAGTTTCTCGTTCATCCCGTACATGGCCACCATGCTGCGGGCGATGTCCGTGGCGCGCTGCAGATCGTTCTGGGCGCCGGTGGTGATCTCGTTGAAGATGACCCTTTCCGCCCCCCTGCCCCCCAACAGCACGTCGATCTTCTCCAGCAGCTCGGTCTTGGACATGAGAAAACGGTCCTCGGTGGGCAGCTGCATGGTGTAGCCCAGGGCGCCGATGCCCCTGGGGACGATGCTGATCTTGTGCACCTTTTCCGCGGTCTTGCGGAAGGTGGCCACCAGGGCGTGTCCGGTTTCGTGGTAGGCCACGGTCTTTTTTTCCGTCTCGTTGAGCACCCTGTTTTTCTTCTCCAATCCGGCCACGATGCGGTCGATGGCCGCTTCAAACTCCGTGGCCTCCACCTGCTCCTTGCCCTTGCGCACCGCGAGCAGGGTGGCCTCGTTGACCAGATTGGCAAGATCCGCCCCGGTAAAACCAGGAGTGCGGCGGGCGATGATCTCCAGATCAACCCCAGGCGCAAGCTTGATCCCCTTGGCATGCACCGCCAGAATCGCCACCCGCTCCTTGAGGTCCGGCCGGTCCACCAGGATATGGCGGTCGAAGCGGCCGGGCCGCAGCAAGGCCGGATCCAGGATCTCGGGCCGGTTGGTGGCGGCGAGGATCACCACCCCCTTGTTCACCTCAAAGCCGTCCATCTCGGCCAGCAGCTGGTTGAGAGTCTGCTCCCGCTCGTCGTGGCCGCCCATCATGCCGCTGCCCCTGGCCTTGCCCAGGGAATCAAGCTCGTCTATGAACACGATGCAGGGCGCCTTGGCATTGGCCTGCTCGAACAGATCGCGCACCCTGGCCGCGCCCAAGCCCACGAACATCTCGATGAAATCCGAGCCGCTGATGGAGAAAAACGGCACCCCGGATTCCCCGGCCACCGCCTTGGCCAGCAGGGTCTTACCCGTGCCCGGAGGGCCGACCAGGAGGATGCCCTTGGGAATCTTGGCGCCCAGACGGGTGAACTTCTCCGGGGTCTTCAAAAACTCGATCACCTCGGCCAGCTCCACCTTGGCCTCCTCCTGCCCGGCCACCGACTTGAAATCCACGCCCAAATCGGTCTGGGCGATGATCTTGGCCTTGGACTTGCCCAGGGTCATCATGCCCCCGGCCCCTGCCTGGCCCATGCGTTTCATCATGAACATCCAGATCCCGACGAAAAAGAGGGTAGGCAGGATCCAGGAGAGCAGGGTGCGCAAAAAGGTGTTCTCGTTGGCCGCGATGATGTCCACCCCGTATTTTTCCAGGAACTCCACGAGGTTCTTGTCATCAACGCGCGGGGTCACAAAGAGGGCCTTGGGAAACATCGGCTCCTTCTTGTCGCTCTCTACCTTTTCATACCCCTTGAGCAGGGTTGAGGAGATGACCACGGAATTGATCTTTTTTTCCGCCACGTAATTCTTGAATTGGCTGTAGGAAACATTGTTGATCTGCGGCGAAAGCCAGTTCTGGAGGAGGATGAAGATGGCCAGGGCGATGAAGAGATAACTGAGAGAAAACTGGAATTTTTTTTCCATGACCACTCCGATCCTTGTATTATGGCTTGGTCCGGCAATGGAAACCCTTTTCTTCCCTGCCCCGCCCTTGTGTTTCATGGTATAAGAGAATTACTTTTTTTGCAAAGCAGCAGAGTGGAGCCCTTGAAAAAATGAATCCCGCGGATGAAATAGTCCAGATCGTCGACGAGCAGAATCAGGAGGTGGCGCAGGTTTCCAGACGGGTGATGCGGGAGGGGGGCCTCGTCCACCGGGCCTGCTACATCCTGGTCTTTAACCGGAACCAAGAAATCTTTGTCCAGAAACGGACCATGACCAAGGATATCTATCCCGGCTACCTGGATGTCGCCACCGGCGGGGTGGTCCTGGCCGGGGAATCCTACGAGCTTTCCGCCAAACGCGAACTGGCCGAGGAGCTGGGCGTGCGCAAGGTTGCCCTCAAAAGCCATTTCGATTTTTACCATGAGGAGGACAACAACCGGGTCTGGGGGAGGGTCTTTTCCTGCATGGCAGAGGGTCCGTTCGTCCTCCAGCCGGAAGAGGTGGAGGATGGGTTTTTTCTCGGGGTGGATGCGGTGCTATCCTTGGCCGCCGCTGAAAAGTTTACCCCGGATGGCCTGATGGTGCTGAAGCGATTCATGGCCGACCATGCTCTCGTTCTTTAAAGCCCTCCTCGATCTCCTGCTGCCCTCCTTCTGTCTTGCCTGCGAAAAGCCGCTTGGCCCATCGCCGGAGCTGTTGTTCTGCCCGGAATGCCTGGAAAGGCTTCGGTACATCACCAGCCCCCTCTGCCCCTGTTGCGGCAGGATCTATCTCAAGGCACCGGGAGGCGATCATCACTGCGGACCCTGCCTTGCCACCCCGACCCATTTCACCCGGGCCAGGGCGCTTTTTCTCTACGAAGAACCGATGAAAGAGGTGGTCCACCGCTTCAAGTACCAGGGAAAAACCGCCTGTCTGCCAAGCTTCGCCCGGTTTGCCCAAAACCTGCTCCAGCAGCCGCATCTTGCCGAAGTGGCTGGGGCGGACTGGATCATCCCCGTGCCCTTGCACCAAAACCGGTTGCGGGAACGCGGCTTCAACCAGGCCCTGCTTCTGGCCCGCGCCTTCTTCCCGAAAGACCACCGGGTTACCCCCGACCTCCTGATCCGTTCCCGGCCCACCGAGCCGCAGACCAGTTTCAATGGAGCAGCCCGCCGCACCAATCTCAAAAATGCCTTTGCGGTTGTTAAACCACAGCGGCTTACCGGGAAAAAGATTCTCCTTGTCGATGATGTGTTCACCACCGGCACCACGGTGAACGAGTGCGCCAGGGTTCTCAAAAAAGCCGGGGCTGCCGAGGTGATGGTCCTGACTTTGGCCAGGGTAAAAGAAGACTATTAAATCCTTGGCAGCGGAAAAAATCCGGTTTACCCTGTAGCCATTAACCATCAGGAACTATGCCCATGACCCCACATGTCCTTGCCAGTCTTGCCGCCCTTGTTGTTGCCGGTCTGACCTTTGCCTTCATGGTGAAAAAACAGCGGGAAATCGACTGCCCTTCCTGACTGCTGATCTACGCAACCATTGGTATGGGTCTCATATCATATTATCTCTTCACTTTTTTTCTCTGATTTCCTGGGGCAGACATGCGCGTTGCCGGAACACCCTACCGAACCATCTGGCCGTCTGACACAGACAGCGCCACCATAAAAATCATCGACCAGCGGCATCTTCCCCACCGCTTTGTGATCGAGGAGCTGCGCACGGTTAACGAGGTCTGCGCGGCCATCCGGGAGATGCATGTGCGCGGCGCCGGGCTCATCGGCGCCACGGCCGGGTTCGGCATGCACCTTGCCGCCCTCACCGCGCCGGAGCATGACTTTGCCGGATTTATGCAAAAAGCGGCCGAGGATCTGGTGCAAACCCGGCCCACCGCCGGCAACCTGGCCTGGGCGGTGAAGCGGCAGCTTGAGGCCATCGCGCAGGAATCAACCGTGGCGGCAAAACGGGCCAGGGCCTTTGCCATTGCCTGCGAGATCGCCGACGAGGACGCGGAATTCTGCCGGAGGATCGGGGAGCACGGCAAGGAGATCATCGCCGAACTGAGCAGGAAGAAAAACGGCGGGGTGGTGAATATCCTCACCCACTGCAATGCGGGCTGGCTCGCCTTTGTGGATTACGGTTCCGCCACCGCCCCCATCTACGCCGCCCATGCCGAGGGGATCAAGGTGCATGTCTGGGTGGATGAGACCCGCCCCTGGCTGCAAGGGGCCAAGCTCACCGCCTGGGAACTCAAAGAGGAAGGGATACCCCACACCCTGATCGCCGACAACACCGGCGGCCATCTCATGCAGCACGGGATGGTGGACATGGTCATCGTCGGCACGGACCGCACCACCCGCTGCGGCGATGTGGCCAACAAGATCGGCACCTATCTCAAGGCGCTGGCCGCCCGCGACAACAAGGTGCCCTTTTATGTGGCCCTGCCCTCCTCCACCTTTGATTGGACAATTCGGGACGGTCTGAGCGAGATACCCATCGAACAGCGAAGCGGCGAGGAGATCACCCATATCCGGGGCTTGAACGAGGCGGCGGAAATGACCACAATCGCCATCGCTCCGCCGGATACAGCCACGATGAACTACGGCTTTGACGTCACCCCGGCCCGCTTGATCACCGGGCTGATCAGCGAACGCGGGGTCATGGCGGCCAACGAAGAGGATATCCTGCGTTTGTACCCGGAGCAGAGGTAAAAACCGGCCCGAATCAGGCCAGCCCCAGGCTTTCGATCACGGTATCGTGGAACAGGGGACGGAACTCTTTGATCCGGGAATTTTCCCGGCTGGGATGAACCCTGTTGCTCAAAAGAACCATGACCAGATCGCGGGTCGGGTCGATCCAGAAAGAGGTTCCGGTGAAGCCGAGATGGCCCACGCTGGCGGGGGCGAGATATCTGCCTCCGGTTGAGCCGGTGGCGGAAGGGGTATCAAAGCCGAGCGCCCAGGTGGAGCCGGGGATGTTTTGGCGGATAAAAAATCGGCCAAGATCGCTTGCAAGGTAGTTGGGATGCTCCTTGCGTCCCTGCCATTGATCCAACAGCTGTTCTCCCATCTCCAGCACCCCGCCGATGGTGCCGAACAACCCTGCATGCCCTGCCACCCCGCCCAAGGCGTGGCAGTTTTCATCGCTCACCTCGCCGCAAAGAACTCTCTTGCGATACCCACACTCTTCCGTGGGGGCGATGTGTCCCTTTTTCGTGGCCACTCCTTCCGGGCCATAAAAGATATCCTCCGCAATCCCCAGCGGTTCCGCGATCCTTTCCCTAAAAAAACTGGCAAGCTCCAGGCCGCTTTTCTTTTCCACGATCAGACCGAGCAACATGAAGCCAAGATCGCTGTAGACGGAGGCGCTGCCCGGTTCATAGGCTGGTGGCTCCGCGGCAAGCAAGCGTAACAGCGCCTCTTTTCTTTGTTCCTCCGGAAGCCGGACAAGTTCGAGATAATAGGGTTTGTGGGCCGCAAAGCCGGCGCAATGGCAGAGGATATCCTTGATGGACACCCTGTGCAGGAATGATTCTCTTGTCCGGGGAAGGATATCGGAAACCGGATCTTCAAGCTGGATCCGCCCCTGTTTCAACAGGCACAGCACCGCCAGGGTGGTGGCCAGGGGTTTGGTCAGCGAGGCGAGGTCATAGATCGTAGCCTCGTCAACCCTGTTTTCCTCGTTGTAGGTGGTGTATCCGTATGTTTTTATTACCCGTTTTCTCTTCTCCGCCCCCCCCCAGACAACACCCATGGCAGCCCCGGGAAAGGTCCGGTTCTGAACCGCCTGGTTAAATATCTCATAACATCTTGATATTAATATATTATTTATATTTTTTCCCATGTTTTCGGAAGATATCCTTCTCTCTTACATCCGGCGTTGCAAAATAGGGTGTTCCGGCGCCTCGAAAATAGCCATAATACAGTATCTTTTTATTTATTATCATTGAATTTTTTTTGATTTTACACTATATTTTTGTAGTTATTATTTCATAATTCGGACCTGGGCTGTGTTTTTTTATATTTTTTAATAAAATCAAATAATTAAAGAGGTTTTATTCTCTTGATCAAGCCAAGACCCGTACAGGCTTTTATCAACACCTTCTCAACCTTGTCTCCCGGTTATCTGTTTACTCTGTTTTTAAAACCTGTTGATAACTTGTTTTTTAATTCTTTCCCTTTTTTACCAAGGCTTGTTCAGTTAAAAAATATATAAAATATTCGGTTAGTTATTTGCGTTTTAAACATATCAACACCCTTAATAACCATAATTTTTTAAAGACTAAAAAAACAACTACTACTGCATGGAGTGTCCCCTATGTCCCTTATTTTTAATATCTCCCGAGATGATTTTTTAACCGGACTTGCTTCCCTGCAAAATGTAACCGGTAAAAAGGGAAATATTGCCATCCTCTCCAACATCCTGATCGAATCCCAGAACGACTCGCTTCTTCTGACCGCCACGGATCTGGAAATCGGCATTCGGAACAGTCTGCCCGCGGAAATACTTTCCAAAGGGTCCATCACCCTGCCGGCCAAGAAACTATTTGAAATAGTTCGGGAGTCCGGTGCGGATCATATCCATGTCGAGATCATGGAGAACAACTGGGCAAAGATCAGCGCGGATTCCACCGATTATAAACTGGCCGGCATGCCCAGCAACGAATATCCGGCTTTTCCCGAATACGATGAAAACAATCTTGCCTCCCTGGCAAGTGACAAGATCAAGGAACTCATCGATAAAACGATTTATTCCGTGGCTCCGGAAGGAGAATCCCAATTCAATCTCACCGGTGTTCTGGTGGAAAAGGATGTCTCGGACGGCAAGAACATGCTCCGCATGGTTTCCTCGGACGGGCACCGTCTTTCCCTGTGTGAAAGCACGGTGGAAAGCGATCTGAGCGGCTTGAAGATGGAGAAGATCATCCTCATCCCCAGAAAGGGCATGCAGGAAATACGGAAATTTTCCGAAGGCTCGGCTGAGCTGAAGATCGCCTTTGAAGAAAAACAGGCGGTCATAAAAACAGACCATTCCATCATCGTTGTCCGTTTGATGAATGGTGATTTCCCTGATTATAAAAACATCGTCAATATGATCAAAAAAGAAAAATTCATCGAGTTGAACCGGGTGCAATTCATGAATTCGATGAAGAAGATGAATCTCTTCACCGAAGACCGCTATAACGCGGTGCAGTTTCAGATCAAACCCGGCAAACTGGTTCTTTCCTCGCAAAGCATGGACATAGGCAGCGCCAAGGATGAAATTTCCATCACCTATGATGATTCTCCCTTGAAGCTCGGCTTCAACGGTAAATATTTCATCGAATCCATGCAGGTCATGTCCAGCGACACCATCAAGGCCTATATCAATTCGGAAGAAAGCCCCTGCATGATCCAGGGCGATGATGATCCTGGTTTTGTCAGCATCATCATGCCCATGAAGATTTAAAGGACTCGTAGAATCGGAACCATCCACTTCCAAAGACAATTTTTAGAAAATACCAGAAGAGGGCTCATACTTTGACTGAAGGACAGAACAACTACGGAGCGGATCAGATCAAGGTTCTTTCCGGCCTTGAAGGGGTCAGGATGCGGCCGGCCATGTACATCGGCAATACGGCGGAAGAGGGGCTGCACCACCTGATTTACGAGGTGGTGGACAACAGCATCGACGAGGCCCTGGCCGGACACTGCACGGACATCAAAGTAATCTTTCATGCGGACGGCAGCTGCAGCGTCGAGGACAACGGCCGCGGCATCCCGGTGGAGATGCACCCCACCGAGGGGGTTTCCGCCCTGGAACTTGTCATGTGCACCCTGCATGCCGGCGGCAAGTTCGACCACTCCACCTACAAGGTTTCCGGCGGCCTGCACGGCGTCGGGGTCTCGGTGGTCAACGCCTTGAGCAAATGGACCACGGCCGAGATAAAACGAAACGGCAAGATCCATCGCCAGACCTACCACTACGGCATCCGCCAGGGCGACATGGAAACCTTCGGCGAGTCGGAAAAAACCGGCACCAAGATCACCTTCATGCCGGACCCGGATATTTTCAAGGAAACCACCGAGTTCAAGTACGACATCATCCAGGCCCGCATGCGGGAAGTGGCCTTCTTGAACAAGGAGGTCAAGATCATCCTCCATGACGAGCGCACCGGGGCCGAGGATATCTTTCATTTCGAAGGCGGCATCGTCTCCTACATCGAGTACCTCAACCGCAACCGGACCCATATCCACCCCGACCCTGTCTTTATCGCCGGGGAAAAGGATAATGTCCAGGTGGAGATTGCGTTTCAGTATTTCGACGGCTACTCCGAGCGGCTCTTTTCCTTTGTCAACAACATCAACACCAAGGAAGGCGGTACCCATGTCGCCGGGTTCCGTGGTGCGTTGACCCGCTGCATCAACCGCTACGCCAGCGACGACGTGGTGCCCAAGAACATGAAGGAGAAGATGGGCGGCGATGATGTGCGCGAGGGGTTGACCTGCGTGGTTTCCGTCCGCGTTCCGGACCCGCAGTTCGAGGGGCAGACCAAGACCAAGCTGGGCAACAGCGAGGTCAAATCCATCGTGGAAGCGGTCTGTCACGAAAAGCTCTCCATCTATCTTGAGCAGAATCCCCAGGTGGCCAGAAAGATCCTCACCAAGGTGGTGGATGCGGCCCGCGCCCGCGAAGCGGCCCGGCGCGCCAAGGAACTCTCCCGCAAGAAGGGTTCCGGTCTCGATCTGCTGATGGCGGGCAAGCTTGCCGAATGCCAATCCAAGGATCCCAAGGACCGGGAGATATTCCTGGTGGAGGGTGATTCCGCGGGTGGTTCGGCCAAACAGGGGCGGGACCGCTCCGTGCAGGCCATCCTGCCCCTGCGCGGCAAGATCATGAACGTGGAAAAGGCCCGGTTCGACAAGATCCTCTCCAGCGAGGAGATCAAGCAGATCATCTCGGCACTCGGCACCGGCATCGGCCGCGATGATTTCGACCTGGACAAACTCAGGTACCACAAGATCATCATCATGACCGATGCGGACGTCGACGGCGCCCACATCCGCACCCTGTTGCTCACCTTTTTTTACCGGCAGATGCTGCCCCTGGTGGAGAACGGCAATATCTACATCGGCCAGCCGCCGCTGTATCGTTTGGGCCGCGGCAAGAAGGAACAGTATTTTTCCGACGAGGAAGAGCTCAACCAGTATCTCTTTGCCCAGGCCAGCACCAGCGTCCAGGTGACGGTGGGCGACAGCACGGAGAAGATGGCGGGCGAGGATCTCATCACCCTGCTGAAAAACCTTTCCGGCTACCAGAAGATCATCGAGTACCTGACCCGCATCAACCTCTGGGAAGAGATGGTCCATTTTCTTCTCGACAGCGACATCACCTCGGCGGATCAGTTTGAAGACCAAAACCTTGTCGAACACCTGCGGGAAGAGCTGCACCACAAGGATCTCATTTTGGGCACAGTCCGCCCCTGCCGCTGGCGGCCGAGCTGCTGGGAGTTTGACGCGGCCATCAAGGACAAGGCCCACATGATGATCACCGTGGGCCCCCAGATCCCGCTGATCAGCGAATACCGCTCCGCAATCCGGCAGTACGGGCAGATCAAGCAGTATCTCACCACCCCCTTTACCATCGAGACCGCCAACAAGGAGATCGTCGTGCCCAACTGGCAGGAATTGCTCACCGTGGTCCGCCAGGAGTCATTCAGGGGCAGCAACCTCCAGCGCTACAAGGGTCTCGGTGAAATGAACCCCGAGCAGCTCTGGGATACTACGATGAATCCGGAAAAACGGACCCTGCTGCGGGTGAGCATCGACGATGCGGCCCTGGCCGACGATATGTTCACCTGCCTGATGGGCGACAAGGTTGAGCCGAGGCGCGATTTCATTCAGAACCATGCCCTTGAGGTGGCGGACCTCGATATCTAGCAGCTTTTATCCCCCTCCCTCGACGGGAGGGGGCGAGGGGGTGGGTGAAGTTGCCGCCAGCCGACCCACTAGCCAGTTCCCCCTCTCCCTAACCCTCCCCCGCCAGGGGGGAGGGAATTTTTGCAACATGGCTCGGTTGTAACACATTCAGGATGTGTCTCCATCCATCGCCGTTAAAATTGCTGAACAAGGATTTTTAATATGTCGGAAGAAATGACCCAAGATTTGCCGATCTCCTCTATCTCCATCGAAAAGGAACTCAAAAAATCCTACCTTGATTACGCCATGAGCGTCATCATCGGCCGGGCCTTGCCCGATGTGCGCGACGGCCTCAAGCCCGTGCATCGCCGCGCCCTCTTTGCCATGCGGGAGCTGAGCAACTTCCACAACCGGCCCCATCTCAAGTCGGCCCGTATTGTCGGTGATGTTATCGGTAAGTACCACCCGCACGGCGATACCGCGGCCTACGACACCATCGTCCGCATGGCCCAGGATTTTTCCATGCGCTACCCCCTGGTCGACGGCCAGGGCAACTTCGGTTCGGTGGACGGCGATTCCCCGGCGGCCATGCGGTATACCGAAGCGCGGATGACCAAGATCGACCAGGAGATCATCGCGGATCTTGAAAAGGAAACCGTTGATTTCGTACCCACCTACGACAACTCCCACCAGGAGCCGGTGGTGTTTCCCTCCCGGATTCCCAACCTGTTGATCAACGGTTCCTCCGGCATCGCCGTGGGCATGGCCACCAATATCCCGCCCCACAACCTGGTGGAGGTGATGAACGGCCTGATCGCCATGATCGACGACCCCAACATCACGGTCAACCAGCTCATGGATCATATCTCCGGCCCGGATTTTCCCACCGGCGCCTATATCTGCGGCCGGGCAGGCATCAGGGAGGCGTATGAAACCGGGCGCGGCTCCGTCCTCATGCGCTCGAAAACCGAGGTGGAGAAGAGCAAGAGCGGCCGGGAATCCATCATCATCACCGAAATCCCCTACCAGCAGAACAAGGCGTTCCTCATCGAGAAGATCGCCCTGCTCGTTAAGGAGAAGCGGATAGAGACCATCTCCGAGGTGCGCGACGAGTCCGACCGCCATGGGATGCGCATCGTCCTTGAGCTGAAAAAGGACGCCATCGCCGAGGTGGTGATCAACCAGTTGTACAAGCTGACCCCGCTCCAGCGGAGCATGGGCATCATCCTGTTGTCCATCGTCAACAACCGGCCCGAGATTTTGAACCTGCGGCAGATTTTGGAATATTTCCTCCTGCACCGCAAAACCATCGTCTACCGCCGCACTGCCTACGACCTCAAAAAGGCCGAGGAAAAGGCCCATATCCTGGAAGGGCTCAAGATCGCCATCACCAACCTCGACGAGGTTGTCGAGCTGATCAAGAAATCCGCCAACCCGCAGGATGCCAAGATCGGGCTGATCGCCCGCTTCTCCCTCTCCGAGATCCAGGCCCAGTCCATCCTGGAGATGCGCTTGCACCGGCTCACCGGCTTGGAGCGGGAAAAGATCGTCAGCGAGTACGAAGAGTTGATGCGGCAGATCACCTGGTTCAAGCAGGTGCTGGCCGATCAGAATCTGGTCATGAAGATCATCCGCGACGAGTTCACCGATATCATCGAGCAGTACGGCGACGAGCGGCGTACCGATATCATCGAGGCCCCGGACGAGATCCTGCCGGAAGACATGATCATGCAGGAAGAGATGGTGGTCACCGTCACCCACGAGGGCTACATCAAGCGCAATCCCGTTGATCTTTACCGCTCCCAGCGGCGCGGCGGCAAGGGGGTCAAGGGCGCCAACACCATCGAGGATGATTTTGTCAGCAACATGTACACGGCCTCCACCCACGACACCTTCCTCTTCTTCACCAACCACGGCAAGGTGTTCTGGCGCAAGGTCTACGAGATCCCGCAGGCAGGCCGCATCGCCAGGGGCAAGGCCATCGTCAACCTGCTTGAGCTCACCGAGGGCGAGAAGGTGGCTGCCATCCTGCCGGTGAAAACCTTCGATATCCCCGAGGGCGAGGAATGCCACATCATGATGGTCACCAAGAAGGGCGTGGTCAAGAAAACGGTGCTCGACGAGTTCCGCCGCCCCATCCGGCGCGGCAAGATCGCGCTGACCATCCGCGAGGATGACGAGATCCTGGGCGCGGTGCTGACCAACGGCAACAACCATATCCTGGTCGTGACCCGGGGCGGCATGTCGGTGCGCTTCAACGAGCAGGATGTCCGCACCATGGGCCGCACCGCCACCGGGGTCAAGGGCATCAACCTGGCCGAGGGCGACGAGGTGGTCTCGGTGGATGTGGTGCACGAGGGCTCCTCGGTGCTGGTGGTCACGGAAAACGGCTACGGCAAGCGGAGCGAGGTGGATGAGTACCGGTTGATCAAGCGCGGCGGCAAGGGTGTTTTCGCCATCAAGGCCAGCGAGCGCAACGGCCAGGTGGTCGGGGCCATGCAGGTCACCGATGAAGACGAGCTGATGATGATCACCAACGGCGGCAAGATCATCCGCATGCCCATGCGCGATCTGCGGGTCATCGGCCGCAACACCCAAGGGGTGCGCCTCTTCAAGCTGGATGAGGGTGAAAAGGTTGTGGCGGTTGATCGGATGGCAGAGATCATTTCCGATGATGAGGAAGGTGAGGAGGAGGAAGGCGGGGCGGAAGAATAATATCGGTCCTACACCACCTGTGGTTCTGGCTCTCATAATGTCCGGTGTGAGAGCCAGAATTGTAGGATAACTTGTTAGGTTCTTGCAAAGTACATGAACTCAGTTTCTCATCAAAACAAAGAAAGCTATATCGGGCTAATTGTCCTTTTGTTGGCTGTTGGACTTGTTTGGGCGGTGTCTGGATGGGTAATTTATCCATTGCCTGATAGGGGAACATTCGGCGATATGTTTGGAGCTGTGAATGCTCTTTTCTCCGCACTTGCGTTTGCAGCAATCATTTATACGATTTTTTTGCAAAGAAAGGAACTCGCACTGCAACGGCAGGAGTTGGCTTTCACCCGAGCTGAACTAGAGGGGCAGAAGCTTCAACTTGTAGCGCAAAACGAAGTGTTGCGAATACAGAATTTTGAGAATACTTTTTTTCAACTCATTAAGCTTCTAAATGACATTATCTCTTCAATAGACCTTCAAGATTCGGGAGGCAACGTAACGAGTGGCCGTGATTGCTTCAATGCGTTTTTCACTCGATTGAAAGTGTCTTACTTTAAAGCGAAGAAAGATAACCCTCAGGTCGATGAGCAGCAGGTGGCAACCATTGCCTACGAGAATTTCTACAAAAGGCACCAAGGTGAAATAGCTCACTATTTCAGTACATTATACAACATAATTAAGTTCGTTCACGGTAGTGAAATTAAGAACAAAAAATTTTACACAAACTTGGTTCGCGCACAGCTTTCGAACCAGGAGCTGCTAATTCTTTTTTATAATTGCGTGACTCCACTTGGCAGTGAAAAGTTTAAGCCGCTTATTGAGAATTACGCTCTTTTGAAAATGTTGCCGACACAGTACCTCTTTGCCGCTGCCGACCATGCCTCGATGTACCTAAACAGTGCTTATGGTCGGGCCGAACAATCAGTTGAATGAGGATCATGGCAAATACTCCCAGGATAAGCTTATGATCCCTCCTGAAAAAATCGCGGTAATCGGCGCCGGCAGCTGGGGAACAGCCCTGGCCAAGCTTCTTGGCGACAAGGGGTTTGGCGTTGATCTCTGGGCTCATCGGCCGGACCATGTCGCCGGACTCGTCCGGGATCGGGAGAACACCACCTACCTCCCCGGCTTTCCCTTGCCCACTACGGTGCGCCCCACCGCTGATCTTGCCCTGGCTGTTTCCGGAAAATCGCTGGTGGTCATGGTGGTTCCTTCCCATGTCTACCGGGAGGTGTTCACCCTCCTTGCTCCCCATTTGGCTCCCAACGCCGCGATCATCTCCGCCACCAAGGGCGTTGAAAACGAGACCCTGCTCACCATGAACCAAGTGATGACAGAGGTGCTGGCTTCCCAGCGCCCCGATTTCAAGGGGCAGCTCGGGGTGCTGGCCGGGCCGAGTTTTGCCAAGGAGGTGGCCGCAGGAATCCCCACCGCAGTGACGGTCGCGGCCCCCACCATCGAGGGGGCCAGGTTTTTTCAGGATATCTTTCACACCGAACGGTTCCGGGTCTACGCGGGCACCGATGTGATCGGCATGGAGCTGGGCGGGGCGCTCAAGAACATCGTCGCTATTGCGGCGGGCATCTGCGACGGGTTGGGCTACGGTACCAACACCCGCGCCGCCCTCATCACCCGAGGGCTGGCCGAGATCACCCGGCTGGGGGTGGCCATGGGCGCCAAACCCCTCACCTTTTCCGGGTTGGCGGGCATGGGCGATCTGGTGCTTACCTGCACCGGGGATCTGAGCCGGAACCGGCAGGTTGGCCTCAAGCTCGGACAGGGTAAGACCTTGAAGCAAATTCTCGCCGAGATGGAGATGGTTGCCGAGGGCATCAAAACCACCCGCTCCGCCATGGCCCTGGCCAGGAAGATCGGGGTGGAGATGCCTATTTTGGAGCAGGTGTATGCCATGATCTACGAAGACAAGCCGTGCGATGAGGCGGTTCAGGCCCTGCTTGGCCGGGATTCGAAAGAGGAAATCGCGGAGGCGTGAGCTGTTTGCCTCTGGTTTTTTTGCCATGGAAACAGCCGCCCCGCATAGTCAGATGAGAAAATTTCCCAAAGCGGAAAAGTCCCCTCTCCCCCTGCGGGAGAGGGATAGGGTGAGGGGGAAGGTGCCGGATGTGAGGCTGTTGGCGAGTTCACCCACCCCCCAGCCCCCTCCCGTCGAGGGAGGGGGGGATTCATGATTGCCGCCTCGCAACCGTGCCACCCGAGCGGATCGTATGTGGCCATTTTTTCCTCCATCCACTACGTGCTCAAGGCGGAACAGTTGTTGAAAGCTGGCAACATCGCCCTGGATGTGGTGCCGGTGCCCCGGGAAATCAGCGGGGATTGCGGTATGGCCATCACCTTTGCCCCGGCAGAGCTTGCCAAGGTGCAGTCTATTCTAACGACAGCCGGGATCGCCATTGCCCGGATTTTTTGTAAGGAAGCGGAAGGGGTTTTTCGCGAGATACCGTGGAAGACGGATTCGTAAGAAATTGGAATGTGTTTTAAAGCGGTGCTTCGACAGGCTCAGCACGAACGGATGTTTTCTTATCATATTGATATTCCGTTCGTGCTGAGCCTGTCGAAGCACCGTAGTTACAAGCAAGACCCAAAGTGGAATAAACAATGACCAAACTGAAACTGACCAGCACCGTCAAAGCCGCTGGTTGAGCCGCCAAATTGAGTCCGGGGGACCTGGACCAATTACTGTGCGGCCTTGACCTGCCCACCGATGCGAACCTGATCGCGGGCGCGGCAACGGGCGAGGATGCCGGGGTGTACCGTCTCAACGACGATACCGCCCTCATCCAGACGGTGGATTTTTTCACCC
>Ga0172380_10003454_pt1 | contig 21654 bp, 16 predicted proteins | sample Leawe162metaG_FD_119747 | JGI IMG/M metagenome (GOLD analysis project Ga0172380, IMG submission 119747) | Leachate microbial communities from a municipal landfill in Southern Ontario, Canada - Leachate well 162 metaG | ecosystem: Engineered > Solid waste > Landfill > Unclassified | place...
CAAAGGCCGCGACTTTGCCGTTCTCTCGAACGGCGCTACAACGAGCCGGTGTAGTTGCGGTTCGATAGAACCGCTTGCCGCCGTGTGGATTGAAATTCCTTAACATCGAGTTAGGCCCCGCAACGGGGCGGCTTTTCATAACGCCCGGTGAGGGCACCGGGCCTACAGTATTGTAGGCCGGGTCCCCTGACCCGGCGGGTTTGGATTTCCTATACATCAAGTTAGGCCCCGTAGCGGGGCGATTTTTTTCATGTAGAGCCGACTTTATGTCGGCTATCTTCGCACAGAATAGCCGGTCTGAAACCGGCTCTACATCGGTTTGTCCGCCGTAGGCGGATCCGCCTCTGGCGGAAATTTCCTATGCATTCAAATTAGGCCCCCAAAAGCGGGGCGGACTCTTATAGCCGCGGCGGTAACGCCGTGGCCGCCGAAGAATCCACGCCGTCACCTGCCCGCAGTGCTACGCACAGCATTGCGGGCGGGCCGGCGCGGCTACGAAAAGCAATTTCCTATTAGATCGAGTTGCTGGTGTGGCGCGATGTTCGGCAAATCCTCGGCGCGCCGGGCACGGTTTTCGGCGTCGCCGGATATGGCGGGGCAACCGCATGGGAGGCGCGGCGGCACCGGCCCAGGTCCTGCGAACGATTCGCCGCAGCACAGGGACGTCATGAAATCGTGGCCGTTTGGTGAGTTTGCATTTGACATCCTGCCGGCATTATATTATTTATAATAATATCAGATTCGGTTCCCGAAAATTTACCGGGGCAAACATGACTGCAACCAATCAAGCCGACATCATATCCGATCTCCAGCGCCTCAATGTATTTGACCGCCTCACGCCTTATGGCCATCAACAATTGGCGCCTACCTTCAAGGGATGGCACAAAGGACTGCGACGCCAAGTCATTATCCGGCTACTGCCCGTCCCCAGAAAGGCAATGGATGCGATGCAACGGCGGGAATTGAATGCGCTGGCCAATCGAATTATCCATTTTCACCATCAGGGCATTTTAAAATGGCTTGAATTCGAAGAGATCGCGTTACATCACGATAGATTCTATTGTCTGATTAGCGAATGGTTTTCGGACGAATCGTTAAAGGACTGGTTGATACAATACGGGCCCTTGAGCGAAGAAAACGCCATTTTAACGGCCAAGCATGTTGCGCCGGGCCTGGCCCATTATTGGCACCGTTGTCATATTGCGCACGGCAATCTTAAACCGGGGAACATCCTCATTAACAGCGAAGGCAAGCTCAGGGTCGACAAGTTCGGCTTGACGACATTACTGACATTGATGCGCGAGGATGTGGGTGTCGGCACCCCGGCTTTCATGGCGCCGGAATTGATAACCGAGGGCGCCACGCCGAACGATCTGTCCGATATTTATGCCTTGGGCACAACGCTTTCCTGCCTTTTGACAGGCTTGCTTGGATCCGCGCAAAGCGAAAGCCATATGCAGACAAATCCCCCCCTGCGCACACCCTTGTCGCGCGAGATGGACGAGATAATTCGTCACATGACCGCCGCGCGACCGCAAGACCGTTTTTCATCATGGGAAGCCGTCCGTGAAGCAATCCAGCGATATGCGCAATCGCACGCAATAAGTTCCGGCCAGAGCCGGAAAATACAGCCGATAAGAATACCGATAGGCGGCAAGAACTTGACTGGAATGTTCGGCGCCGCCAACAGCACGGATGCCAAGGATGCCGGGGTTTCCAAGGCATCCACGCATATTATACCGGCGCCGCCGAGAATGACGCCCAAGATAAAAGCGCCCATCGCCTACTCGCCCGTTCAACACAACGAAAAGCGGATTCTTCCACAAAATAAATTATCGATCGTGGCGGCGGCAGCGTGCCTGGTATTGATTGGCGCAATCACAATGTGGGCTTTGCACGCCGCGAGAAACGCCGACGCTCCGAAACCGTTGCATGCGCGGAATGCGCCGGCGCATTCGCGGGACATGCCATTGGCGGGAAACGACGACTGGGACAGCCTGCCGGACGGCGCCGGAAGGTTGTCAACATCGTCTCGCCAGGCGCTCGCCATCCGAACCGCCGCTCCGGCAACAAACGCGCCTCTCACAGATGCCGAAACGGACACGTCCAAGACGGGGGCGACGCCGCAAATGCTGTTGGCGCGGGACGAGACAAACGCCGACGTAAAAGCGGCCCAAGCGAAAAGCGAGGAAACGGGCCCCAACGAATCCGCATCCGCCGGGCGATTGTCGCAATCCGGGACAATCGATCACGCGGAAGAAGGGCGCGTTTCGGACCAGCCGATTCAACAATTGTCGCCGCCATCACCGTCCTTTTTAAGCCAACCCGTCAAGGGTGATAACCAGGAAAATTTATCCGCCCGAATTCAAGCCCCGTCCGTTGCCGGCAAAACCACCGACGCTTCGCGCGTTGCCGCGCCGGGAGACGGAACGGCAGATCGCAAACTGGCTGTGTTATTGAAGGAAGCGGAAACGGGCGACGTCGAAGTCCAGTGCACATTGGGCGATTATTACGCCTCCATTAACGACCAGGTGAGCGCATTCAAATGGTATCAGCGGGCGGCGGAGGGCAATTTGGCGCGGGCGCTTTGCAAATATGGCGATTGTTTAATGACCGGCAGAGGGACCAGGACGGATGAGTTGGCGGCAATTGAGGCGTATAAGAAGGCGGCCGAGCAACACGACGAGTTTGCGCAATATAAATTGGCCGACTGTTATCTCAAGGGGCGCTACGTGCCCCGGAACCCGCGAATGGCCGTCCAGCTGTTTCAAAGCGCGGCCAGCAACAACCACGCGGAAGCTTGGTATTACTTGGGCGCTTGCGCGCTGGATGGAACCGGCATGATCAAAAGCCCCAAACAGGCGCTGGCCTATTTCAACAAGGCCGCCGAGTTGAATTATAGTCCGGCCTATTGCCGGATGGCGGCCGCCTATGCGGAAGGATTGTTCGGCAAGACCAACCAGGCAATGGCATTGACAATGTACACGAAAGCGGCCGAGATGAATAACATCGAGGCCCAAGGCAAACTGGTAACATATTATCTTTCCAACAAAAAGAATGCGACCCAGGAAAGGGATGGCGCGGAGCTGAACCGGTGGTTAAAATCCGCGGTGACAAACACGCTCGACGCGGCCGGCAACGACGACAAAAAAATATTGGTCAGGTTATACGTGATCTATGGCGATTGTCTGACGGACGGCCTGTTCATGCGGAAGGACTTGTATGAGGCCGCGATTTGGTATGAAAAAGCGGCCAGGGCAAAAGACCTCGACGCATTATATAAATACGGCTTATGCCTGCTCAACGGAACGGGTGTTCAAAAAGACGAAACCGAGGCCTTTAACTTATTTATACGCGCCACCGCGCAAAACCATGCCAAAAGCGCATGGCTGGCGGGGGAATGCTGCCTGGACGGACGGGGAGTCAATCAAGACAGCATACAGGCGGCAAAATGGTTCATCAAAGCCGCCAATCAAAACGTGCCGGAAGCGCAATATCGGATGGGGGAGTGTTGCATGGATGGCAATGGAGTTACGGCCAACGCACAGGACGCTTTTTTATGGTTCCTAAAATCGGCCGAGGCGGGATATGAGCCGGCCATCGAAAAAGTCATTGAATGCTATCAAAAGGGCATAGGCGCTAAAAAAAGCAAGTCGAACGCCATGGCGTGGCACAGCAAATTGTTAAAAAGCGAAAAAGCGAAGTAAACGCATCGCAAGGACAAGAAGAAACGCTATGAAAATCGAAGAACTCCCGCAAAGATTGGAGCGGCAACTGGCCGCCGTAAAACGATTAAACCGCTGGGTACTGCTTGGCATTGTCTTGGCCGCGCTGGGCGCTTACACCTTGGGTTGCAACCGTTCCAACCAGCCCAAACAGAGGATCATCCGCGCCCATGCGTTCATTCTCGAGGATTCGAGCGGCCAGATACAGGCCCGCTTGACTTTGGACAAGGATGGGAGTCCGACACTGCAAATGTGGGACGAACATGGCAAGCCACGCACGCAGTTGAGCGCGCGCGCCGGCTTGCAAATGCGAGGCGAAAACGGTTCTCCCCGCGCCCAGCTGAATGTTGACAAGAACGGATGCCCGGCATTATTCATGTGCGACAAGAAAGGCCGGCCCCGCGCGCAACTTAACGTGGACAAGGATGAAATTCCCCTGCTGATTATGTCCGACAATAGTGGCATTAACCGCGCCGAGATGACCTTAAACAAGGACGGAAGCCCGGCATTATTCATGTATGACGAACAGGGCAAAAAACGCGTTCAAATGACCATGGACAAGAGCGGCGCCCCGGGGCTGTTTATCAGCGACGCACAGGGGAAACAACGCGTCCAGTTGGGCATGGACAAGAGCGGCGCCCCGGGGCTGTTTATCAGCGACGCACAGGGGAAACAACGCGTTCAAATGACCATGGACAAGAACGGCGCCCCGGGGCTGTTTATCAACGACAGCCAGGGAAAACAACGCGTCCAGTTGGGCATGGACAAGGAAGGCAATCCGGGACTGGGATTGTTCAACGCGCTTGGCGAGTTCATCTGGACTGCGCCCTGAAGACAATCAACCGCCACAGGCGAACAAGCCACAATCCGTCAGCTGACGGACTGACACTTTCCGCTATACCGGTTGCATATGCTGGTGCGCCTGGCGGGGATCGAACCCACAACCTTCGGCTTCGGAGGCCGACACTCTATCCAATTGAGCTACAGGCGCTTTTGGCATGGTTCAAGGTTCTTGGTTCACGGTAAACGTGGAACCCTTGAACCACTGAACCTTTAAAACCTCGTCAATGTATCCGTCCCCCACTTTCTTGACAAGGGATTTATTTATCATTGCGGATTTCTGATTTTTGATTTTCGATTATCAGCATCGGACTTCGGCATGAAAATCCGCAATCTAAAATCGACAATCCGAAATTTGCTATATTTTTCGCGCGAAAAATATATAGTATGCCTCCATGAGCGATCCCCTTACTCCCATGATGATCCAGTATCGGCGGATAAAGGCCGAATTGCCGCCCGGCACGATTCTCTTTTTCCGGCTGGGCGATTTCTACGAGATGTTTTTCGAGGACGCCGTCGAGGCCGCGCGCATTCTGGACATCGCGCTCACCAAACGCCAGAAAGCGCCCATGTGCGGGGTGCCGCATCATGCTTACGAGATATACCTGGCGCGGCTGATCCGCGCCGGCAAAAAAGTGGCCGTCTGCGACCAGGTCGAAGATCCCGCCGACGCCAAGGGGATCGTCCGGCGCGAGGTGACCGGCATTCTGACCCCGGGCGCCGTGCTGACCGATCAAATCCTCGACCGCAACCGCAACAATTACCTGGCCGGTCTTTACGAAACCGGCGGGATTTTCGGCCTGGCCCTGCTGGACCTCTCCACAGGTTCCTTTCAGGCGGAAGAATCTTGCGACCTGGAGGCGCTCCGCGACAACCTGCTCCGGCTCGCGCCCACCGAATGCGTTTTGCCCGCCGAAGCCGCCCGCGATCCGGCCTCATCTTTGCGCACACTCTTGAATCAGCTTCCGGCGCTCATGGTAAGCCCGCACGACGACTGGACCTTCGAATACGAGACGGCCCACGACACGCTCCTGCGCCATTTTAAGGTGCAGTCCCTGGAGTGTTTCGGAGCCGAGGGCCATCCGGCCATCGTTGGGGCGGCCGGCGGCATAGTGCATTACCTCGGCAATGCGTTACATCGCAATCTGGCGCATGTCCAACGCTTGTTTATCCGGAATCCCGGCGATTTTCTGATCATGGACGAGGCCACGCGCAGCAACCTGGACCTGGTCGCTTCCCGAAGTCTGCCTTCGGTGTCATCGCCCGACGGCGCCGGTCGCGATCGCGGCACAGTCACGACACTTCTGGGAGTGTTGGACAGCACCAAGACCCCCATGGGCGGCCGGCTTCTGCGCGAATGGGTATTGCGTCCTTTGACCCGTCTCGAAGCCATCCGGGACCGCCTCGACGCCGTCGAGCACTTTTGCAAGACCCGGGCGCTCCTGCGCGACTTGCGCGAGGCCCTGGCGCAAGTGCGCGACATGGAGCGCATTATGGCGCGCCTGGGCGCCGGCAACGGCAATGCCCGGGATGTCCGCGCGCTGGCGCAATCGCTGACCGCCCTGCCGACGGTCCGAAACCTCGCGGCCGATTCCCCCGTTCGATCACTGGCGGCCCTGGGTCACACCATTCTGCCCCAACCCGAGCTGGTGGCCCTGGTAGAACAAGCCATTGTCGATGAGCCGCCGATCGGCATTAAGGAAGGAGGCCTGATCCGGCACGGCTACCACGCCGAACTGGATACCCTGCGCGATGCCGCCACACAGGGCCGCAACTGGCTGGCCGAATACCAGGCCAAGGAGCAAGAACGCACCGGCATCAAGACGCTCAAGGTTCGGCATAACAAAATATTCGGCTACTATATCGAGGTTTCCAAAGGCCAGGCCGCCAATGTTCCGGCCGATTATGCCCGCAAACAGACCTTAGTCAACGCCGAGCGCTTCATCACGCCCGAACTGAAGACCTACGAGACAAAAATTTTCGGCGCCCAGGATCGCGCCATGGCGCTGGAATATGACCTCTTCCTGGAAATCCGCGCCACCCTCGTGCAGGCCACGGAATCCATCCAGGCCTCGGCCCAAGCCCTGGCGCAGTTGGATGTCCTGGCCGCCCTGGCGGACCGGGCACTGGCCTTGCGTTACGCGCGGCCGGTTATGACCGAGAGTGACGCCTTGACCATCAAGGACGGACGCCATCCGGTAGTCGAGCAAATGCCAAATGCGGACCGCTTTGTGCCCAACGACACCCTGCTCGATGGCGGCGAAAACAGGGAGATCATTATCACCGGCCCAAACATGGCCGGGAAATCAACCTATATCCGCCAGGTTGCCCTGATTGTAATCATGGCGCAAATGGGGTCATTTGTGCCGGCGCTCTCCGCCGAAATCGGCATCGTGGACCGGGTCTTCACGCGTGTGGGCGCCAGCGACGACCTGGCGCGCGGGCGCAGTACTTTTATGGTGGAAATGCAGGAAACCGCCAACATCCTGAACAACGCCACGGCCAACAGCCTCATCGTGCTCGACGAGATCGGCCGCGGCACGAGCACCTTTGACGGCATCAGCATTGCCTGGGCCGTGGCCGAGCACCTGCACGGAACGGTCAAGGCCAAGACCCTCTTCGCCACGCATTTCCATGAACTCACCGACCTGGCCATGACCCTGCATGGCGTGAAAAACTACAACGTGCTCGTCCGCGAGCAGGCCGACGGCATCGTCTTTATCCGCAAAATCGTGCCCGGCGGCGCCGACAAGAGTTACGGGATTCAAGTGGCCCGCCTGGCCGGTCTGCCCCAAACAGTTGTGGACCGCGCCCGGGAAATTCTGCTCAACCTGGAAGAGGGTGAATTCGGCGAAGCCGGTCAACCGAAGCTGGCGCGCCATCGTCTGCGCAAGGATAAAAACCACCCCGGCCAGATGGCGTTGTTTGAGGTCTGACTGTCACCGGCTCCTCCCGGTTGTTCGCGAGGCCGGCCAAAAAACTCTTCGCCGGAATCATACGGCTGCTTCCCGTGTCAATCGCGCAACGAACCCAATTGCGCCGTCAGAAACTTATCCAGCGCCTGGCGATAGGCCGGCGTCGTCAGAATTTCGCCCTCGTTATGCGCGCCGGTTAACTCAAAAAAAGTCTTCGGCGCGCGGGCGGCGGCAAACAAACGTTGGCCATGCTCGAACGGGATCATATCGTCTTCCCGGCTGTGGGCGACAAGCACCGGACAGTTAATCCGCTCCAGGCGCGCAAGCGTATTATAACGGTAGCGGCTCAGCAGGCGGACCGGCAGCCAGGGATAAAGCCGCGCGCCCATGTCCGGGATCGAGGTGAAGGTGGCCTCCAGGATCAGGGCGGCGGGCGCCGCGCGCGCGCCAGACGCAACACGCTCGACCAGGCCGGCCGCCACGGCGCCACCCAGGGATCGGCCAAAAACAACGATTTTTTCCGGCGGCGTGTTGCGCTTCCCGACCAAATACTGCCAGGCCGCCTGCGCATCCTGGTAGGTGCCCTCTTCCGAAGGCTTGCCGGCGCTTTCGCCATAGCCGCGATAGTCGAAAATCAGGACATTGAGGCCCAGTTCGTGGAAAAGTCCGACCGGATGCAGGCGGTCGCCGATATTGCCGCCGTTGCCGTGGCACATGAGCGCCGTGCCGCGGGCCTTCTCGCAAGGCACATACCAGCCGGCCAGCCGTATGCCGTCCGCCGCCTCCAAAACGACGGATTCATACGCGAGCCCGACATCCGCGGGGGTGGCCTGCACCTCGGCCAGCGGAAAATATACCATGCGGGACTGGCGGAAAAAGAGCAGGATGCACAGCCCAACATAAACGGCCGCCGTGATTTTCAAGACCGAAAGCGCGATTTTGATGAGATCAGGCATGTTCATGGTCTCCGCAACCAAATCCGTTTTCACCACAGAGCCACAGAGAACACAGAGTTTTGGTCCGGTATTCTTTCTCTGCGCCCTCTGTGACTCTGTGGTGAAAACCACTTCACTCCCCATCCGCCGCCTTCTCAGCCGGCGGCGTCGGGAAGCGGCCTTCCAGGGCGTCGGCCACGATGCGTTTGGTGTCGGACGGAAAATCGCTTTTCAGGATCCATTTCAGGAACTTGGGATTGTCGCGCGCGAGGTCCTTGAGGTTCCGTCCGATATTTTGCACGCCGAAATTGACGAGCAGTTCGCCGTTCTGCCACCTGAGCTTGCCCGTGCGATCGGCCCAGGCCGGATTGCGCGGCGGATTGCAATACTTGTCCAGCTCGTCCAGGGAACGCGGCAGGTCGCTGTATTTCTGCAACTGCGCCTCCAGGACCGCCACCGTGGCCAGGGCATCGGCCTCGGCGCCGTGGGCGCCCAGGTGCATTTCGCCGCAATAAAAATACAGCGCCGCGGAGAGATCGCGCGGCTCCTTCTTGTGATAAATCCGCTGGGCATCCACAATGCGCCGGCTGTCGGGATCGAACGCAACCCCGGCGCGCGCGAACTCCTCGGCGAGCATCGGGATATCGAACCGCACGACGCCGAACCCGCCCAGGTCGCAGTCCGCTAAAATCTCCAGGATGGCGGCGGCCATCTGCCGGAATGGCGGCGCATGGGCCACGTCGGCATTGGTAATGTGGTGAATGGCCGTGGTCTCGGCCGGAATGGGGATTTCCGGGTTCAGCCGGAAGGCATGCTGTTCGCGCCGGCCGTCCGGGAACAGCTTGACAATCGCCAGGTCGATGATGCGGTCCATCCGCGGGTTAATGCCCGTGGACTCGATATCCAGCACCGCCAGGGGGCGTTCCAGCTTTAAATTGGTCATATCAGCATTTCCTCTTTCGTTAATTAAGCCCCGCGAATCGAGGCAATTGTTTCATGTAGCCGCGGCGGTGACGCCGTGGCCGTCGGAGGAATCCACGCCCTCACGGGCGCGTCTACCCGGATTTTCCGCCGGAGGCGGATCCGCCTTCTGGCGGAAAATTTCTGCTTTGAATTTACATCAGGATGGCGCCGCTGTCCAAGCCTCATTTTCAATCCGCCGTTGACACCCGAAAAGCAATGTGCAAAATTATTTTAAACAGCGCGGTTCCGGTTGAACATTTATTTAAGGACAGCAGACATGAAACCAACTTTAGTTGTCATGGCGGCGGGTGTGGGCAGTCGGTACGGCGGTTTGAAACAAATCGAGCCGGTGGGACCCTCCGGGGAAATCATGCTCGACTATTCGGTGTTCGACGCCATCCGCGCCGGGTTCGGCAAGGTGGTGTTCATTATCCGGCGCGACATCGAAAAGGATTTCAAGGAGGCCATTGGGGCGCATTTTATGGGTCGCATCGGGGTGGACTACGTGTTTCAGGAGCTGGCCGATCTGCCGGCGGGCTTTGCCGTGCCGCCGGACCGCAGTAAACCCTGGGGCACGGGACACGCCATCATGCGTTGCAAGACCGCGGTCAAGGAGCCTTTTGCCGTCATCAACGCCGACGATTTTTACGGGGCCGGGTCTTACGCGACGATCGCCCGTTACCTGCAGAATGTGGCGCCAACCGATACGGCCTATGCCATGGTCGGATTCCAGCTGGTCAACACGCTCTCGGAGCACGGGTCGGTCACACGCGGCATCTGCGAGGTGGATGCGCATCGGATGTTGAGCAGCGTCACGGAACGGTTCAAGATCGAAAAGACCGCCGAAGGCGCCCGCTACGAAAACGAGCGCGGCCAATGGGTGAGTCTCCACGGCCACGAAATCGCCTCCATGAACATGTTCGGGTTCACGCCGACCTTGTTCGGGTTCCTCGACGAAAAATTTCCCGCGTTCCTCAAAAAAGCCGCCGGCCACCCCAAAGCCGAGTTCCTGATGCCCGCCATCGCCGACGAACTGATCCGCGAACAAAAAATCACCATGCGCGTGCTCGATACGCCGGAAAAATGGTTTGGCGTCACCTACAAGGAAGACAAGCCCTTTGTGGCATCCGGCATTCGCCGGTTGATCGAAACCGGCGTGTATCCGCAGAAGCTGTGGGACTGAAGCACGTGGAGCGTGAAGCGTATAGCGTTGAGCGTAAACCATAAATTAAGGACAATCGGCCAGCGGACCAGAACACGCTCCACGCTCTACGTGCTTAGAACGCCCCGCTCGATCTCGCCGTGCTTGCGCAGTTCGCGCTTCATGATCTTGCCGGCGGCGTTCTTGGGCAATTCGGGCAAGAATAAAAATTTACGAGGCGCCTCATGCCGGCCCAGGCTCTCCAGGCAACAAGCCCGGAGCCGGGCGATCGCTGGCCCGACGCGCTCCGGGGCCGGGACGCCATCCTTGAGCGCCACATAGGCCACGGGAATCTCGCCGTGCATTTTATGCGGCTCGCCCACCACAGCCGCCTCACAGACGCCCTCGCAGCGGGCCAAAACCTCCTCGATAACGCGCGGGTAAATGTTCATGCCGTTGACAATGATCATGTCCTTGCGGCGATCCAGGATGCTGAAATAGCCGTCCGCGTCGCGGACGCCCAAGTCGCCCGTGCGGAACCAGTCGCCGAAAAAGGCTTCCTTCGTCTCGGCCGGCAGTTTCCAATAGCCCTTCATCACATTCGGCCCGCGCACACAGATTTCACCGATCGCGCCGTCGGCCACATCCCGGCCCTGCTCGTCCACGATTTTCATTTCGACATTCGGCACCGGCAGTCCGACCGTGCCGGGCTTGGTTTGCCCGCCGATCGGGTTGACGCACGTGACCGGCGCGCACTCGGTCGGGCCATCGCCCTCATAAATTTTCATGCCAAAGCGCGCCTCGAACGCGCGCATGACTGCCACCGGCAGGGCGGCGCCGCCGGAGACGCAGAATTTCAGCGTCTCGAAATGGGGCACGACGGAATCCGGCAGGCGCAGGAGCGCCACATACATGCTGGGCACGCCCATGAACAAGGTGATCCGCTCGGCCGCGATCATCCTGGCAACATGCAAGGGATCGAAGCGCGAGAGGGGCACCATGGCGTTACCCGACATGAGCGGCAGGAACATGCAGGCCATGGCGGCAAAAGCGTGGAAGAGCGGCAAGATAACCAGGAAACGCTCCTCCCCCGGCTGAACGTGCATGGCCTGCAAGGTGCTCCTGATATTGCTCGCCAGATTACGGTGGGTCAGCATGGCGCCCTTGGGCCGCCCGGTCGTTCCGGAGGTGTACAAAATAGCGGCCAGGTCTTCCGCCGGATTGAAGGCCACCACCGGCGCCGGCCCTTGCGCCTCCGCGCATTCCGCCCACGAAATATCCGGCGGCGCCGGCTGAGCGCCGATGCACACAAAAAACTCCAGGTCCGGCGCCAACGGACGCAGGGCGTTGACGGCAGAAGCAAAGATGCCGTGATAAAACAAGGCCCGCGCGCCGGCATCGTTGAGAATAAACGCGACTTCCTTGGGATTCAACAACAGGTTGATCGGCACAACGACCGCGCCGGCTTTCAAGATGCCGAAATAAGCCAGCGGGAAGAAGTCGGAATTGATGCAATAGAGCCCGATGCGGTCGCCTTTCCGAATACCACGCCGGGCCAGCGCGGCGGCCACCCGGTCGCTCATCCGGTCCACCGCGGCGAAATCCAGCGTGCGGCCGTCGAACACAACGGCCGGTTGGCGGGCGAATCGGCGTACACCGGCCCGGAACATGTCCGGGAGCGAACAATCGTCAACCTCCATGAGAGACTCCTTAAGAAATGCAGAATGAAGAATGCAGAATGCAGAATCCGGAAGTCAGACAAGCACAAATCATTTTCTTCATTCCGCATCCCGCCTTGATGTATATATTAATTTTCCGCCATTGGCGGCTCCGCCTTCGGAGGAACACCGGCTATGACAGCCGACATAAAGTCGGCTCTACATGGAACAGTTGCGGCGTTAGCCGCCTAATTCGATGTATAGGAATTTCAATCCACACGGCGGCAAGCGGTTCTATCGAACCGCAACTACACCGGCTCGTTGTAGCGCCGTTCGAGAGAACGGCAAAGTCGCGGCCTTTGGCCGCCTAACTCGATTCGTTCTCGCACGTTAATGTGGTTTGTCCGGACCATTGCGCGCCGGGGGCCAGCACGGCCGGCGCGCTCATGCAACCGGTTTCGACGCAGACCATGCGCCGATATTCGTCATCGCCGAAATCTTCCATCCGCCCGGATTTTTCAATCCACGGGTTCCAGACCACGACATCGCTCATCCCGCTTTTCGCGATTACGATCTTGCGCTTGTTGCCCCGGTCATCCAGCGCCACGCGATCGGGCGCATTGAGATAGATCCGGTCGGTTTCCCGGTCGAACGTCACGACCTCCCGCGTTTCGACGGTCGGGCCAGGGGCAAGGAAATCATCGAAAGCCGCGCCCTGCAAGCCGCGCAGGCTGGTTTGCGCGATATCGGCCACTTGGAAGTAGGTATGCAGGGCCGTCTGGAATGGGAACGGCGCCGATCCCGTGTTTTTCACGGCAAACTCGATGATCAAAGCCGGTCCAAGCGACACCGTCAACTGCAGAGCAAAGGGGTGCGGCCAGAGCGCGCGCGTCCGGATATCGTCCTCCAGCCGCAGGGCGATCGCAACGACGCCATCCGCCCCCAAGGCCGTACGCGCCACGGACCAAGCACGGGAGCGGACCAATCCATGCTTGGGAAGCGGGCCGTCGCCAAACTGCGGAAAAATCACCGGGATACCGCCCCGGATGGGCGTTCCATCCTTAAAGTGCGACGCACAACTCACGAAAAGCGTTTCGCGGCCCCGCGCGGGTTGCCAGGAGGACACATGCGCGCCATGCAAATAGATCTCGGCCCGCGCGCCGGAGGCGCGCTCAAGCACGGCCTTAAGCAAGCGACCGCGCCCTTCCGCAAATTGGACTCGGCCCGCTATGCCGAACTGTTGTTGAAGCTGATCCAGATTCATGATCGGCCATCCGGCGCCGGGGGCTAAAAATCAACCGACAACAGCCGGAACATGGGCCGTCCGGTCAACTCGCCCGGCGCCAAGTTGCTGTCCCGGTCCCGGTCCAGCGCTTTAAACGAGTCGTTCAAGGCGCTCCCCCAGTCGGACGCATTCGAAAATTCCGGGTAGCTGATTCTGCCGTTTCGATCTTTATCCAAGGCGTCGAAATGCATTTTTGCATCCGGCGAATAGTCCACGGCCCTCCATTCCTCCAGCGTAATCGCGCCGTTCTTGTTGGCGTCCAGTTTTTCGAAGGTCGATTTCCCGACATACCCGCCGAATTCGGCCCGGCTCACCCACCCGTCGCTATTGGTATCGGCGCTTCGAAAAACGGCCGCCGCGGCATTGGTTGGCGCGAGCGCCGCGGCCGCAAGCGGCAGGGCGCTCGTTTGCGCCTGAACGGCAACAGCCCAGGCCACAAGGCCAAACCCCAGCGCGATCGGACTTGGTTTCATTATTTGCATGCAACGCTCCTCAATAGACACTAATTATTTCCTGCAAAATTCGTGTTCATTCGTGTTTATTCGTGGTTCCTCTGTGCAGGGATTTTCCTGTTATTTGCAGCGGTTCCTGATGTCTGAGGTACTATTAAGCCTGTCACCCGATTTTACCCCGGCAGATCGGCCAGCGGCATTTCCTCTTCCGTGCGGTCATCCAGATTCTTGATGCGCGCGGCGCCCCGGGCCACGTCATCGGGTCCCACATAAACCGCTTTCTGGAACGCACCCTTGCCGACCCGCCCAAAAAATTGTTTGGGTTTCTCGGCATGCAACGCCATATCCACGCTCATTCCGCCGCGGCGCAAGGCGCGCGCGAACTGCCGCGCAACCGATTGCTGAAAATCCTCCATGTAGCCCACAGCGCAATTCAGCTTGGACTGCAGACCGGCTATGCGCCCTTTGTCGGCCAACAGTTCCGCAATCACCACGTCGCCAAACCCCAGGCCGACGGCGGTCATGGGCGCTCCGCCGACGTCGCCCAACAGATTGTCGTAGCGCCCCCCGCCGAAAAGCGCCCGGAATTTACGCTCGGCATCGAAGGCCTCGAACACCAAGCCGGTGTAATAGCCCAGCCCCCGCACCACGCCGATGTCGAATACAAGCATTGCGCCGAGGCCATCTTCGTTCGCCAAACGGAAGAGCGTTTGCACCGCCGTCAAGGCAGGGTTCTGTTCGCCGAGCATGGCGGCGGCCTGTTCCAGCGATTGAAGGCCGAGGATGCGGAAAACCGCCTCGATGGCCGCGAGATCCAGTCCGGATTCCTGGAGCAGACGCCGGATATCGGCATCCTCAAGTTTGCCGCGTTTATCGAGCGCCAGGAAGGTGGCCGCATGAAAGGCCGGCGGGATACCGGCCTTCGCCAGCAAAGCCGCCAACAGGGCGCGACTGCTGAGATGGATTTTGACCTCCCCCGCATTCAAGCCGAGCAGGTTCAGGGCTTGGACGGCACAAGCCAGCACTTCGACTTCAGCGGAAACGGAAGCCTCGCCGACCACATCCAGGTTCCATTGATAATGTTCCCGTTTGCGTCCACGGCTCATGCGCTCGTACCGGAAACACTGGGCGACGGCGAACCATTTCAAGGGGAAAACAAGTTGACCCTGGCGCGCCACAATCATGCGGGCCAGGGTTGGCGTCATTTCGGGACGCAAGGCCAGGTCCCGATCGCTTTTGTCTTTGAAGGCGTAGATTTGCTCGACGATTTCCTCGCCGCCCTTGCGCTTGAGCAGGTCGAGCGATTCCACAACGCAGGCATCGTACTGGGCAAACCCGAAGGCGCGGGCGGAACGGAGCCAGGCGTCAAAAATCGCGTTGCGGACGGCCATATCTGCGGGATAAAAATCCCGCATGCCGCGCGGCGCATCGAAATGAGCGGCTTCCGTCGTCATGATTTGACGGGTTTCATCACCAGGGCTTTCATGATCCGGCCCATCTTGAACTTGACCACCTTACGGGTGGGAATCGTTACAACGTGGGTGGGTTTATTAGGATTCCGGCCGATGCGGGATTTGCGAATGCACACTTCGAAAACGCCGAAATTACGAAATTCCACGTTTTCGCCCTTGGCCAGGCTTTCCACAATATAATCGAGCGTTTTCTGAAGGATTACAAACACATCCTGCTGAATCATCCCGGTTTCCTTGGCAATCCGCATAACCAAATCCCGTTTTGTCATAACCCCGCGCCCTCCTGAATGTCATTACAAACTTTTTTGGCTTAATCCGTGAGAGGACAATAGGTTACGCCATGCAAGCATGTCAAGCAGTAAAACTCAGACCATGCCGATAAGGATATCGCCCTCCACAGAACGCGGCACAAAACGAATAATCCGGTTGCGCGCCAGCGTTGCGGTCAGACCACCGCCGAGTTTAGCAGAAGAAGGCCGAATCCGCGCCGGCAAATATTCGCCCGTCCAGCCGGTGGCCACCCCCGCGGCATCGACCGCTTCGACCAGGACCGCCACTTCGCGGTCAATCCAGCGGCGGGCAAAAGCCATTCGTTTTTCGCGCGCCAGCGCCGAGAGTTTGGAAACCCGTCTTCTTTTTTCGCTCTCCGGCACTTGGGGCTTCATCACGGACGCAGGGGTTCCGGGCCTAAGGCTATAGGCGAATACATGCACATTGCTGAAAGGCCCTTGCGCAATCATTGCTTCCGTGGCGTCAAAATCCTCCGCGCGCTCCCCCGGAAAGCCCACCAGCACGTCGGTTCCCAGGCCGATTCCTTCGACCCGCTCAACGGCATAGGCCACAACGGCGTTATACTCCCGAATGGCATACTTCCGCCGCATGGCACGCAGAACCGGATCGCTCCCGCTTTGCATCGGCAGATGCAGGAACCGGCATAGTTTGCGGGACGCAGCCATGCAATCGATGACCTCGCGCTCCACCGTACTGACCTCGAGGGAACTCAAACGGATGCGCTCCAGGGCGGACACCGTTTCGATCCGGCGGAGCAAAGCAGAGAGCTTGCGGCCATGATCTTCATAACAACCGATATTGGCGCCCGTCAGAACGATCTCCCGGTAACCGGCCTGGACAAGGCCTTCGATTTCATCGACAATCTCCTCAAAAGGCCGGCTCCAAGCCGGCCCGCGCGCGCGCGGCACAATACAGTAGGCGCAGTGGAAATCGCATCCGTCCTGGATTTTAACGATGGCCCGTGTCGTGTCGAACGAAGGCAATGCCGGCGCCGTTCCAGACAGACCGGATGGAAACCCATGCTCAGCCAGCAAGGCCGGCAATCGGAATTTATCGGACTGACCTACCAGAAGGTCCGCGCAATCGGGCGTCCGCAGGGCGCGTCCGCCCGCCGAGACCGGACAGCCGGCCAGCACCACGAACGCGCCGGCCCGGCGCTTGGCGCCGCGCGCAATGCGGACGCTGTTCTGTTCGGCCTTGGCCGTGACGGCGCATCCGTGAATGACGCAGACCTTGCAGGGCGCGCCGAAGGGCACGACCCGATAGCCGGACGCCTGAAACACGGCGCGCAAACGCGCTGTCTCGGCCTGATTCAGGCGGCATCCGACCGTTTTAAAAGATACGGTTGTTGCGTGCATACTGGTTTGCTAAGATATGTCGCATCACTGAGTTAGGCCCCGCAAAGCGGGGCGACTTTCGCAACTGAGATTAGCCGCAAAAATGCACAAAAAGCACAAGAAAGAACCAAACAGTCAAATCTTTTTTGTGTCTCTTGCGCCTCTTTGCGGCAACTTTGCCGTTCTATCGAACGGCCTCTACACCGATTTGGTGTGGTTGCGGTTCGTTAGAACCGCTATGTTTTGTCCGCCGGAGGCGGATCCGCCAATGGCGGAAAATTCCTGTACATCGAGTTAGGCCCCGCAAAGCGGGGCGGCTTTTCATAACGCCCGGTGAGGGCACCGGGCCTACAGTATTGTAGGCCGGGTCCCCTGACCCGGCGGGTTTGGATTTCCTATACATTAAATTAGGCCCCGCAAAGCGGGGCGACTTTTTCATGTAGAGCCGACTTTACGTCGGCTATCTTCGGCATAGGATAGCCGGTATTCCGCCGGAGGCGGATCCGCCTATGGAGGAAAAACCGGCTCTACATCAGATTGAATTTCCTTAACATCGAGTTAGGCGGCCAAAGGCCGCGCCTTTGCCGTTCTGTCGAACGGCCCCTACACTGAACGGGTGTAGTGGCGGTTCGATAGAACCGCAGGATTGTCCGCCGCGGGCAGATATGCCAGTTGCGGTAGATTCCTATACTTTGAATTAAACGCCACGAGGTGCATGATGAAAACCATATATTTATGCGGACCGATCATGGATGAACAAGGCGGGGTGGCCCGGGAATGGCGCAAAACCGCCGCCAAAAAACTTGGCCGCGCGTTCACACTGCTGGATCCCATGCGGCGTAATTTCAAGGACCGCGAGGTGGATAGCGCCAATGAAATCGTGGAATTCGATCTACAGGACATTCGGAACGCGGACCTGTTGCTCGTCAATTACAATAAACCGTCCATCGGCACCGCCATGGAAGTGTTTTACGCCTCGCATCATCTGGGCAAATTTGTCGTGGCGTTTTCGCCGTTCACCTTCAAGGACAGCAGTCCCTGGATGGTGCGTTACTGCACCAAGATACTGCCTTCCTTGGACGCTTCGATCCGCTACATTCGGGCCCATTTCGGATAAAATAGAGGCGGGTGACGCCGCAACTGTTTTATGTAGCCGCGGCGGTGACGCCGTGGCCGCCCGCCGTCGCCCCGGGGCTATGGTGGGCAGGCCGAAGAATCCACGCCGTTACCGGCGCGGCTACCCGGATTGTCCGCCGGAGGCGGGTGACGCCGCAACTGTTCCCAGGCAGGGCGCAACAGCCTGTTGCGCCGTTCTTCCAAAACTACAGCATCTAATGATTTCCCCGAATTTCCACATTCTGCATTCCGCATTTAATTGAGCACGGCGCCGCTTCCCGCGCTGGCGACCTTTTCAGCGTAGCGCTTCAGGTAACCGGTCAAAGCCCGCGGAGTATAGGGCGGAAGCTCGGCGCGCCGGCGCTGGAGATCGGCTTCGGCCAGCTTCACTTCCAGGCAGCGGCCGGGAATATCGATGCGGATCAAGTCCCCGTCCCGGAGCAAGGAAATGGGACCGCCCGCGGCGGCTTCCGGGGAAACATGGCCGATACAGGCGCCCCGGGTCCCGCCCGAAAAGCGCCCATCGGTGATCAAGGCGACCTGTTCCCCCAACCCCTGCCCCATGATATAGGACGTGGGCGCCAGCATTTCCTGCATACCCGGACCGCCCCGCGGACCTTCGTAACGGATCACCACCACATGGCCCGCCTCGACTTTCCCGGCCAGAATGCCGGCGCAGGCCTCTTCCTGCGAGTTAAAGATCACCGCCCGGCCCTCGAACGTTCGCATGGAAGGCGCCACGCCGGCCGTCTTGACCACGGCGCCTTCCGGCGCCAGGTTGCCCCAGAGAATCGCCAAGCCCCCTTCCGGCGAATAAGGATTGTCCAACGGCCGGATCACGTCTGTATCCAAGACCTTCACCCGGCTCACATTGCGCGCGAGCGTCCGGCCAGTCACCGTGGGGGTTTCCGGATGGATCAACCCGGAGATTGCCTGGATCGTTTTAATGATCGCGTTGATACCGCCGGCGCGGTCCACGTCCTCCATGTGATACAGACTGGAGGGCGAGACCTTGCAGATCACCGGACACCGTTTGGAAATATCGTCAATCCGATGGAGATCGTAGTGCACGCCGGCCTCATGGGCGATCGCCAGCGCATGCAGAACGGTGTTGGAACTGCCCCCCATGGCCATATCCAGGGCAAAAGCGTTGTCGAGCGCGGACTCCGTCACCAAGTCGCGCGGTTTCGGCCCTTCGTCCCGGGCCATTTCCACGATTCTTTTGGCCGCCTTGGTATAGAGCGACCGGCGCCGGGGATCGGCGGCCAGGATCGTGCCGTTGCCCGGCAAGGCCAGTCCCAAGGCCTCGCACAGGCAATTCATGGAATTGGCGGTGAACATCCCCGAACAAGAGCCGCAACCTGGGCAAGCCTGGGCCTCAACGGCGTCCAATTGGTCGGCGCTAATCTTGCCCTGACTGCGGGCCGCAACGCCTTCAAAAACACTGATCAGATCGAGGGCTTTGCCATCCGGCGCCCGCCCGGCCGCCATCGGCCCACCGCTGACCATGATGGTCGGCACATTGACCCGCAAGGCCCCCATGATCATCCCAGGCACAATCTTGTCGCAGTTGGGAATACAAATGAGCGCGTCAAAACAATGGGCTCGCGCCATGGATTCCACGCAGTCGGCGATCAACTCGCGGCTCGGCAGGGAATATTTCATGCCCGCATGCCCCATGGCAATGCCATCGCAAATGCCGATGGTGTTGAATTCGAACGGGATTCCGCCCGCTTTGCGAATCTGACGGCATATCAGGCGCCCCACGGCATTCAGGTGCATATGGCCGGGAATGATCTCGACGAACGAGTTGCAGACGCCGATAAACGGCTTATCCATGTCCTCCGGTTTGACCCCCAGCGCCCGTAAAAGACTCCGGTGCGGCGCCCGTTCAACCCCGTGCTTGATCCGATCGCTATGCATGACATACTCCTTTGGAATGGTTGATGGTCGATGGTCAATGGTCGATGGTCAATGGTCGATGGCCTAACGGTTCACACTTTTTATTGATTTCCGACTGTGTTTCAGTGTATAAGAACGGGACTGGATTAAAAGAATAAAATCGCACAGGGGAGAAAAACCTTATGTGGAAAATGCTTTTGCCGATCATGCTCCTGACCGTCTGCCTTGCGGGATGCCGCAAGCAGGATATGCGCACCGTCGTCGTGGCCGTGCCCGGCCTGAAAAACCAGGCCGGCGCCCAGGTCATTCAGGACGCCTTCATGCGCCAGCCGGGCATCAAAGCCATTATACCGGATTACCAGCAGCACACCTTGACCGTCACCTACGACTCCATGGTCATCGCCCGGAAAAACATTGAGTTCACGATCGCCGGCGCCGGATTCGACGCCAACGATATCCGCGCCCCGACCAATGCGGCCAAACAAATTAAGAATGCAGAATGAAGAATGCAGAATAAAGAAAAAAGCATAGATGGGAACCTTCCGGTATCGGCGATATTAAGTTTCTGCATTCTTCATTCTGCATTCTGCATTTCTTAATGAATGCCCTCGTTGACCAGTTTATCGACTACATCGCCCTGGAGCGGGGGTTAAGCCCAAATACGCAAACGGCCTACCGCGCCGATCTCGGCAAATTCGTCCGTTTTCTGGAAGGGCGCAAAATCGACACGCTGAACGCCGTGTCGCGCAAGCACATCCTGGATTTCCTGATGGACGCCAAGGAGCGCAACCTCAGCCTCAATTCCATTTCGCGCCTGTTCGTTGCCGTCAAGATTTTTTTTCGCTACCTCCACCAGGAAGGCTTGCTTGGCCGAAACGTGACGGAAGTGATGGAATCGCCGCGGCTCTGGAAAGTTTTGCCGGCGACGCTCGCGTTAAAGGAAGTCGAGCGCCTGCTGGCCGCCCCGGCAGGCGACAAGCCGCAAGCCATTCGGGACCGCGCGCTCTTGGAAATGGCCTACGCCACCGGCTTGCGCGTCTCGGAACTGTGCGGCCTGACGCTGAATGATGTTCATTTCGATGCCGGCTACCTGCGGTGCGTGGGCAAAGGGCGCAAAGAGCGGGTTGTGCCCTTCTCGGAAAAATCGGGCGCGGTGTTGACCCAATACCTGGAACAGGCGCGCCCGCGCTTGACCGCCGACCCGCTCAATCGGGTCGTGTTCCTGACGCGCGCCGGGAAAGCGTTCAGCCGCAAAAGCATCTGGAAAATGGTCAAGCAATACGCCCATAAGGCCGGAATCGTCAAACCCATCAGCCCGCACACCCTGCGGCATTCCTTTGCCAGCCACCTACTGCACAACGGCGCGCCGTTGAGGATCATCCAGGAAATGCTGGGCCACGCCGACATCGCCACGACACAGATTTACACACACATTGACCAATCCCGCTTAAAAGCCATTCACGAAAAATTCCATCCACGCGCATAAGCGGAAGACGGACGACAGACGGCAGAAGACGGACGACAGACGGCGGACGGCAGAAGACGGAAGACGGACTACGGACGACGGACGGCGGACGGCAGAAGACGGAAGGCGGACGACGGACGACAGACGACGGACGGCG
>Ga0172380_10003455_pt1 | contig 21653 bp, 19 predicted proteins | sample Leawe162metaG_FD_119747 | JGI IMG/M metagenome (GOLD analysis project Ga0172380, IMG submission 119747) | Leachate microbial communities from a municipal landfill in Southern Ontario, Canada - Leachate well 162 metaG | ecosystem: Engineered > Solid waste > Landfill > Unclassified | place...
ATCAACCTCAGCCAAACCGGTAAAATCAGCCCTTTCTTGAGCCCCGAAACAGCCCGTTTTACCCTCTAAAAACTGGCTCCATTACGCCGATCATCGGTGGCTCCTTTACGGCGATCAATGACAACCTTCTCTGGAGTGCTTGTCGGCCCGTTCTTCTGAGACACCGACAGCGGTAAGCGCCAGGCGGCGCAAAAGGGAATTTCGTTTCATGGCGGATCCTCATTGTTGGGTGGCGTCCCTCGCCCACGAAGGGGCCAGGAGCAGTCGTCTAACAGTGCCCCGCTCAAGCCTGAGTGATCAGGAACATGAGGCAGGTCAATCACACCAGTCGAAATCCCGATGCGGCTTGGGTGCCGCTCGCTTTCGGGTAAGGGGGAATGCGCGTGCCGGAGATCCGGGCCGGGGAGCACGCCCCGGCCCGGATCCACTCAGTTGCCTACAGTCCTGGCTTCGCCGTGTATTGCCTCGCCGCTGGCGGCATCGGCACCCAGGCCGATGGCTGCCGAGACTGCCGCAATGTCAGCGAGCGCCAGGTGCTGAAAGGCGGACGTGAGACGCTGGTTGAGACCTTGCTGTCGTGCTGCGAAGTCGGCTTTCAATTCTTGCTGTAAACCGGAAATCTCGGCCCGGTCGCCTTCGCTTAAGCCTGGCCGGGCCAACGCTTCGCTGAAGCGTGTGTCGATGCGCCGGTCGATGTGCTGGGCGATGGTCTGGTGGGTGCGCATCATTCTGGCCTCGGCGTTGCGGAAAATTTCCGCCGCCAAATTCTGGTCGGCGGTTGCGGGCAGGATTTCCGGTGCGATGGCTTCCATAGCGATGACGGTCAACTGCTGCTGGCTTGAGTCGTTCATGATCGGTCCTTTCGATGTCGTCTATTTGGATTTGGCGTTGGCAATGTGGTCGGTCGCCCTTTCGACCAAGCTGTCTACCGCGTCCTTGGCGCGGGCCACATTGCGGCCGATGCGGAGCACGTCGTCGGCGGCGAGTTGCTTTTGATACTCGACCAGTTCCTCGCCTTCCGCTTCGGACAGTTTGCCCTGCGCAACCCGCAGGCTGATGCCCTGGAGATTACTGTGGCGGATGTCAACGATACGGGCGAGGCCCTCGGTGTGGATGCCGCTAATCTGTTCGTGGGTAACGGCAGCCCGGGCCTGGCACTCGGTGGCGATGGCGGCATATTCGTTGATGGCACGGGTAACTAGGCCGGTCTTGAGCAAGGTGCGCTGCTGATCGATGGCGGTCAGTGCCACGTCCGTCGTTGCCTCGACCGAGGCTTCGGTCAGAGTGATGGTGGCGCTCTTTTTGGCCCGGGACTCGGCCCGATTCACGGCGAACTGGCTAAAAAAGCCCAGACCCTTGCGCAATTCAGCGGGCACGGAAACAGAACCCGGGGCAGCAGCGGACGAGGTCAGCTGAACACGGGCGGTCTTTAGGAAGCTCATGGTTGGGTCCTTTCGATTAGTGGTTGAAGATTAGTTCCGGTAGCGACGTCTCCCGGGTTTCTACGGCTACGACCTTGTCGAATACAAGTACGACTGTGGTAGTCGTCAGGCCGGTACGAAACGCAAGCGTCTCTTGGGATATCCCCAGCAGCATCCGAGCTTCAGTCCTGACCGGCGCGTCACGCAATTTGGCTAATACTTGCTGTTTGCTGTCGCCCAGGACGATGGCCGTCGGCGCTTCGGCAAAGGTCGGCTTGACGAAGCAGAGATTGGCGCTAATTGCGATGCCTAGTACAAGTCGCTTCACGGTCGGTCCTTTCAGGTGGGTTGCCACACCACCTATTGAGCGAGACTCGTGCCAACCGTAGAAGCAGCCACTAAAAGCGTTAAATGGCTTGTAAATACAGGCATTTAGCGCGATGGAAGCGGCACGCACCACCGTCGCCGGAATGAAAATAATTTACGACATGTAAAAATATTTACCGCTCGGCCGATGTCGCCAAGCCCCCGATTGCCGATTACATGAGAACGCCTCAGGACATGTCCGACTACCTCGGCACAACGCGACGGTAGCGGCATTTGCGCTCGTTGTCGCCTGTTCAGGCTAGTCGCCCGGATGCCATTTCATTTCGGCGCTGGTCTTCCTCCGCTCAGCGCCGGGCGATCGTGGCGAGTATGCCGGCCAGCAACTGACTGTAGTGCTCCGCCGCTAGCGGGATTCCGCAGGCCGCCAGAATGGCAGAAACCTCCGCCTGTCGAAGAAACCGGCCGCCCGGCGGTGTTGCCGCAACGGCATCGCACCAAATGCCCAAGCGAACGAATTCGCGATGGATCTCGGCTAATTGGCAAGGCAAGAGATTGCTGTGTGACAAGACATTGCGTATGTCGCGCGCCGACTGCCTGCGCCCCCCGGCACGTACCGACATCTTGGGATCGGATCCTTTTCCCGGAAACAGTCGCCCGAAAAAGCGGCTCAGGGCCTCCTCGCGAATAAGCACATCCCGCCAGATCTGGTCCTTTTCGGTTGACGACCCGTAGTTCAGCGCGTGGGATCCATTCTGGAACGGCTCCAAAGTAACACAGCGGTCGCGGCTGGAAACCCCGGCGACCAAAGATGGAAAGCTCTCGGCGATACGTCCGTACAATTCTTGGCAAACTGGACAAGCATTCTGGCTGTTGTGGCCCAAGTGGTCGAAGCGCCGGCTCAGATCGTTCGCCTTCAGATCGGGCCGGCCCAAGCGTTTCCGCAGACATTCCTCCAGCAGGTCGCGCTGTGCCGCCTCAGCAAAAGAAACTGTGTAGATAACGGCGTCCGCCACAGCACCACGGGTCAGAGCCGATTCGACACGTAGGGCCTGTATCGCGCATCGCGGCAGGGGAACCGTCCAAGTCTGCAAGTAATCCGGCCAGGCAGCGCAAGCCGGGACGGGTGGCTCCAAGCCCGCCAGGATGGCATGTAGGGCATCGACCTGACGAACCCAAGCGCCTTCCAGCGAATCATGTTCAGCCAGACGGGCGACGCTGTGGGCGCCGTAGAAGTCCTGGCTTCGAACCAGATCTGAGGCGGTTTTGCGCAACCTCACCGCCTGCGCCGGGTGTAGCGCATAGGAGGAATGCTGGCCAGTAACGGTTTCATTTGCCGCTGACGGCGTTCGGAGTTCAAAGACCTGAGGAAAACGAAATTCTGCCGCAGCCAAGAGGAAGTCTTTCACCAAGGGAATTCCACCGTCGAGGATGGCGACCACGGCATCAAACACACCGGTCACTGCGAGTCGATACAGTTCGCCGTCGATCCGGTCCAGCATTTCGGAGTTCAGCACTCCGTCCCGGGTCAGCGACTCCCGCCCCTGCAAGTAATCGAACCAGGCTACCTGAGGGCGGCCCAGCGCTGGTGCATAGTCGGCGAAATCTTCCACTACCTCAATTTCCAGCAACCCGCCAATTAGTTGGGCCAACACCGGTCCGACTGCCACCGGCTCATTAGCCGTTTCATGAACGCCGGGGCGATGATCCCGGTGGGTGTTGAACACCAGCGCGCCAGCCACCTGCCATGCGCCGGTGTCAACTTGCCGCGCGACTTCGGCCAGCGCCGGTCGAACCTTTGGCGCTGCCAAGGCAATTCCTTCGTCATATACGAAGTCCACCGGACGGCCTTGCCACATCCCGGTCAGTCCGGCATCAAGTTCCGCGCCGATCTTGATGAAGCGCGGGGCCAGTTCTGGCACAGGCGGGTTGGAGCTATCGACGAACCACGGGATGCGATCGGTAAGCAGTGCCTCGTGCAGATTCCGGACGGCTCCGTCGTCGCCGGCGTCAATCTGACCGCGGCGCAATCCTTCCGACGTGTGGACCATTAACTGAATGTCGGAACGGCCGCCTGTCGCTAGGATAAGGATGCGAAGGGGATGCATGGCAATTTCGTGTTGTGAATTGAGAAGCGATGGGAAGGGCAATAAGCGTTGCAGGCAGTCGAATTGGAGTCTTGCACGGATGCCTATCTATTGCTCCTAGAAAAATCAAACCACAACGATACGCACAAATTACACGCGTCTGTTTCAAGCGATATTCATCGCGCCGAGAAGACAAACCAACAAAACGAATGCTTATGTACCGAAAGCGGGTTTCAAGCGATATTCATCGCGCCGAGAAGACAAACGACATTCATGAAGAAGACACTGATCTTGGCGTTTCAAGCGATATTCATCGCGCCGAGAAGACAAACGAGTTCTGTCCAACCGTAACAAAAACAAGAGTTTCAAGCGATATTCATCGCGCCGAGAAGACAAACTACAGATGGCGATGACGAAGCATTCATCGAGTTTCAAGCGATATTCATCGCGCCGAGAAGACAAACTTTTCCAACAACAGAAGGAGAACACCATGAGTTTCAAGCGATATTCATCGCGCCGAGAAGACAAACCTACACAACAACACAACTCTCGCCGATATCGTTTCAAGCGATATTCATCGCGCCGAGAAGACAAACTCACCTGTGGATAACTATCGAGAATTTTTTCGACCACTGAAAATAATTTTCCGCGTTCTGGCGTCAAAAACATCGCTTCCACGAACCAAAGAATAGCCAGTCCTTGTTTCCCCGTCCAGTATTGCAACCGAATTCCCTTACAGGCACTTCCTGCACCGTTTCCGGCATACAGCTTGCTATTGGCTGGTCATGAAATCGCTCGCTCATCTCGCTACCCGACCTGCCGTCCTGAACGCCGCCTGGCGTCACGTCAGCCATCAGCGGGGCGTATGGCGGCCCGGCGTTGCACTCTCGCGCGTACAGCATCATGTCGTTCGTCATGTGGGCGAACTGGCGGAGGCGCTACAAGCGGGGGAATACCGTCCCGATCCGCCCCACCGATTTTCCATTATGAAGGGCGACGGCTCGCTGCGGCAACTCGCCAGCTATTGTCTGCGGGACCGACTGGCCCAGCGTGCCGTGTTGCTCGCGCTTTCGCCAAGGGTGGAACCGCTTTTCCACGAAGCCAGCTATGCCTTCCGGCCGCTGTGCTCTTCCGAAATGGCGGTTTGCCGGGCGCGGGAATGGATACGCCGGGGCTACATCTGGCTAGCCAAGGCGGATATCGCCGGCTGCTTCGACGCCATTCCCCATGCCGGCGTTCTCGCCCGTCTGGCGGATGCGGTGGACGTGGGGGTCTTGCTGCCGGTGCTGGAAGCCTGGATGGGCGCGGATGCCGACGGGGCGCCGGGCGGCGATGCCGGTATCGGCCTGATCCAGGGCATGGTGCTGTCGCCCCTCTTCTGCAATCTCTACCTCAATAGCCTGGACTGGACACTGGCTGCCCGGGATGTGCCTTTTGTCCGCTACGCCGATGACATTTTGCTGTTTGCCCCAACCCGAGCCCTCGCACGACGGGCTCTCGATGCCGCCGAGGGGGAGGCTCATCGCCTGCATCTCGCGTTGAACTCCGCCAAGACCAGCCTCGCCCTGTCCTCTCGGACCTTGCGCTTTCTTGGCCGGCGCATGCCGGGAATCCTGGAGGTGCCCGGCCATGAAACCTGCCGCACCGCGGCCTGAGCCTCAACGAGGTCACGCCGAGCCCTGCCTGCTGGCTTACGATGTGGCCGATCGGCGTCGACTGCAGCGCGTGGGCCGAGTCATGGCCCGCTGGCGAATCGGCGGCCAGAAATCGGTTCACGAATGCCTGCTCACCGGACGGGAGCAGGTCGATCTGCTTGCCGAAGTCGATGCCTGCGTCGATAAGCATGCAGATCGGTTGCTGCTGGCGCGCCTACCCTGGGGACGGGGCGGACCGGCGGTGGGCGGTGTGCCGTCGTGGCGGCTGATGCGCGAGGAGCATTGCGACTGGCGGCTATCGGCAGAGTTGCCCTTGGCCGATACCGTGGCGTGGACCCTGCTGGCCTACGACGTGCGCGACCCGCGACGTTTGGCCCGCGTCCACCGCCTGCTGGCGGCCGTCGCGCTTCCCCTGCAACGCTCCTTGTTCCTGTATTTGGGCAATGGCAGCGCCTTGTCGAAGGAACTGGCGCTGATCGAAACGGCCGTGGCGGCGGAGGACGATGTGCGTATCTACCGGCTTGGGCATCCACGGCGCCTGTGGTGGCTGTGCGGCGGTGTGCCCCTGGTGGATGCAGAGGCGGGCGTGCCGGCCATCGCGGCCGAAACCTTGATCTGGTACTGACAAACACTGGGAGGAAATACCATGGGACACCTGCAGCTCTGGGTCGATGAACCCGACGTCAGTCTCGATTTGTGCGCCGGCGCGGTGCGTATCACCGCGCCCGAGGGGACAAGCCGGCGCGTCGGTCTCGGCGCCCTGGCCCAGATCACCCTGCTGCGGTCGGCGACGGTGAGCACCGAGGTGCTGCGCGCCTGCCACGAGGCGGGAGTGTCGCTGGTCTTGTTGTCGGAACGCTCCGCCGCCGCCGGCATTCTATGGCCGGCCTCGCGCCGGGGCGCCCGGCTGCGGCACGCGCAGCACCTGATGGCCGCCGATTTGCCGCGGAGCTTGGAGATGGCACGCTGGCTGGTCAAGGCCAAGATCACGGAACAGGCGCGATGGCTCGACGCGCACGGCGTGCCTCACACGCTGAACCGCTTCCTGGCAGCCGCCGGCCTCGGCTCAACCATCGATACCCTGCGCGGCATCGAGGGGGCGGCCGGCGCGCAGTACTTCCGCCTGTGGGGCGGCCTGTGGTTATGTCCTTGGCAATTTACCGTGCGCGGCCGGCAGCCGCCCGGCGACCCGGTGAATGCCCTGTTGTCGCTGACCTACACCCTGGCCCAGGCCCTGGTCGGCCGCACAGCCAGCGCCCGCGGGCTGGATTTGGCGGTCGGTTGCCTGCACCCGCTGACCGGCGACCGGCCCGCTCTGGCTCTGGATCTGCTGGAACCCCTGCGGCCCTGGTGCGACCAGTGGCTGTGGCAGTTGTGCGAGTCAGGCAAGCTGACGCCGGAGGATTTCGAGTTGGAACCGCAGCGGGGCTCGCGGCTGACCCGAGACGGTCGACGCCGCTATTACTCGGCCTGGTTCGCCGAACAGAAGCGCTGGTTCGAACCCCAGGCCCGGCGCGCGCTCGCCGGCTGGTTGGTGCGGCTGCGTGCGGGCGTTCAGGAGGCGGGCGTATGAGCGGGTGAGCGGGTCAGTCCCTTTTCGACACGCTCGCGTCGGAAGGCGCCAACCGACGCTGTTTGGCGTGATTGCGCCGGATATTGCTGTGGTGGGCAAATATTGTTTCCATCCCCCGTGGACCTGCGAGGGGATAAGCAGACCTGCTGCGGCCGGCGTACTGGTGAATGGCCGCCCAGCGTTCCAGGTGGCGCGCCAACGCTTCATGGTCGTGGCCTTCAGCCAGTTTATCCGCCAGGGCGAAGATGGCATTGGCGGCCAATTCGGCGTCGACTCCCGCCTTGAACTCATTCCGTTTCGGCATTTCGCCGGTGACGTCGAGTCGCGCGAATTTATCGATTTCGAGTTGTACGCTACCCAGTCCCAGAGGGCGGCCGTGGCCGAGCTTGAGGGCCAAGGTGGGCCGCTTCTCAGTTCTTGCGGTTTCGGCCAAGGCATCCAGACTCGCCCGCAAGCCGCCAAAGGCGGAGCCGTCTCTTGCCGCCAGTTGTTCCACCAGCTTCGGCAACCAGCAATGGGGCACCAGCGCGACCAACAGCGCGCCAAGTTCCCAAAGCCGCAAGTCGGCATAGGCTAGCGTGAAAAGGAATTGGCTGCCTGGCGTCGACATCCCACGTACGAGGTGGGCTTGGTCGCTGGCGATCAATTCGGCTTCGGACACCGACAAGGCGTAACAGGCGGCGTCGTTCTCGGCGTCCGGCTGATGCAGATAGAATTTTCTGCCGGCCAGTTCCCCTGGCTCATCCCGCTCCGGCAGGTCGCCGTAAGTGAACAGATCACCGCGATCACCGCGTTTCTTCGCAAGTTCGGCAGCATCGCCCGGTTGCCTCAGATAGTGTTCCGCGGCGCTTGGGCGTGGCATTCCCAAGGGCTTCAGCGGCAACCAGCGGCCGTCGTTCCAAGTGATAAACCGGGCGAAACCCTTCGCCGACAGCCCTTCGTTCAGGCATTCGACGGCGAAATTGATGCGAATGCGGCCCGCCAGCCGGGTATATCGCCCTGTCCCGATGGCATCTTCCCGGCGCTTGTCGTCCGGCGCGTAACCGAACAGCAAGCGGGCGCCCGTGAGCTTGGCAGGCGGCCTGTGGCCCTCGCTCCCCCACTCGGTGTCGCTTTCCCTTTCACAGGCCAAGGGGCGCAGCACGGCTCGATCTTCGGACTTGCCGCCCCGTCGTCGCACCGAATCGACGTAGCGCCAGCGGTAGTAAAAATTGTGGCCGAAGCTGACGATTTCCCAAGTTTTCTTGTCTGGCAAAGCTTCGAGTTCGACGAAGATCAGGCGGCCGATGAGTTGCCTGCGATTCTGCGTCTGCCAGCGCGTAGCGACAATTTCGATGCTCGTTCGGACTTGCCTTTCGGCTGGAGCTTTCGGATGGCGCGAGGACAGGTGGCCGTTCGCGGTGTCATACAAGTGCTCAAGGCTGCTCAGGTAGTGGGCAATCACGGACTCCTGGATACTCAAGGAAATCGCTGAGACAGGGTCGTAATCGTCCTCCTTGATCAACACGCCGCGGTATGGACCGGGCGACTTGTCGGAGTAGGCTTTGGCAAACAGCCCGGCGCCGTCGAGACCGCCGTCATACTCAAAAAACCATGATTTCCCCTTGTATTGAGTGTCCTGGGTGAAGGTCTGATTGATCCTTTCCGTTTCAATATGCCGTTTTTGCCGAATTGGCGCTCCGTTTTTTTTTGGATGGGTCCAGCAAATTCCCGCTATGGCGCTGCACTGGCCGGAAACGGTAAGAGATGCCCTAATAAGCGTTACAGCGTCCTCTCGCGCGAACCAGACTGCATTCAGATTGCCGATGATGTCAACGCTTACAACGCCATCTGAGGCGATGTCCCGAATGACCGCAGGCCGTACCTTGCGGAAGCTTTGATCATCGGCCAATCCGATATTGGGCCGGTAGGAATATACGCGCTCGCCGACACGCTCCATCGGTGCGGAAAGCAGCGCGCCCACGCTTTGGCGCAGCATGCCCTTGATCGATGCGCCGGGAACGCCCATCCGGCCATCCGACAAGCGCAGGGGCTCGACGACGGTTTTCGTCGGCCGCACGGAGATTGGGAAGCCGGGCAAAGCGTATCGGGATTCCTGCTGTTCCCGCCCTTTCTCGTCCATGACCCTTTCGATTACCTCCTTGGCCTTATCGGCGTCTTTGGCGTGGTATTGCTGGTTGCCCACCAACAGGGGAGTCAGGGCGGTCAAGGTGATGGACAGTTCGCCGGTGTGCCGATGATTCTGGCCACCGCTGCCATCGTGCCAGACGGGGGTATCGGTCACCGCCAAGGCTTCGAGTTCGATGGGGACGAAATTGAAGGGGAGCGGCAACTTGCCCGTCGGCAACGGTTTCGGGGTTGTGTCCGGCGCTGTCCTCGGCTCGCCTGGAGTCCGGGGCTTGGGCTGCACCGTAGCGCCAACCTTAGCCGAATCAGAATTGCTGGAAAGTGCGGAAACTTGAAACGCTTCGCGTTGCCCCGGCTTGCGGCCTTCGCCGCTGTTGTATTCGACGCGGGTGCCTGCCTCAGGGATGAACCCATTGGCGCTGAAATTCTTGATGTGAAAAAAATGCTCGGGCTGGTCTCCTTCATCAGGGCAGATGAAGCCAAATCCCTTGTCACCTAGATATTTCTTGACGGTGCCTGTCGCCATTATTTCCTCCCCGCATCTGTTTCCGGCAATACGGCCCAGGCGAACAGGCGCTCATCCAGCCAATATTCCATCAGGGTCAAGCCACCGTTTTTCTTCAGCCAGTTCGGCGCCCGATCGCCGAAAAATCGTTTGGTGTCTCTTCGGGCCAGTACCGGGTAGCTGCGTTTGAATGCCGTCGCGGCCACGGCGCCCTGGAATTCCGTTTCGCAGAAAGCGAACCAGCGCAAACCCGGTAGGCCATTGGCGCCGGCAACCAGGTGCAGACCACCAGCGCCCTTCCTTCCCACCGTCCAGCCGCCGGCCCGGAGTTCGAGAATGCGCGGCAACGCCTGTCCGGCTTGCGGCCATCTCCTCATCCATGGGGAAAAGCCGTCATGACGGCTGGGAGAGCCATCGGGGTTCGGCGCGACGGCAGGTTCGACCCAGGCGCCCCAAGAATCGAGAGACAGCGCTTCCTGCAGGCGGCGGGCGGTTGCCAGGACATCACCATCCTGGCAGGAGCCTTGGAGGTGCCAGAATTTGGTCTCAGTATGCTCTTGCACTGCGAATGCTGATGCCATTATTGTGCCTCTCCATATTCTTCTCTTCGTTCGATTTCCCAGCGACACCCCCCAAAACCCCGGCTGGCCGCGCCTCCGACGCCCAGCCAGCCGCCTTCAGCCAACGCCAGGGCTACGTCCAGGATCTCTTTTAGTTCCGCCATTTCGCTTTTACGGGCTTCCAGAACCATCCGGGTCTTAAATTTCGCATCCATTAGCGCCACCCGGTCGAACTTCGAGCCCTCGAATACGCCGCCGGAAAATTCGTCCTCGGCATGGGCATGGACTAGTGCCATTTTCCAATCGCAGCAGTCATCACTCAGATAGGCATCGCGCACCAGTAGCGGCGACGACAGATGCTTTGGCTCGGTCCCATCACTTTCCGGGGCGTCCCGTTCTCCCTTCAGCGCGCCCATCAGACGATGCAATGGCGCCAGAACGCCGACAGCGCCAGGCGGAGCTTTCATCCGCAGCCAGCGGGCGAGGCCATGGCGCAGGGGACCGCGCAGACTGGAGCCGGGTAGGATGGGCGTAAGCGAATTGCCGCTGACAGCCGGGTAGCCATCGGGGTTCCAGTGCTTTTCGTACGACTTGCCAGTCATCGCTTCCGGTAACAACAGACGATCAAGCCCCGGCCAGGGTGGATCCACCTCGATGGTGCCGTGACCTCCGACAGACAACAGATCGGCGCCATAGCGTTTCTCGCCATCCCCGGTGCCGAAAGACAACACCAGCTCGTATTCCTGCCAGCGCCAATCGCCGTCCGCCGGGATTTTCGGTGCTCGAGCGGCGAATTCGGTCAGGGTGGATGCACCGCGTTCGGTCAGTCGCCCGGCGGCGCCATGAGGATAGTCAGCGGCGAAAGCATCGGGCCAGGCTTCGCTGGCGGCAAGGCTGACGACTTTAGTGTCCTGGAGACTGCACCAGCCGAGCCCCCGAGCGACACCACGGCCGAGCCAGCAATACCCATTCTCCCAGGCTTTGAGGGTCCGCGCCGTGACGGCAAGCACCGCCGGCTTTTGGGCTTCCGGCACGCGATTCAGATCGACTTGGAGCAGGAAGGGCCAGCGGGTGCCGCGAGGCAGGATTTCCAGGTCGAACATGGCGCCATCGTCAGCCGCGCCCGTCTCGGGATCGATACGTACGCATTGGCGCAATTCGGCGAGGATGGTGTCGGGCTGTTCCGGATGGCTGATAAAAGGACGCCAGACCGAAGGCGCGCCGCCACCGCCGAGGATGGCCTCGGGGACCGTGCGAAAGAGCTTGCGGGCCATGGCGGTAAGGGCTCCCGCCAAACCTTCGCCGCGCAGGGTGTAACGACCGAGGCCATCCCGGCAAAGGGGTGCGTCGGCCCAATGATCCTGTTCGGTGCCGCCAAAGCTGGCGGCGGATTCCTGCACCAGGGTGCCGCGGATGAGGAGACGATACGCGCTCATCAATTGTTCTCCTTGTCGCCCTGATTGAGGCCGATAAAGCGCAGCAACTGGCGGAAAATAGCGGAGCGGCGGCCTGCCGGCCAACTGTTCACCTTGCCGTACAGCCATGGGGCCAGGGATTGTTGGTCTTCTATTTTCTCCAGCCAGGCGGCTCGGTACTTGCGCCGGATGTCGTCCCCACCAGGTTCGTTTCCGCCACCGGTTTCGTCGACCAGGCGCGATAGATTGTTCAGCAAAGCCTTGTCGCCGAGGGCGGCAGCGCTACGCAGCTTTTGCCATTGAGTCAGGCGTGGCAATTTGGAGCCAAGTTTTGCCATGGCATTCCACGTTTGCTCGGCTTGGGCAATGTCGTCTTCCAAGTGATTGGCCCCGGCTTGCGATACCTGGATGGCGGAGCGCTCGATCGTGTCGGTGGGCACCTGCTGTCGGAAATCCATGAGAAAACGTCCATAACCCTCGTGGGTCCGTTCTCCCAGACCCGTTCCGCAGCGCGCTGAAAGGGCGACGCGCAGGGCGAGCATGGATTCCGTCGGTCCGGAATAACGCAGGCTGGAGCCTCGCCGCAGGGCAATGGCCGGCAGTTTCGGCAGACCGGTGACGGCGTTGAAGCCGTTGATGTCTACAGAGTCGATCACGGCGGTCTCGACCTTTACCTCGTTCACGGCGCCGATCGGCAAACCACATAGTTCGGCCAGCAAGGAGGGATCTAGAGATTCGGCAAAAGCCAAGTTTGCGGTTCTGGCGATCATGTCCGAGCAAAGCAGCAGGTCGAGACACTTGCTGTCTTCATTGACTTGAGGAGCCGAAGTTTCGGCCAGCCAGCCCGCTCGGACGATGCTCACCGGCGAGCCGCCGCGGCCCACTTCCAGACAACGCTCCCCCGTGAGCAAGGGGGCCAGAGTCGCCACACAGGCGGTCGCGTCGGCCGGGTCGTCAAAGCGGATGTCGGCGAGGAACAGCGTCTTTTCCGGCAACTCTTCCTGGCTGAAGAGCGCGCCCACGTCCTCGCTGTCCCGTGGCACTGCATTGCGTAGGCGCATGACCAATGAGGAATCGTAAAGCGTCCAGATTCCACCCGGTTCAGTTTGGAAAAGAAACTCGCGGTCACCGGGGCGCTTGGGCTTTTCTTTTGGCTTTTCCCCTGATTTGTCGTCCACAAGACGGTCGACGATGTCCACGCCGCTGGCGGTGTTGGGCGAAACGGTGGCGCTCGCCCACCAGGGCAGCTTCGGATCCCACGGCGCACCCGGCTTCGGGCGCTGGTAGGCGAGCGGCACCGGCAGGACGCGCCAGGCTCGCCATTCCTCGCCCCCGGGAAAGGGTTCCAGGGAGTGCTCCGGCAGGGGCAACGCATTGCTCACCGAAGCACCGTCGCCCAGCCATAACGCCGCGCCCTGAAGATCGCCGCTACGGAACAGAGCGCCAGCGATGGCTCCCGCCAATTGCTGACCACGGATATAGACTTCGCTGGCGATGATGTTGCCTGGGACTCCGGTCACCGGCAGGCAGATCGGATCGTCGGCCCGCAGCAGCAGGCGTAGCACCTGAGAATCGGCTCCACTGGCTGCGTTGCAATCGACGGGCGGTGCCGCCTGTTCCTTGAAACAGGTGACGCCGATCAGGCCGTCGCCCCGCTGACGGCGTGCGCCCAGGGCATCGGAGCGGGCCAAGGCAAAGCGCAGGGCGTTTTTGTGCTCCTCCGGGAACCACAGAACGGCATCGAAACGGGTGCCGGCGGCGACGAATTCCCGGGTTCGCAGGGTATCTTCCCGCGGTACGCGGGATCCTTCTTCCCGCGCCGTTGAACTCCAAGTGATCGTGACCGGATACTGAGCGGCGTACAAAGATGTCATGGCCAGCGCCCCTCGGCGGCCACCGGGGGCACCGAACAGATCTTCGGCGTCCTGGTCGCGTCCCGCGTCGCGCAATGCTTGAGCCCAGACGCCCATGACGTGGCTCGCCCGTATCACAGGACGTCCAAGACGGTCCCTGGCCAAGAGCGCATCCACATCACCGGCGCCGGTCCCACTGCCGGTGTGCAGATCCTCCAGCAAGCTTATGCTCAAGGTAAAGCGTTTCATGCTTGACTTTCCTCTGTCTCGGCTTCAGCTCCGGGAGAATGGTCATCACCGCTACGTTGTTCGCCGCCGCAGCGCAGATTGCGTATTTCAGTGATTTCCACGAGGTCTCGCAGGATCGTTAGATAGACGTTGTCGCCCCCTTGGCGCCACAGGCCGGACTGGCCATTGCGCTCGACCAGGCCGCAGCTCTCAAATGCATTGAACGCTTGGGGGGATGCGCGCCTTAGTTCGGCCAGGCATAGTTCGGCATGGCGGCGGCCGCGCTCCACTTCATTGGCCAGCCAGCGTCGCTGGGAACGAGGTGCCGCGGCAAGTTGCTTTTCAGATTCCAGCAGCGCCTCTAGGGACAAGCCGCTTTCCCCCGCCTGAGTCTTCAGCGCCGGATAAGGTTTCCCACACAGGACGAGGGTTTCCGCGCCGTGGCGGCGAACGGCTTCGCGGGCACGAACCTCGGCGATATCGCCCAACCAGGTTTCGGTGCAGATGAGCCAGTCCACCGCACTGATCTCCGGACTTGTACGGGTCAGGCGTTTGGCGCTGCCGGCCAGAGATGCAGCCATTTCGTGCAGGCGGTGGAAGGGAAAACCGGGCTTGGCAATCGCGACGCCGATGCCGGCGCCCAGAGGCCGCGTGAAAGACTGTCCATCTTCATTTACGTCCGGTAATTTGGTCAATGACAGTGCACTGGCGTACTCCTGGACAAAATTCAGTGCCAGGGAAGCGCGGCAGGCAAGCAGCACATCGTCGCCACCGAGCATGAGAATACGGTAGGGCGCAACATCCTTGCGGCCAAAGACTTTCTGCGCCGCCGCCACGACGGCTTTCCGGACCGATACGCGGATGGCGTGAAAAACCTGCTCGCCAGCGGCTTCCCGATTCAAGTATTTACCTAGGCAATCTTCCCCAACAGTCTTGGCGAAATCACGTACTCTCGCCGACCAGGCACCGACCCCGTTGCCGTCGGCGTGTATCAGGGCAAGGTATTCGTCGCCACAGAGTTCATCGAAGCTACCGGGAATTCGCATCCGGGCTTGATCCCCCGCCGTTGCAAATAATATGCCATTGGAAAGCAAGCTGGCGATGTCGCGAGTGGGCTTGCCGCTGCCCGTATTGAAATCGCGACTTCGATTTTTGCGCTGCCAAACAGGCAATGACACAGATCGCGTTTCGTCTCTGTTGTAGCGCCACTGGACGACCGCCGGATTGCGTCCTGAATCTTCGCAGATCTGAAGCAAAGGTAGGCCAGGAGCGAATATGCCCATCGACCCTCCCACTTTGGCTGCCGACTTGCTCGCCTCGGGCAGCGTAAGCAGCGGGAGGGGATCCGGGATTTCGAAGCGTAGCCCTGGCAACTTGCTTCTAATTTCAGCCGCTGCGGATCGGGCGAAGGCATCTGCCGCTTCCTTCTCTACAAACAGGGCAGAGAAGTGGCCGCCATCACGAGTTAAAATTCCTTCGCCATATAGCGCAGCAGGGGAATCTTGGTCTGGATCGGTTGCATCGGGCAGCGAAAGATAGAGCGGATCGTCTTCGCTAGCATGTGGCAGATCTGCCGGAATTTTGGCTGGAAGCAGATTCAGGGAGGGATGCGTTTTGTCCCTTGCCAATTCTCGCAGGTGCACCCGTAGGACTTCCCCGAGCAGTATGTTGGCTCCAAGGATGTCCGCCAAGCGTGGCACGGCGAACAGGAAGGTTTGCACTCGTGCAAATTCGATGCGGACCAGAAACATATCTTGCCTCCATCATTTCGGCAAAACCGATAAGATAACAGGGGAACTCAATTATCTACACCAACGGCATGTTCTGCCGCAATATATTTTATTCAAGACATGCCGGAAACCGTATCCGATGCCATTGAAGTCTTGTTCGCTTGTCCGGTCGTTCGCTTACGGACCGAGTTGACTCTTGACCGCCCTCTTGTTCTGGCGGAGATTGATCATGCCTCATTGGCAACTACTCTGGCGGGCGCCTTCAAGAAGGGGTTAAAGCGTAGTGCCTGTGCGGCTAGCCAATGCGGTAGCGTTCTCTGCGCGGTGGAAGCGGATGGCCGAGTGCGCTGCGAGTCACCTGCAACTTGCGAATTGCCCTGGCTCTATCGTCCCTACGACGGATACCAGTTGCTGCCATGCGTGACGGTGGCTCCACTCAACAGATTCAGTGGGACCGATGTGTTAAGCATTGATTTGGTTTTGCGTGGCAAGCGCGCTGTGGCCATGCGGACTGTGGTAAAGCAAGCCCTGGAGCATGCCGGGCGCCTGGGCCTCAACGACATTCGAGGCAAGGTCAGCTTTGAAACAAAATCAATGGCTGTTGCCCCGGCACAATGTTCACGAGACATGGCTGCGAAATCACGCCCTTTTGGCGGGGGTTGCTTTCGCCTTGAATTTGTTTCTCCCTTCCAGCCCCCGGTGAAAGATCAAGACGTGCCTTTTTCTCAGGAGCGCTTGGTGCGATGGATCGCCCAAGCCGCCTACAACGGCGCGCGCTTTGCGTTGGCTGATCTCAAATTACCCGGAGAGCCAAGCGATCATCATGTCCTAGCGTTGGCTGTGAAGGCATCTGCATCAGAGAAGTTGCCGCGCGGGATACGAGTATTGTCCTGTGACATAGACGAAGCGCCGATCGGTCAGCGCCGATCTGGATCCAACGGCGCCTGTTTCCCGCTTGGTGGGTGGCGTGGAACCATCGACTTGAGCGCCACTGCCGAAACGCTACCGTGGTTGGCAAATTTCGTCCTGTTCGGCGGTACCCGGCAGTCACTCGGTCAAAGTCGGCTGCGTCTATGGGCGGACCTTGAGTGAACTTCCGGCTATCGCCTTCGGTTCTCCGTCAAAAACCCTGTCGATAAACGCGCAGTGAAAGTGAACATGCGAACTGGGCAGTAGAAGGCGACCGTGCCAATCCGTTCGATGCCGTCCTGCGCCAAAGCAGCGTTGAGACAAACCCAGATCAACCGCAGATAGGAAAATGCGCTGCGCCATTCTGACCCGCCGGATCGCTTTGCAGGTATTGGCGTGGGAACTGAGTGCAGCCAGTACTACTTTGAAGTGCGGTCGCCGCCGAGCCAGATGCCGTCTGCGATTACCCCGTCGTTCCGAACGTCAAGTTCGTTTGGTCGGCGATGGGGCATCCGGGCGTAGGCGGTGATCCAGCAATTTCAGAAGCGGACATTCGAGTAGTTCTTGCCGCAGAATTAGCGTTTCGAAAACGACCGCTGATGCGACCTAGAGTCCGATGCATTGTGGATCTGACTGGCTGCTTCGGTAGGAGTTAGCTGCCATTCAACTCTGCGCATTCTTCGCGCTCGCTATGACCGCTTGTGGCCGGGAAGAGCCTGAAGGGGTGGTATCTCCGAACCAGCCACTCAGTATAGTCAGCGGCAGTTATCGGGTATTGGATGGGAATACGTGCTCCCGGCCATAAGCGGGCATCCGCTAGTACGTTATATTGCGGAAATTCAAAGATTTTATTATGCTGGTGCACTTCCCTGAGGCTTTCCACCGCATTTTTGAAGACTCTACTTTCATGTCGAGTCCTTCAAATAGCGCAAACGGCAAGGGATTTCGACGAAATGGCAGTCCGAAGTTATGGCGCAAGACTACGCCCGATAACAAAATTGGAGTTCACATCTGCTCCTGCTGCCTATTGGAGCAAGCACCTGCGAACTGGCTCTTCGAAGGGCCAGACGATTCAAAAATTTCTCATGTGACTCAGCGAATGGAGGGAGTATGTTTCGATCTGCAGCTGCGGTGTTTGTACTTTCAACGTGTGTGGTATTAAGTGGGTGCGCTTCGCTGATACCTGACTCTGTGCAAGACGGGTGCCGGATGACATTGCAGACGGCAGGCGGCTTCAAACTTGGCTCGCTTGTGCTGCCACTGGGACAGCTCGCTCCAGGGCAGAGCCTGAAGCTGAACGGAGTGGAGTACGGGCCTGCGGAGGCATACAAGCTGACTGAAGCCGCTCAGAACCTAGAGCAAGTTCGACTCATGAGTTGCGGCATCCTCGCTTCGCCCGCGCTCAAATATGCGTCGCAGCAAGGAGTGGACAAGGCTATCGGTGCAGCCACAAGCGCCCTGAAAGCAATTGCGAAGTACAGCAAGGAACTGGAAAGTGCGAAGACGCCGCAGGCGGGCGTCCAAGCAGCGCAGAATGCAAACAGGGATGCTGCGGAGGTGCCGAGTCAAATTCCGCCCGAGCTCAGGAGTGCGGCGCCGGCACCGTTCGATCCGACTCCGCTTAAGATCGACATCGCAACGGTCCGGGCCGAGGTCACCTCAACTGCTCAAGAGCTGTCGACGAAGATTGGTACGCTGCAAAGCCAAGTTACGCGACTTGTTCAACAACCTCCAGTCCGTCGCATCGAAGTGGTTGGCTTTGCTTCTGGGCAGGACGGAATCCCCCCGGAGGAGGAGAAGATACTCGCATCTCGCTTCCGCGCTGCCCTTGCACGATTCGACGCAGAGCGCACGCCGGTCGTGACCATCGTCGGATATTCAGATCCGACTGGACACTACGCGTCGAATATTCGCTTGGCGCTCCGGAGGGCTTCCGCTGTGATGGAGTTCTTGCGTCGGCAGCAGCTAGGTCGCGATTTTGAGTCACACGTGATGACGGGCGGGGTACTCGCTGGCGGCCGCGAAGCGCGACGAGTAAATGTCATCATTTCCTAGCGAGTGCCGGGGTTCAGCACCGAGTCATAGGACCGTGCGGTGAACTCTAACAGGTCGATCGAGCGGACATCGCGCATAAGGCCGCACGGGGTCGCTCATTTCGACGTTGTAGGTCCCCTTCCCCTATCGCCAATTTCGGCTTTGGGTCGAAAGGGTGAGTAGCGTTTTTCAGTAAGCGGTCGCCCGAACTCGTTGGCCCAGGTTTTTTCGGCGGACCACGTCGAATGGCGGCAAAGCGAAGTGGTGCTGACGCTCAAGGCGCATGCCACCAATGGCCGTATTGGCCGACTTGCTGTCTGTTGTCGTCGGCATCAGACAGTTCCTGGGCCGAAGCTGACGTACGTGTCGCGCTACCGATTCGCCCACTCAGAAACTCCTGAGCGGAACCTCCGTCAAGCGACTTTGTTGCGGTCCGAGGCATCTCAGTCTAGGTGACCTTGTCTCTCTAGCTCGGTGGCAGCCTGTTCAAATGCGCCAATGAACTCCACGACTACTTCGCTCATTCGCTGAAGTGACTCCATGGTAATTGCAAGGCTCCGCAACTGGCCTTGGTACGGCGTACTGAAAATATCTGCATCACGCAATCGAGTCAGGGCAAAAAGCCCGTCTGGCGCGTGAATCTCGGAGTACGCTTCGTTCTCGCCTTTATGTGCTGTTGCATGCCGAAGGGCCTCGATGTCGGGGAAGTATTCGTCCAACCGCTTACGCGCACTCCGCAACCTCGAAATGTCTATAAATGGCCGTAAGGACGGACACTTTCGAAGTTGAATTGACTGGATCTTATCAAGCCGAGATCTCAGGTGGTAAAGCTCAAGTACACACTCGTTGCACGCCACAAAGCGCCAGCGGCTAGCTACAGCTCGGGAAACTGAGGGTGGAGGATGTTTCGCCGTCTGGTATAGAAGGAGCGCTGCTTCCCACGCCTCAATGCTGTAGTGAAGACCTGTTAAGTGCGCATACAGATTCTTGATGCCCTCAGTCTCTGCGGCGGGCGTGCCGAAGGAAGGCCAGAGAAGCGGGACACGAGGCATTCTGATGCTCCTCTTTTATTGCAAGGCAATAAACAGAGAATACGCCAACACATAGTAAAGTTGTTCTCGTAACCGTATCTTCAGGAGCGCGAAAGAGCACATGGCCAATTGCATAATTACTGGCGACGAGATAACGCCGGAGAATGACTCCGCCGCGCATGTCATCCCGAGCGCATTAGGTGGCAGACTGAAGCCAAAGGGCTTTCTGTCGGCATTGGGCAATCAGATTTTGAACGACAAAGTGGACGCGCCTCTCATACGCTCTTTGGGACCGTTCATGACGCTGCTCGGCGGTAGCCGGGATCGGGGTGACAACGCGCCGTTGATTATGAAATCTGGCGATACCACATACGTCGTGAGTTTTGGTGGTCCAATCCAGTTGGCACGTCCCGAGTATCGGGAACGAGTCGAAGGCGAGGCAACCGTCATCGAAGTTAGGGCGCGTACTATGAAAGAGGTGCGCCAATTGCTCGGGCGAGTTAAGGCAAAGCATGCCTCGTTCGACGTGGAATCAGCTCTGGCAATGGCTGCTGAGCAGTCCGTCTACCTACCCGAAATGCTTGGCACCAGGGTGAACGTGGGCCCCAACCCGGTTTTTCCCGCAGTATTCGCAATGGCCAATGTGTATGCTGCATGGCTTGGTATGCCTCTACACTCTGATTTCGTAACCTATATCCACCAGTTGCCAGATCGAGTGAAGTACGAACCTGAGGGGCAGGAGGTGAAAGTGGACATGCCGCCGAACACCTTTTACTGGTTACCGCCAACTCCGCCATATTCGCGACCGCCAAGCGTAAGCCATGCAGTAATCTACTTTGGCGATCCGAGCCGCAAAAAAGCGATCTTCTACGCAGAGCTCTTCAACCTGCCGGGTGTTGCAGTTGTTCTGCCGTATGACGGTTCGGATGTTCTTGAGAAGACCTATGCCGTCGATGTTGTCACGGCCATGGAACAGCACCTAGTGCTGGACCGTCAAGCATATCGTGAGCCATGGGAGTGCACTCACGAGACGCCTGAACTCTTCGACATCGTCCAGCAGAGCGTTGGTCGAATTCTGGAACTCGCCACGCAACGCATGCGCGAGCATGAAATCGAGCGCATCATTTCCGATGTGGTAGGAAACGCGCCAGTATTCACGGAACAGCACATAGGCGAGATCAGTACGAGGGTGGCCGAACTTGCCGCCCGCCTCATGATTGGCCCTGCCGGCCGGGACAACACATAAAGCGTCGCCGGCACTGGCAGAGCGTCCGAGCACCAATCGTCCGCGCCGATCTGGGGTTGAATCCGAGGTGGGTCAGGAGTTTGCATTCACCAGAGCGGTAGCCGACGTTGAGCGAAAATTGCCGTCGGTGGCAGCTTACCGATGCATTGCTGACCAAATCAGCTAGCCAGTCGAATGGCCGTTCTGGCCGAGTTGCAGGCGTAGGCTTTCCGGCAGGTTTCAGAGTCATCATGCGGTCATTGAGGTGGCTGCTCTGGAGGATAGGTGACCATCGGATCTTGGCCGCGAGCTATCCCGTGATTTTGGTGGTCACGACCACCGATCCAGGTGATCATGTTGCCAGATTGAGCGATCAGGACCACTGGAATACACACTTTTCAGGATTGCTTGTCATGCAGTTCTTGAACCTCGATGTCCTGTCTGGCGGTTGCGAGGATTTCGCTAAGGCGGTCGATGAAGTGCGCATGTCTCTGAACGAGTGTTTTGAGCGGTCGGCGCTTACCTAAAGCTTCCAGTTCGAATTGGAGCCCCAGGAGGTCAGTAAATAGCTTGTCTGCCGCGTGCAGCCGCGCGAGGGCTGTATCCGTGGAACCCCACACGTCCAGTTCTTGCCATGCCAAATCGATGTAATGCCAGATGCTTTGGACCGAGCCATGGCCGGTTTTGGCAGCTACCCGTTTGAGAATTGACTCGTAGTCCGTATCCGTCATCATCTGACGGGTTTTCCCGGAGTTCTTGATGAATTCGGTTAAATGAGCGACGACCTCATAGGTAATGAACCTGTGCCGGAACATACTCAGACACGCTTGAACGTCTTTGTATCCGGCCTGTCCGGCCAGTCGCTCAAAGTCCTTTTCGAGGGAGGTCTTCTTGATCGGCTCGCCTTCTACGGTGAGGAAGAACGCGACGCCGGGGGCAGGCTCCACGCCCGCGCTCTTGAGCGCTTCGCAGTAGG
>Ga0172380_10003456_pt1 | contig 21653 bp, 14 predicted proteins | sample Leawe162metaG_FD_119747 | JGI IMG/M metagenome (GOLD analysis project Ga0172380, IMG submission 119747) | Leachate microbial communities from a municipal landfill in Southern Ontario, Canada - Leachate well 162 metaG | ecosystem: Engineered > Solid waste > Landfill > Unclassified | place...
AGGATCAGCTCGCTCAGATCATGGGAGCGTTCACGCTGGCGACGATCGTCGGCGGGCTCGGCTACGTGTCGCTCTTCCTCTGCCTGAGCGTCGCCACCGGACGGTCACTGGTGATCGGCATGGTCTACGTCTTCCTCTGGGAGGCCACGTTCACCTCGTTCGCGCCGGGCACCCAGTACCTCAGCATCCGCGAGTACACGCTCTCGCTGGCGGAGGCGCTTGCCGGTCTCCCCAGGGGCGACTTCGATGCTCCACTGGGCACGGCTCCTGCGGTCGTCCTGCTCACGATCCTCATCGTCGGCGCGATCACGATCGCGGTGCGACGGCTGCAGCGGTACCAGATCACCTCGGCAGATTCCTAGCCGGCGGGCGAGCCGCTCGCATCGTTCCTGACTCGACGCATCTGCAGCTCGCGCAGCGGCTGCGAGGGATGTGGCTGCGACACACCGGTGAAGGTGAAGCCATAGCGTTCGTACAGCCGGATCGCCGATTGATTGCCCTCCGTCACCCAGAGGTGGAGCGTTAACGCACCCTGCGCGACCGACCATGCCTCCACCGCGCGAAGTAGCTCCTCCGCGACTCCGCTGCCGCGCGCACTCGGATCGACCCACATCGAGAAGACGTCCGCCTCGTGGTCGGAGGTCTGCAGGCCGCCCGCCATCCCACACAGTCCGCCCGGACCATCAGCCACGAACAGCACGCTGACGTCCCCGGCGGCGTACGCCACCGCCCGCGCTTCCCACCACTCCGAGGATCGCTGCAGTGCCTCGGCCAGTGTCGTGCCGAAGGCTGTCGGCGCGCCCGCGAGCGCCCGCAGACGCATCTCGCGGTAGGCGAGCGCTTCATCTGCGCGCAGTTGTCGGACGGACGGAGGCATGGCGGAGAGCGTAGCGCCGCGCCACGTCCGGGCGAGCAGCACACGGGGACCAGGCGGCGAACACATCGCAACAACAGAAGAGCCCCGGCAGTGCCGGGGCTCTTCGCTATCGCATCGAAGCGTGCGAGCTAGGTCGGGTCGGCCACGTACGAGGTGGCGCCCGCCAGCTGCGCGCGCGTCTCGTCGCCCGGGTCGAACGCCGACGACGGCATGCCGAGGATCATCTCCTCGCGCTCGAAGTCGAAGGTGAACGGCAGCATCAGCGACTCCGGCATCGCAATCTCCGCGATCGGCGTGGGCCGCTCGACGGTGATCTGCGCGCGAGCCGGGATCAGCTTGCCGATGATCACGTTCTCCTTCAGGCCGTGCAGCCGGTCGATCTTGCCGGCAATCGCAGCCTCCGTCAGGACACGCGTCGTCTCCTGGAAGGACGCCGCCGCCAGGAACGAGTCCGTGGACAGCGAGGCCTTCGTGACTCCCAGCAGCACCGGCTCCACGCTCGGCGGAACCTTGCCGTCTGCGGTCAGAGCGTTGTAGACACGCCGGAAGTCGTTGGAGTCCAGCAACTCGTCCTCAAGGAGCTCCGTGTCGCCCGGGTCGGTGATGCGGACGCGCCGCACCATCTGTCGGACGATGACCTCGATGTGGCGGTCGTTGATGTTCACGCCCTGAGACCGGTAGACCCGCTGCACCTCATCCACGAGGTAGAGCTGGACGGCCTCCTGGCCCTGGATACGCAGCACATCGTGCGGGTTCAGCGAACCCTCGGTCAGCTGCTCGCCCGTCTTCACGAACTCGCCGCCCTCAACCCGCAGGCGGGCGTTGGCCGGCACCGGGTACTCCCGGCGGTCCGTGAACTCACCACCAACACGGATGGCGGTCGGGCGGCGGCGGTTGCCGGAACGCACGAACTCCACCGTGCCGTCCACCATCGTCTTCAGCGGCACCATCGGCAGCGACGACTCGGCGTCCGCCGCGGGCGTCGCGATGACCGTGTCGGCGCGGACGATGTCGCCGTCCTCCACGTTCAGCTCGTAGCCCTCTGGCAGCTCGTAAGTCTCCGCGACCGTCTGGGTGGAGGTCACCGTGAGGATGCGCTGGTCGCCGTTGCGGGTGACCGCAGCGGTGCCATCGATCTCGGCGATGATCGCCTGCCCCTTCGGCGCGCGAGCCTCGAAAATTTCCTCGACACGCGGGAGGCCGGACGTGATGTCCAGGCCCCCGGCCACACCACCGGTGTGGAACGTACGCATCGTCAGCTGCGTGCCCGGCTCACCGATGGACTGCGCGGCGATGATTCCGATCGCCACGCCTTCCTCGACCAGCTTGCCGCTGGCCAGCGACCGACCATAGCAGCGCTGGCAGATACCGCGATCCGTGGTGCAGGACAGCGCAGACCGGACGAAGACTTCCGTGACACCGGCAGCGACGATCTGCGCCGCTGCGATGTCCGTGATCTCCTCGTCGGCACCCACGATGACCTCGCCCGTGCTGGGGTCAGCCACCGCCGACGCGGTCCAGCGGCCCGCGAGCCGCTCTTCCATGCCGGCCAGCAGCGCCTCGCCGGGGCGGAGGCGGATGAAGATGCCCGGGATCGGCGCACCTTCCGGCACACACGACCCGGCGTGGACGATCACGTCCTGCGCCACGTCGATCATGCGCCGGGTGAGGTAACCGGAGTCCGCCGTACGAAGCGCCGTGTCGGCCAGACCCTTGCGGGCGCCGTGCGTCGAGATGAAGTACTCGAGGACGGACAGGCCGTCGCGGAACGACGAGCGGATCGGCAGCTCGATGATCCGACCGGACGGGTCGGACATCAGGCCACGCATACCGCCCATCTGGCGGATCTGCGTGATGTTTCCCTTCGCGCCGGAGTTGGACATCATCGCCAGGGAGCCCAGGCGCGGCAATGAGCGGTTCAACGCCTCCTGCACGCGGTCGGTGGTCTCCTGCCAGATGACCAGCGACTGCTGGTACTTCTCATCGTCGGTGAGCAGCCCCATCTCGAACTGCTCTTCCATCTCCTCGATGCGAGAGTCCGCGGCTGCCAGCAGCTCCAGCTTGTCGGGCGGCGTGACGATGTCCGAGGCCGCGATGGTCATCCCGGACTGCGTCGCGTAGCGGAAGCCCAGATCCTTGATCGCGTCCACCAGGCGGACGGTCTCGTCGTTGCCGACGTCCTGGTGGGTGCGGGAGACCAGCTCACGCAGCTTCTTCTTGTCCATCGTCTCGTTGAGGAACCCGAGTTCCTTCGGGACGATCTCGTTGAAGAGAACGCGGCCCACGGTGGTGTCCACGCGCGAGCCATCCGGCAGGCGCATGCGGATGGAATCGTGGATCTTCACGATCCCCATCGTGTACTCGCGCACCACGTCCATCGTGCTGCCGTAGGTCTTGCGCTCTGCCGTCGTCTTCTCGGTGCTCTGCCCGGCGTTCGGGTCGAACGTCATGTAGTAGCAGCCCAGGACCATGTCCAGCGTGGGCGCCACCACCGGCTCACCGTTAGACGGCGACAGCAGGTTCTTCGTGGATAGCATCACCTGACGAGCTTCCGCGACCGCCTCGTAGGAGAGCGGCACGTGGACAGCCATCTGGTCGCCGTCGAAGTCGGCGTTGTACGCGAAACAGACCAGCGGGTGGAGCTGGATAGCGGAACCCTCGACCAGGATCGGCTCGAAGGCCTGGATGCCCAGGCGGTGCAGCGTCGGGGCGCGGTTCAACAGCACCGGGCGGTCAGCGATGACCTGCTCCAGCACGTCCCACACCTCGGGCTGAGCCCGCTCCACGATGCGCTTGGCGCTCTTGATGTTGTGCGCCAGGCCCTGCTTCACCAGCGCGTGCATGACGAACGGCTTGAACAGCTCCAGCGCCATCTTCTTCGGCAGCCCGCACTGGTCGAGCCGCAGCGTCGGGCCGACGATGATCACGGACCGGCCGGAGTAGTCCACGCGCTTGCCCAGCAGGTTCTGGCGGAAGCGTCCCTGCTTGCCCTTCAGCAGGTCAGAGAGCGACTTCAGCTTGTGGTTGCCTGAACCCGCCACCGCACGGCCGCGGCGGCCGTTGTCGATCAGCGAGTCCACAGATTCCTGCAGCATCCGCTTCTCGTTGCGGATGATGATCTCGGGCGCGCCCAGGTTCAGCAGCCGCTTCAGGCGGTTGTTGCGGTTGATGACACGGCGGTACAGGTCGTTGAGGTCGGAGGTCGCGAAACGACCACCCTCCAGCTGCACCATCGGACGCAGGTCCGGCGGCAGCACGGGGAGCTCTGTGATGATCATCCAGTCCGGGCGGTTGCCGGACTTGCGGAGTGCTTCCACCACGCGCAGGCGCTTGGTGGCCTTCTTGCGGCGCTGCCCGGACGTGTCCTGCATCTCCGAGTGGAGGCGCACGGACAGCTCCTCCAGGTTCATCCGCTCCAGGATCGCCAGCACGGCCTCTGCGCCCATCCCGGCCTTGAAGACCAGGCCGAAGCGCTCCTCGTACTCGCGGAACTCCGCCTCGGTCAGGACGGCCAGGTCGTCCGACTCAACCGGATCGCGCAGCTTCTCCAGCCACTTGCGGAGGACGGTGTATTCCTTCTGGACCTCGGCACGGATGGCGGCCGACTGGTCGCGCATCGGCTGCAGTTCCTTGTGGGCCTGGTCGCGCTTCTGCTGCGACGCGGCTTCCGCCATCAACTGCACGTCCGCCTTCTTGTCGGCGACGGACTGCTCCAGCGCTGCCATCGCGGAGGACACGGCCTCCTTGAGCGAGGCCAGCGTCTCCTGCGTGATCTCGTCGCCGCGCTGGGCCAGCGTCTCGTCGCGGAAGACCAGCTTCCCGCGGAGCTTCTCGCCCATCCGTGACTGCAGGTCACGCTCCATCTCGCGCCCCTCAGTCATGAGGGCGTCGAGGTCGTTGGTGTACTGCTCGTCGGACTCGGCGAGCTGCTGTGTCTTGCGCTCCTGGATCTCGCCCAGGTCGTGCTCCAGCACCTGCTCGCGGACAAGGATGCCCTTGCCCAGGTCGCCTTCGCGCTGGGAGGCGACCTCATCGATCTCCTCGTACAGCAGCTCCAGGGCGTGCTTGCGCGCGTCCTCGTTCACTTCCGTCACGACGTACTGGGCGAAGTAGACCACGCGCTCCAGCGTGCGCGGGGCAATGTCCAGCAGCAGGCCGAGCCGGCTGGGGACGCCCTTCGCGAACCAGATGTGGGTCACCGGCGCGGCCAGGCTGATGTGGCCCATCCGCTCGCGGCGCACCTTGGAGCGCGCCACTTCGACGCCACACTTGTCGCAGACGATGCCCTTATAGCGGACGCGCTTGTACTTACCGCAGTGGCATTCGAAGTCGCGCACCGGGCCAAAGATGCGCTCGCAGAAGAGCCCATCCTTCTCTGGCTTCAGCGTGCGGTAGTTGATCGTCTCCGGCTTGGTGACCTCACCGTATGACCAGGAGCGGATCTGCGACGGGGACGCCAGCGACAGTCGAATTGCGTTGAAGTCGTTGACCTCGAGCATGCTTAGTCCTCCCGCGTCTCACGGCCGGAGAGGTTGATGCCAAGGCGCGGAAGCGCATCGCCATCGTCATCCCCGAACCCGACGTCTTCTTCATCGTCGTTCAGGATCTCCACGCTGAGGCCCAGCGACTGGAGTTCCTTGACGAGCACCTTGAAGGACTCGGGCACGCCCGGCTCCATGGTGTTCTCGCCCTTGACGATCGCTTCGTAGGTCTTCACACGACCCACGATGTCGTCGGACTTCACGGTCAGCATTTCCTGCAGCACGTGAGCGGCGCCGTAGGCCTCCAGCGCCCACACTTCCATCTCACCGAAGCGCTGACCACCGAACTGCGCCTTACCACCCAGCGGCTGCTGCGTGATGAGGGAGTACGGGCCCGTGGAGCGGGCGTGGATCTTGTCGTCCACCAGGTGGATCAGCTTCAGCATGTACATGTAGCCAACGGTCACAGGCTGGTCCATCGGCTCGCCCGTGCGGCCGTCGTACAGGACCTGCTTGCCCCACACCGGAGGCGCGTTGCCAGTCCGGTCCGCAACCTCGCGGATCTTCACCTGCATCGCGTCCTTGGAGAGCTTGCGGACGTTCTTCTCGCCCTGGCCCTCAAGCCACAGCGACAGTGCCGCATGGCTCACCGTACCGGCGACGCCGTTGCGCAGTGTCTCGGTCGGGTCGAAGCCCGCTTCCGTGAGGTATGCCTCCAGCGCAGCAGCGTCCACGCGCTGGCCCAGGCTGCCGTCCTTGGTGGACAGCGCCGCCGCGGTCTCCACAGCGTTGGACTGGTACGCCAGCCAGGAGAGCGAAAGCGCGTCCTGGATGTCGTCGTCGCTGGCACCGTCGAAGACGGGCGTCACCGCGCGCCAGCCCAGCGTGGAGGCGGCCCACCCGAGGTGGGTCTCCAGCACCTGGCCGACGTTCATGCGAGACGGCACACCGATCGGGTTCAGGACGATCTCCGCGTGGCGACCATCCTCCAGGTACGGCATGTCCTCGATCGGCATGATCTTGGAGACAACGCCCTTGTTGCCGTGGCGACCGGCCATCTTGTCGCCCTCGGTGATCTTCCGCTTCTGGGCGATCGAGACACGGACCATCATGTTGACGTCCGCCGGCAGCTCGTCGTCGTTCGAACGACGGAACACCTTGACGTCGATCACCTTGCCGCGCTCACCGTGCGGGACTCGAAGGCTCGTGTCCTTCACCTCGCGGGCCTTCTCACCGAAGATCGCGCGCAGCAGCTTCTCTTCCGGCGTCAGCTCCGTCTCGCCCTTGGGCGTGATCTTGCCGACCAGGATGTCGCCTTCGCGCACCTCCGCGCCGATGCGGATGATGCCTTCCTCGTCCAGGTCACGCAGCGCCTCGTCACCCACGTTCGGGATGTCGCGCGTGATCTCCTCCGGGCCCAGCTTGGTGTCGCGGGCCTCCACCTCGTACTTCTCGATGTGGATGGAGGTGAACTTGTCGTCACGGATGATCGACTCGCTCAGGATGATCGCGTCCTCGAAGTTCAGACCTTCCCAGGACATGAACGCCACCAGGATGGACTGGCCCAGCGCCAGCTCACCCGCGTCCGTGGAGGAGGAGTCCACCAGCGTCTGGCCCTTGCGGACGCGATCGCCCTTGCTCACCACCGGGCGCTGGTTGATGCACGTCCCCTGGTTGGAACGCACGAACTTCAGGAGCGGGTAGGTCTCCTCGCGGCCGGAAACGTAGCGGACCTTCAGGAACTCGGCGGAAGCGCCCAGGATTTCGCCGTCCTCTTCCGCCTTGATCACCTGGCCGGAGTCCGCCGCAGCGGCAGACTCGATGCCGGTGCCCACCAGCGGCGCCTCCGGGCGCAGCAAAGGCACGGCCTGCCGCTGCATGTTGGCACCCATCAACGCACGGTTCGCGTCGTCATGCTCCAGGAACGGGATCATGGCGGCCGCGACCGACACGATCTGTCGAGGTGACACGTCGATGTAGTCGATGTCGATCGGGTTCGCGATCAGGAACTTCTCGCCGTGGCGGACTTCCACACGCGTGCCCGTGATGTTGCCGTTCTCGTCCACGGCGGTGTTCGCCTGGGCGATCCGGTACTTCTCTTCCTCGTGCGCATCCAGGTACGCAACTTCATCGGACAGGAACGGCGTCACAGCAATGGTGTCCACGGACGCCTCGGCCAGGCCGCGCGCCATGTCCTCTGTTACCACGTCACCGGCGCTGCCCAGGGCCTTGCCGGAACCGGACTTCACGTCCTCCGTGAGGATGCGGTTCACCAGCGAACGGGCGTCGCCCTTGGCGATCTCGTGGGAGACCACCCGGTACGGCGTTTCGATGAAGCCGAAGTCGTTGACCACGCCGTAGGTCGCCAGCGACCCGATCAGGCCGATGTTCGGACCTTCGGGCGTCTCGATCGGGCAGATGCGGCCGTAGTGGCTGTGGTGGACGTCCCGGACGTCGAAGCCAGCGCGGTCGCGGGAAAGGCCGCCCGGGCCCAGGGCGGAGAGCTTTCGCTTGTGCGCGATCTCCGCCAGCGGGTTGATCTGGTCCATGAACTGGGAGAGCTGGCTGCCGCCGAAGAACTCCTTCATCGCGGCCACAACTGGCCGGATGTTGATCAGCGCGGACGGAGTCGCCTCGTCCGGATCGGTGATCGTCATGCGCTCGCGCACCACGCGCTCCATGCGGAGCAGGCCCACGCGGAACTGGTTCTGCATCAGCTCACCCACGGACCGCACACGACGGTTCCCCAGGTGGTCGATGTCGTCCGCGGTGCCGCGGCCGTTGTTGATGTCGATGATGCGGCGAATGATCGCGACGATGTCCGCGCGGCGCAGCGTGCGCTGCTCCGGGGCGTCCACCAGCGCCAGCCGCTTGTTCAGCTCGTAGCGGCCTACCGTGCCCAGGTCGTAGCGACGGTCAGCGAAGAACAGCGTCTCGATGAGCTCGCGGGCGTTGTCCGCCGTCGGCGGGTCCCCAGGGCGCAGCCGCCGGTAGAACTCCTCCAGCGCCTCGCGCTTGTTGGTGGTGGAGTCCTTGGCCAGCGTGCTGGCCAGGTAGTGGTGATCCTCGTTGTTGTCGGCCTCAATCAGCAGGCGGGAGATGCGCTCGTCCGTGCCCAGCTCTTCGTCCGACAGGCCGTCCTCGATGTCGATCGCGCGCAGGAGCACGGTCACCGGAATGCGGCGCTTGCGGTCGACCTTCACGGAAACCACGTCGCGGGTGCTGGTCTCGAACTCCAGCCACGCGCCGCGGTTCGGGATCAGCTTGGCGCCGGTCAGCTTGCGGCCGGTCGCCGGGTCGATGTCGGCGGTGAAGTACGCGCCGGGCGAGCGGACGAGCTGGGACACAACGACGCGCTCGGCGCCGTTGATGATGAACGTCCCGTGCTTGGTCATCATGGGCACGTCGCCCATGAAGATCTCCTGCTCCTTGACCTCGCCGGACTCCTTGACCAGGAGCTCCACGCGGACGCGCATCGGCGCGGCGTAGGTGCGCTCGCGGTCGCGGCACTCGGTCTCCGAGTACTTCGGCTCCTCGAACCGGTAGTCGCCGAAGCGGAGCTCCATGCGCCCACCGGTGAAGTCCTCGATCGGGGAGATCTCGTCAAAGAGCTCCCGGAGGTTGTCACGCAGGAAGCGGTCGTATGACCGCCGCGGCATGTCGATCAGGTTAGGGATTTCCATCTCCGGCGCGCGGGAGCCGAACTCCTTCTTAGCGCTCGGAATACGACGGTTGGAGAGGACGAGACGACGGTTACTTGCCAAACAGGTGCTCCTTCTTCACCGCTCCGCCTCGCCTGGTGCGAAGACAGAGGGTGCTCGCGTACGAGTCCTGTGCATGGGGTGCGGGTTCAGGAGACAGGGCAGCCAGGACGGCCGACTGACTCAGGAGGTGAAGACACACTGAAACCCCGCACGGCCATCTGCCGTCGGGGAAGTCTCACGCCTCGCCATATGAACTTGACAACGCCCCACGCGAATCTGAGTGTACGACCGCGCGAGCAGAAAGACAACCGTATGCAGGCTGTCTGGCCCTGTCAATCACGAATCCACAATGCATCCCCGTCAGAAGTGTCGAGACTCACCCGTTCCACGATACGGAACGGGTTCTGCGAGCATCACCGGACCACGATCACCACCGGCGTGTTAGGAGCGATCTCCTCGCCCACCGTGCTCAGGAAGGACGCATTCACAAACCCAGGCGCCCCCACGATGAACCCGCGCAGGACGCCACCGCTGGCCACAAAGATGGCGCCGATGCTCGGATCATTCGAGGCGAGAGACACTGGGCCGCCGACCCAGATCACGAGGCCCACCCCGCGGCTGGGAAGGCTCCCCGTCACCGGGGAATCCGAAGATCCAACGTCCTCGCCCGCGACCACGCTGGCCTCGAGCGGTTCGATCCCCGTGACGGAGACACCCGTCCGTGCGTCCCAGGTGCTGTCGAAGAGCACCAGGTCGAGCGCCCTATCGGCGAAGTTTCCGTCGATTGTGCAGGTGCGGCCCAGCCGCGCGTTGCACGCACCTAGGATCCCCGCGGCCCCGCTGACCCCACGCGCGCGCACCTCGAAGGTGGCCGCCACGTCCAGCAGGTCCGGCGGAGCATAGAAGGAGAGGTTCAGAAACTGCACCCGCACCCGACCATCCGGCAGCGGAACGGCCAGGTACGCGAAGTCCACGCCGCTCCCGTTCACGCGGACATCACCGATGCGGACATCCATGGGCGCGGAGCAGCCGACGGTGTTGCAGGCGAGGAGAGGGCCGGACCAGTGGTCGAGCGCAGAGGAGCTGCTCACGACCGATCCACCATCCTGGAAGTCGATCTCGGCCAGTGAGCCGGAACGGAGGTCAACCGGCCAGTAGCCGTCCTCCTGGTTCGCCTCTACGGAACATTCATCGATCGCCGGGGCGTCGGAGGTGAAACAGGCCGGCGCGCGCAACAGCAGCGCGCCGCCGCCATCCAGCGTGATACCAGGCAGATGGAAGTACGCACCGGGGATCGCGTCGTAGTCGTACCGGGTACCGGCGAGGGCCAGCGTCGTGGAACCGTCCGGCGGGCTGGTCTCCACGTTCAGCGGCGCCGGCCGCACCCCGTACTCCTCGATCAGCAGGTCCACCTCGGCCTCGGACGGGCTGATCACGCTGCAGGGCCCATAGCCCATCACGTCCGTCCCATACTCGCTGTGCGAGAAACCCAGGACGTGCCCGAACTCGTGCACCATCACGTGCGGCCAGCAGGCCGCCGACGGCGGCTCCCATCCGATGCTGAGGATCACGTCGGCCTCGATGACGCGGCTGCCGATGTGCGTCGTGAGCGCGTACCCGACTGCCGTGTCGTCCGGGTCGAATTCCGTAAAGGCGATCTCGTTGCGGTCGTTGTCCTCGGACCAACCCGCGGGGCAGACGCCTGAGAAACGGATCTCCACGTCCGCCTCGATCACGTTCCAGGCGTCCACGGACTGCTGCACCCAGTCCAGGAACGTCTGGCTGCTCACCCCGCTCGGGAGGAGCGAGAGGTCAGCGCAGAAGGTCGGCGGGGAGGGCCACGTGAATGTGACCCGGAGCGGTGTGTCGTCCGGGATCTGGGCGTCCGCCGAGGCTGGCCGTAGCGCAGCAGCACCCGCCAGTAGGCACACAACGATCGCGACGATGCTCCAGCGACTCACGGACCGCCCCTTCCGCCCTGGACGCACCGGCTCGCCCAGACGCGGCATCATCCCACGCCGCAACGGGGCAGGGGCGCTAGTCTGGCCCGCAGGTCTGACATCTTTCTGGCCGGAGGCCTCGATGGAGTTCGCGCTGTCCTCGGAACAGTTGCAGGTGCAGGCGACCGCGCGCCGCGTGGCGACCGAGGTCGTGGCGCCCAGGGCCGCGGCCGTAGACCGCGATGCCTCCTACCCGCACGACTATTTCGAGGCATTCCGCGACGCCGGCCTCCTGGGAGTCGCCATTCCGCCGGAGTACGGCGGGGTCGGCACAGGCATGACCGGCCTCGCGCTCGCGATGGAGGAAGTAGCGAAGTACGACTCCACCGCCGGGCTCATCCTCATGCTGTCGGTGCTCAGCACCCAGACCCTGCGGATGTTCGGCACAGACGATCAGCGCCAGGAGCTGATCCCTCCCGTCGCCCGCGGCGAGACGCGCGGCGCGCTCGCGCTGACGGAGCCGGACGCGGGGTCGGATGTCGCCAGCATGTCCACGCTGGCCACACAGGACGGTGACCACTGGGTCTTGAACGGACAGAAGCAGTACGTCTCCGGCGGCCCCGTCGCGGACCACATCACCGTCTTCGCTAAGACCGTCGCGAATGACCCTCGATCACTGGCGGTGTTCGTCGTCGACACCACGAGCGCGGGCCTCGAGGTCACACGCATCGAGCCGTTGATGGGCGTCCGCGGGATGCCGACCGCGCTGATGACGTTCACGAACGTGCGCATCCCGCAGGAGCGCATGATCGGTGGCGCGCCGCTCGGGATGCGCGCGCCGCTGGCGACGCTGAACGCCATCCGTCCTGTGGTGGGCGCGCGTGGCATCGGTCTCGCCGAAGGGGCGCTCACCTACGCCCTGCGGTTCGCGAAGGAGCGGCGCGCCTTCGGTGGCGCGCTCACGGACCTGCAGGCGATCCAGATGAAGTTCGCCGACATGGCGATCGAGATCGAGGCCGCGCGTCTCCTCGTGCACCAGGCCTGCTGGCTCGTGGACAACGGTCGCTACGGCCCGGCGGAAGCTCCGCTCATCTCTGCTGCCAAGGCGTTCGCGACGGAGATGGCGAACCGCGTCGCCAGCGAGGCGCTCCAGGTGCTTGGCGGGCGCGGGTACAGCACGGACCATCCGCTGGAGCGCCACTATCGAGACGCAAGACAGCTCCTGATCGTGGAGGGCACGTCCGAGATTCAGCGGTCGATCATCGCCCGAGCGGTCATCGACGGTACCCTCGCCTACGACTGACGCGCTGCGGCCGCTCCGCAGGTGCCGCCTTGGGCGTTTCGCGATCAGCTGCCCTGCGAGATGAAGAGCGTGACCACGTCACCCTGCAGCAGTTCCTCGCCGGGCGCGGGTGACTGGTCGAAGATCGTCCCTGCGGGGGCAGCGTTCGCCGACTCGACGATCAGCGGCGTCGCACCGATCTGCTCCAGCACGGCCTCCGCCTCCGCGCGGGCCACCCCCGTGAAGTCCGGCGCTGTCCCCTCGTCGAAGGGCGCAACAGTCGCCGCCACGCCCGGTGCGGTCGAGGTCGAGGTGGGAGCCGCGGTCTGACCCGGAGGAACAGTGGCGGTAGCGGTAGCGGTAGCGGTCCCGGTCGGGTCGGGAAGTGCGCCGAGTCCGTCTGGGCCTCGAAGGTTCGGGACGATGAACAGCGCCGCCACCACGAGCACAGTGGCCACGCCCGCCGCGATCAGGAGGGGCGGGTTCACGGCAGGCAGTGCGGGCGGCGCGGTTCGACGCAGCCCGGGCATTGGTTCCAAACCCGCCGGTCGAGGAAGGTCGCGCGGAACCGCCGCGGCCGCTTCCTCCGGGTCGATCCCGAGGTACTTCGCGTAGGAGCGCATGAACCCGCGCGCATAGATCGGCGCCGGCAGCACGTCGAACTGCGCCGCTTCCAGCGCCTCGATGTACACGCGGTTAATCCGCGTGTCGCGTTCCACGTCGATCGGGGTGAGCCCAGCGCGCACGCGCTCCTCGCGCAGATGCCGTCCCATGGTCACGGCGCGCTCGGCGCGCGCCGCGCTCTCCTCGCGCTCAGCGAGGTTGGGCGCAGGCCGTTGCAGCCATGCGGGAGGCCACTTCATCGGCAGCGCACCGCTCGTCGCGCGGTCAGCGGGTGTCCACGCCCGGAAACTCGACCAACGACTTGAGTCCGGAGAGCGCAAGGCGCGCGCTGTAGGCCTCCGGCGCATCCTCGATGCCGTAGCGGTTCGTGAGCAGCTCGTCCATGTGTGGCACTTGGCCCAGCATCTGCGCCGTACGGCGGTACTGGTCTGTGGTCGCGTTCTGGCTGCCGGTCAGCACGATCTCGCCGTAATGCACCAGGTTCGGGTCGAACGGCACGGGCGCCGCGCCCTTGGCGAATCCCGCGAAGAGGTTCACGACACCCTGAGGTCGGACCAGTGCCAGCGCAGGCGGCACGAGCTCACCGATGCCCACCGAGACGATGACAGCGTCCGCGCCCTCACCGGTCGCGTGCATCACTGCGCCCCGCACATCGTCGACGGCCGGATCAAGCACGATGTCCGCGCCCCAGCGCGCCGCCATGGCGCGACGCTCCGCCACCGGCTCGCTCACGATGATCGGCCCTGCCCCCAGCGCTCGGCCGAGGAGCAGGTGCATAAGCCCCATCGGCCCAGCGCCAACGATCACCATCGACGATCCCGCGCCAACGCCGCACAGCTCCAGCGACGCCAGCGTGCAGGAGGCCGGCTCCGTGATCGCGGCCAGATCCAGCGGCAGCGCATCCGGGATCTTGATCACGTGCCCGGTACCCACGATCGCTGACGGCACCCGCAGGTATTCCGCGAAGCCTCCGTCCAAGTCGTAGCCAAGGGTCTTCCGTTCGACACAGCGGTTCCGCTTGCCGACCAGGCAGTAGCGGCAGCGGTTGCAAGCGACGATGGGGCACAGGATCACCCGGTCGCCCTGCTTCACGTCCGTCACGCCCTCGCCCACCTGGTCGACGACGCCCGCGATCTCATGCCCCGGAATGACGCCGGGCGCGGCGAACTTCTCACCCCGGTAAACGCGGACATCGGAGGCGCACAGGGAGGCGGCGGCGACGCGCAGCCGGATCTCGCCCGGCCCTGCGAACGGGCTGGGGCGCTCTTCGACGGTGACGTTTCCCGGAGCATGGAAGATCGTGGCGCGCATCAGTGACCTCGCCCGGCGTCGGAGGATCCATCCCGCCGACAGTATGCCTGCCGGCAGTATCGCAGCCATGCGGGATCGCGGCGACCCGAGGTCTACCCAACCGGATTCGGCGACCTGTTTGGCAACAGCAAGCCCCCGCCTGGGCGGGGGCTGTGTGACCCTCGGATGAGGGAACCGCGCCTAGGCGGCGGTGCTGGCGCGCAGCGCCTGCGACAGCCGAGACTTACGTCGGGCGGCTGCGTTCGGGTGGATGATGTTGCGGCGGGCGGCGCGGTCCAGCGCGGACTGCGCTTCCTTCACCAGCGTCGCGGCGTCATCCGCCCCGGTGCGGATGGCCACCCGAGCGTCACGCACCGTGCGCGCAGCGCGAGTACGGAACGGCTTGTTAGCCTCGGTGTGCTTCTCAGTCTGACGGACCCGCTTGCGGGCCTGGGCGTTGTTCGCCATGTTCGGTTCCTCCTGAAGACGGACGAATATCGTACGGGCGCTCCTGCGGAGCGTCTATCCGTCCGGTCCAGGGACTCTTGCCCCGCCGATTGCCCTCCTCCGAGGCTACCACCGCACCGAATTTCGTTGACCCGCGTTCCGCCGGGGCCGATCCTGACGGCATGGCGCACCCGGATCCACGCGACGAGCCACCGGAGCGCCCCACCCGGCGCGACGAGGCTGATCGACGCTACAGTCCGCCGGAACCCTCCTCCAACCGTGCCCGGTTCCTCCAGCGGAGCGAGCGGGCCCCCAGCGGACTGTCCGCACTGGCGGCGGCCGCCGGGATGGTCGCTGGCGGCTTCGTCATCTCGCGCCTGCTCGGGCTGCTGCGCTCGGTGGTCATCGCCGACGCATTCGGCACGGATCCGGAGCTGTCGGCGTACTGGGTCGCGTTCCGGCTGCCGGACCTGGTCTTCCAGCTCCTGGCCGGCGCCACGCTCTCGGCGGCGTTCATTCCGACGTTCAGCCGTGTCGTGCTCCGCCACGGCGAGGACGCAGGCTGGCGACTCGCCTCCAGCGTCCTCAACCTCGTCTCGCTCGCAACCTTCGTCCTCGCGGCCGTCGCGTTCATCCTCGCCCCGGTGATCGTCCCAGCGCTGGCCCCCGGGCTCGGTGAAGCGAGTGGGCGCGAGGAAGAGTTGAGGGAACTCGCGATCCACCTGACACGACTGATGCTGATCTCTCCGCTGTTCTTCGGCATCAGCGGCATGCTGACCGGCATCCTGAACGCGCGACAACACTTCTTCGCACCCGCGCTGGCGCCAGTCGTCTACAACCTGGGCATCATCTTCGCCGCGGTCTTCCTGACCGACCCGCTGGGCATCGATGGCCTGGCGTGGGGCGTCGTCGCCGGCTCGGCCGCACACCTCGCCGTGCAGCTCCCCGCGATCTACGCCGTGCGCATGCGCTGGCGGCCGACGCTGGACGTCTGGTCCGAGTCCGTGCGGGACGTCCTGCGCCTGATGGGCCCGCGCGTGCTGGGCCTGGGCGCGACTCAGGTGAACTTCCTGGTGATCGTGTTCTTCGCCTCGTTCGTGTCTGACGAGGCGATCAGCGCCATGAACTACGCGTTCTTGATGATGATGCTGCCGGTGGGTGTGATCGGGATGGCCATCTCCACGGCCGTGTTCCCCACCATGGCCGCGCAGGCAGCCGCGCAGGACATGACGCAGCTCCGCGCGTCCGTCTCCACGTCACTACGTGTCATCCTCTTCCTGTCCGTCCCCGCCTCGGTTGTCCTGATGCTGCTCGCGCAGCCTGCGATCAGGGTGCTCCTCGAACGCGGCGCGTTCGGCCCTGACTCGACGCGTCTGGTGGTGGACGCGCTGACCATCTACGCCATCGGCATCGCCGCGCAGGCCGGCATCGAGATCCTGAGTCGAGGCTTCTATGCGATGTCTGACACGCGCACGCCGGTCACCATTGCCGTTATCGCCATGGCCGTGAACGTTGCGTTCGCAGCGATCCTCGTGCGGCCGTTCGGGCTCGGCGGCCTTGCCGCGGCGGCGTCCCTGTCCGCGCTGCTGGAGTACGCGCTGCTCATACGCCTGCTGGATATCCGCGTCGGCGGGCTAGAGCGCCGTCCGCTGCGACGCTCGGTCGGCAGCACCGTCATCGCCAGCATCGTGATGGCGCAGGTGGTGATCATCGTCCGGCTCGCCCTCAATGCAATCGGCATGGAGGACGCTTCGTTCTTCGGTGCGCTGGGGCACCTCGCGATCTGCGGCGCCCTGGGCGCGCTCGCGTTCATCGCGATCTCCGCGGCGCTCCACCGGGAGGACTATCTCCTGGTCATGCGAGGACTCCGGCGCTAGCGCCAACGGACGCCTGCGGGCGCTTGCCACCAGTGCAGGACTGGTACACTGCTAGTGCCCCCAACTTTCACAAGGGTGCAACTGAACAGCCGCTCCGGCGGCTGGTTTGCGCACGTCTTGCGTCCCTGGCCCGGGGGTTGAAGGAGTAACGATGGCGTTCAACGACCGTGAGCTGGCCTGCCGCGACTGTGGCGGGCCGTTCATCTTCACCGCCGGCGAGCAGGAGTTCTACGCGACGAAGGGTCTGCAACACGACCCGGTGCGCTGCCCGTCCTGCCGTCAGCAGCGAAAGCTGATGCGACCGGAAGACCGCGAGGAGGCGCCGCACTTTGGCGTCTACACCTCCTGGGGTGGGCGTACCCCGCGACAGCTGCACGTCGCGTCCTGCGCGCAGTGCGGCAAGATGACCGAGGTGCCGTTCGTCCCTCGGGGCGACCGCCCGGTCTACTGCTCTGACTGCTACAACGACATCCGCAAGAAGCAGGAAGCGCAGGAACAGGCCGAGGAGCACGCCGCCCTCGCCCGCATCGCCGCCGCTTCCGGCCGCGCTGCGCCACCGCTGGAGAGCGACGAGGCTCGCCCCGTCGTCCTGGACCCGGACGCCGGCAAGCTCTAGGGGCGCGAGCCCTCGGAACATCGGACACGGCGCGGGGCATCGGTTGCCTCGCGCCGTGTTCGTGTCACGCTCTGGCCGTCAGCGGAGGCCCAGCGCGTGGTCGCCGGCGATGCCGAGGATGTGCTCCCTCGCCGCAGCCACGAGGTACAGCGACCCGACAACCAGCACCGCGCCACCTGGGCCGGCGAGCGAGATTGCTCGGTCGATTGCCTCCTCGGGTGAGCGGGCAAGCTGCGCAATCGCCCCGCGCGCATTAACCACCCGCGCGATCGCGCCGGCGTCGCCCGACCGTGCCGAGGCCAGAGGGGTGACGATCACCTCGTCGCCTTCGCCCAGCAGCGGCTCAATCAGTGCGTCGGCGTCCTTGTCGCTCAGCATCCCCAGCACCCACACACGGCGGCGCGGAATCCCACTCAGCGTGCGCAGACCTTCCGCGAACCGGCGCGCGGCCAGCGGCGTGTGCAACCCGTCGAGGATCACCAGCGGTTTCTGCTTCATCACCTCGAAGCGGCCCGGCATTCGGAACCGACGGAGTCCCTCCCGGACCGCGGCCTCCGGGATCTCGTCACCCGTGCTGGACCAGGCCAGTTCCGCTGCGCGCACAGCAGTCGCCAAGTTCTCCGTCTGGTATGGCCCCACCACCGGAGTCTCCAGACCTCGATATGTGCGGACCGGCGTCCGGAGATCAAGCTTCTGGCCGTCGAGGCCGGACGAGAGCAGCCGCATCCCGCACTCGTCAGTGACCTCATGCGGAGTCGCACCCTGCGCGATGGCACGAGCCCGCACCACCTCCAGCGCACTGGCGCGCATGGGCGCGATCACGACGTCGCACGGGCCGATGATGATGCCCGCTTTCTCGCCGGCGATCTCAGGAATGCTGTTGCCCAGGATCTCGACGTGCTCGAGGTCGATCGGCGTCACGACCGCGACCTCTTTCGCCGCCATGGCGTTCGTCGTGTCGAGGCGCCCTCCGAGGCCAACCTCTACCACCTGCCAGTCGCATCCGGCCTCCGCCCCTGCGATCCAGCCCATCACCGTTAGCAGCTCGAAGTACGACCAGCCTTCCGCGAGCGGATCGTCGAGGAGCCTCGATGCCACCCGCGCGAACGTCGCGTAGTCGACGGGTGCGCCATCGATCGTGATTCGCTCCCGCGCAGAGTGGAGGTCGGGCGAGGTGAGCAAGAGGGTGTGCGCACCGGCGGCACGCAGGATCGACTCCGTCATGGATGAGACGGAACCCTTGCCTTTCGACCCCGCGACGTGGACGGTCCGGCGCGAATCCGGGCGGGCGTTGGCGTCCAGCCAGCGCCCGATGTGGTCGATGTCCCACTTCTTCGCTTGCGCGACATTGCCCGTCCGCTCGAACCCGCCATGCGCCAGCAGGCGCTTCAGCGCCTCGCCATATGCGCGGATCGCGTCGGCATCCAGGGTGGAGGCATCAGTCATCGGAGCGGCAGTGTAGTCTGCGCATCCGGATCGAAGGGACTGCTGCGCGTGCCATCACCTGACCTCTGGCGACCCGTGGCGGAAGCACCCGGGCATCCGCTGAACAAGCTCGACGCGGCGGAGGTCGGGGAGGGCGTACGGCTCGTCGTCGAGGCGGGCCCCCGCAACCGCTCCGGCGCCACCTACTTCCGCGCATTCCTGGATGCCGCCGAGGTCGGGCGGACGCTGGAGCCGGTACTCGCCGGCCTCCACGCCACGGGCCCGTACCCGGGCTTCAACTGGGTGGAGGTCACGGAGTTCAGCGGCCAGGTTCCGGTCGCCGCCGGGAACGTCGACGTCCCGGAGGGGATCGACCTCCAGATCGTGCAGGCGCTCGCCTCGCTGGTACCTGCGGGCGGCCACCTGATGATGGAGTACGAGTCGTCTCATCGAAGGCTGACGGCACGCGCGCTCGCGCAGGGCGTCCCGCCCGTCGCAACGCCGCTCGGAGCGATGATGTTCTCCGTGGGATGCGGTGTCGCGATCCGTGACTGGTACATAGCGGAGGGGGGCCGCGAGGGGCCGCGCAAGCTCCAGGGATTCCGCGCGGTGGACATCGAGCACGGCACTCGCCGGGCGCGGGAGATGCTGCTGGAGCTGGAGGCGTTCATGGATGCCTCCGCCGACCTGGATTGGGACCTGCAGGTGAAGTGCCGCCCGCTGGCGGAAGCGACCATCACGGTGCTGCGGGGCCGCCTCAACATTGGGCTTCGCGAGGTCGACCTCTCCCCCAACTAGTTCCTCACCTGACCCTGACGCGGGTAGGCTGCAATCTGAGTCGGCCCGCTTCGCGTAGCGCTGACGGGATCACGCGCTACGATCACCGGGCACCCCGCGCACAATGGAGGCTCTCGCATGACGGACGGACGTCCTCGGGTCGTGGTGACCGGACTCGGCGTCATCGCTCCGCTTGGCATCGGCCTGGACGAGTTCTGGGCGAACGCGATCGCCGGCAAGTCCGGTGTAGGTCCCATGACACAGGCAGACGCCACCGGCTATCCGTGCCAGGTGGCCGGCGAGTGCAACGACTTCGACTACACCCTCTACATGGATCGCAAGGATGGCCGGCGCATGGCGCGCTTCAGCCAGCTTGCCGTGGCCGCCTCGAAGATGGCGATCGAGCACGCGGGGCTGGACCTGGCCACCCAGGACCTGGAACGCGTCGGCGTGATCATGGGCAACGGCGGGGGTGGCCTCCCCAACGACCAGGAGGCCGTCCGCACGATGGACTCGCGAGGAGGCATGAAGGTGGACCCCTTCTACGTCTCGAAGCGGCTGGGCAACATGGCCGGCGGCAACGTCGCCATCCAGTTCGGCCTCCTCGGCTACAACAACACGGTCACCACGGCCTGCGCCTCCGGCACCCAGGCCATCGGCGACGCGGTGGAGGTGATCCGTCGGGGCGCGGCGGACGTCATGCTCGCCGGCGGCAGCGAGTCCGGTATCTGTGAGCTCGGCCTGTCGGGCTTCGCCTCCATGCGCGCCCTCAGCACCAGCTTCAACGACACACCAGAGCGCGCCAGTCGCCCGTTTGACCGTGACCGCGACGGCTTTGTGCCGTCGGAGGGTTCTGGGATGCTCGTCCTCGAGTCCCTGGACCACGCCCGAGCGCGTGGGGCGGAGCCACTGGCGGAGGTCGTCGGCTACGGGGTGGGCGCGGACGCTGCCTACCTGGTCGCACCCGCGGAGAATGGGGCTGGCGCTGCACGCGCGATGCGTCTCGCGCTCCGGGACGCCGGCATGAACCCCGAGGAAGTGGGCGCCGTCTCGGCTCACGCCACCAGCACGGACGTGGGGGACATCGCGGAGACGCACGCCCTGAAGTCGGTCTTCGGTGAGCACGCCTACCGCCTCCATATCAGCGCCATGAAGTCGCAGATCGGCCACCTCCTCGGAGGCGCAGGTGGGGTGGAGACGGTGGCCGCCGTCCAGACGCTCCTCACGGGCGTCGTGACGCCAACCCTGAACGTGGACAACCCGGGCGAAGGTTGCGACCTGGACTACGTCCCTCGGGACGCCCGCCAGGTGGCGCCACGCGTCATCCTCAAGGATTCATTCGGCTTCGGTGGTCAGAACGCAGTCCTCGTCCTCCGCAGATTCGAGGGCTGACGCCACCAGATCCGCTCCCGGCTTGAGTCCCACCGCGCCCCCTCGCCCGCGATGAGCGGGGCTGCCGAGCAACTAGCCGTGCCGTACCGCCTGACGACCAGCGTCGTACCCCACGTCGCTTCTATAGCGGTTCTGTCATTGATCGCAGCGTCAGACGTGCCATAGTCGGCGATCTCGCGACACCCCAAGGCGAGTGGCCGTGGGCAGGCCAGTAGGGGGCGAGGGCGGCGCACACCGCCAATTGAGGGAGGACTGAGCTTGTTTAATCGAATTCGCACTGGACGCATGATTCTTGTGCCGCTGGCCCTGGCCGGCGCGCTCGTGGTCGGCGCCTGCAGCGACGATGAGCCGGAGGACGCCACGGAGGCTCCCACCGCCACGGCGGAAGCTACCGAGACGGCCACCGAGGCTCCGACGGAGGCCGCCACCGCGACCCCGACTGAGGATGCAACTGAGACCGTGGCGGTCACCGCGGTCGACTATGGGTACGAGGGCCTGCCAGCGGAGATCGCCGCCGGCACGATGCTGACCCTGACCAACGCATCGACCGCCGAGCTCCACGAGATCGTGGCGATCCTGCTCCCGGCCGACGAGGCCCGGACGGTCGAGGAACTCCTCGCGCTGCCCGAAGAAGAGCAGATGGCGCTGCTGGGCAATGGCGAGCCGGCGACGGTCATCGTCGCGCTGCCCGGCGAGGATGGCACGGCTGTCGTCGGCGATGGCACGCTGACCGAGCCGGGCCGCTACCTCGTTGCCTGCTTCATCCCGGTCGGCGCTGACCCCGCGGCATACATGGCGGCTGCAGCCACGGCCACGGGTGCCCCCGAGGTTGAAGGCGGCCCGCCGCACTTCGTCGAGGGCATGTTCGCCGAGGTCACCGTCCAGTAAGACGGCCCCCACGTCCGATCCACGCCGAACGCG
>Ga0172380_10003457_pt1 | contig 21645 bp, 26 predicted proteins | sample Leawe162metaG_FD_119747 | JGI IMG/M metagenome (GOLD analysis project Ga0172380, IMG submission 119747) | Leachate microbial communities from a municipal landfill in Southern Ontario, Canada - Leachate well 162 metaG | ecosystem: Engineered > Solid waste > Landfill > Unclassified | place...
CTATTAGTCAGTACCTCAAGTGCCTTTTTGTGATTCAGCAACTTCACCTAAAAGTTCGAACATATCTTCTATGGTAAATTTACCGTTGCTTTTTAGGTACAGTGCATAGAGGGTATCTAAATTCATATCAATGGCTAATGACTTACCAAATTTACGATATACTTCTTCACGCAGTGTTTCCAGTTCAATCATATTTATAAGGGTTTTTAAAATAATAGCTCAAATAGAACTATTATTCAGTACCTTAGCTTACATATTGGGTCTTGCGAAGGGGTCGGTTTGCTATGCGTGGAGGAAAACTTGGATTTAAGAAGCGCACGTAAAAGCGGCCGCTTCGAGCAATACACACGTTCTCTTGAGTAACGATGAAGCACTCTATCCAGTGCATGCCTGTATATAGTGAGAGTTCTGTATTTTTCAAACCCCCTTCAACTATAGAGCCTCGCGTACCACCCACACTGTGTGCATGTTCACCTGTATTTACTACTTGCCAGTAGACCTTATACGGAACAGGTGCGTCTGTCTTTGCAGTGAAATCAATTTGGCAATGTGTTGGTATAAGGCTACCTGATTTGAATAGACCACGTGACCGTCGGTTTATCTTCTTGTCACGAGGTCCACGGAAAAAGAGTTCCGCTTTGAGTGTCACTTTGCAAGGATAACTAGGTTGATCAGTTATTCCTGCGCTCCCCAGTGACCGTTGGTGAGAGTGGTCTCCAAGATTAATTAGACTCGCCGCGGTATTTGTCACAGCTAGTTCATTTGACGACAGTGTCCCAGAGAGAATCTGCTTTGCAAGAGAAAGAACCTTGTCCCTGTCAGCTTCATGCTCCATTGCAGATAATAGTGAATGCACCTTGTTTACTTGCGCCAATATTTTCGCTCGATCTACATCTGTAATACTCGAAATATACGAGTCAACATACATCGATGAATTTGCACGGTCAATGAAACTGGGCTCTTGCAAGTAATACGGTAGCTTCGTAAAGAAAACTTTTATTGCTTCAAAGATTTCTAGGTCATCAGTCTCACAAAATATGTCGTTAACTATCAGTTCAAGGTGAAATGACTTGAGTGGGAATGTATTGTCCAGTGACTTACAGCCGCGTCGCCACTTACGCACAAACTTCGCGACCTTCCTAAAGTTTGGGTTGCTGTCATTTAACTCTTTTGCGTCTGTGATATACCCACGGGGGTCCGACATAATCCAGTCAATTGGCTTTTGCTCACTGTATACACGTGCTCGTTTAGTCTTTGAGTACCTAGCGATGTGTGGAACCCAATACGTATCATCACCATAAGTGTTGCTTTCGCCACTAATAATGGCGGGGACGATATCTATTGAAAATTCTTCGTCAGTCACACCGAAATAAAGACCTATGGAATGGCTTTGGGTCTTGACCCTAACATAGGTACCTGCGTCTTTGTATGAAGCCTCAAGATTTTTAGCAAGAGTACTTAATATCCGTGTTGGATCAACGTGCTGAGGATTTATCTGACCCGATGAAGACCGTGTGGCATACTCTGCAACATACTGCTCTGGCATAATCCAAATCACATCCAAATCGTTTACAGGCGTGGTTGAGGTGAATCTGGCGTATGAGCCACTCTGAATGGTTACTCCGCCAACGAATTTAGCGAGCTGTGCATACTTTTCACTAACGTCGTTACGTTCTGTTTCTTTGGGAGAAAGCTGATCCTTGATGTACCCAGCAAGTGTGGGCTGTAATTGGCTATTTGACATATTTTGGAAGCGGGAAGATTGATAATATCGTGTAGGCGTCACTTATAACCCGAAGCGGCACATTACATAGGGAGTACCAAGGATAAGACTCAAGCAGCAGCCGATCATCTTCATTCAAACGCTCCTTGGTATACACAATCAGGGGGATGCGTTTTGCCTTTACAACATCAAGAATATCCTTTAGACCCTGCATCCCCGGCGTATAACCAACAATGACCAAGCCATGATCTGAGATGGTATGACAATCTTGATAATTGTCAGTGGGATCTTCAGGAATATTGAAGAAGCCACTATCACGCAAGGTTCGAGTCTCGACCTGCATATTTAGTGATTGCCCCTTTGCATAAAAAATCTTTACAGGCCGTTTAAGATTTTTATGCTGACGCCATTGTTTTCTAAAAATGAAGAAGGTGAAGACCAAACCAGACACAACAATTGTTCCAAGGAGGATAAAAACGTCTCGGAGAGTAATCAGAGTGCCGACAGCATTGATTACAGTGTCTAGTGTGCTCATCACTTCAGTGGTTGTAGATGGTTCCATATTATTGAAGTTGAGTAATTAACTGTGCCACGTAAAGAACAAGAAGTAGTGCGAAAGCGCCTCCAAAGAATTTCACTAGTCTGTTTCCAGTTTCCTTTACGCAAGCGATGGTAAACCACCTAAATAATTTGTATAGGAGAACTAGCGGTAAAAAAATGATGAAGACTGCCCAGACCAACCCGTTTAGTAATTGTTGTGGTATATTTCTATCGTAGTACATAGGCTTATTTTTTAGTGTCACCAAAACCTGCCTTTGGCATACGTTCGACTACGTGGGTATTGGGGTGGCGTCGGGCCTTATCGACACTGGTAAGCGCTCCTGTTTTTGCATTGCGACCTACAAGAAAGGTCTTTGTTGTTTTATTCATAGTGAATAGGGGTTAAGTTATAAACTTCCTCGGCCTTGAAAATGGCCCCCTATTTAGCTATTGTTAGAGGAGCAGGTTCAAAACCTTTGCATGGAAAGCGGCCAGTGTTAGCGCATCGGGCCGCTTTTCCGTACATAATGATACATGAGGTTTTCCATAGTGCAAGTTTTTGCACTATATGTGTTGAAAAACCGTTGAAACTAGTGTAGTATGTAGGTATATGTCATATGCGCAATTCATTAAGGCTCAACGCGAGCAGCACGGTTTTACGTACGATGAGATGGCCAAATTAGCGGAAATGTCACGGTCTTCTTACTTCGCTCTCGAACGAGGAGATAAGAAGTTAACCCTAGAGGAAGCGGTACGTATCGCGAGTATTTTTAGTATTAGTGTAGAGTATCTTTTGGCGGGTATGGTTCCCGATTTTGCTAAGTATCGTCAAATGATAATTGCTTTCTTGAGGAAGGCAAAAGAAAGTGGTGTTGAGCTCAAAAAAACTAAACTGGCGAAGCTACTTTATTTTGCTGATTTTGCTTGGTACTTCCAGACGTCGCAAAGTATGAGTGGTCTTGCTTATCGAAAGATTGATTACGGACCAGTGCCAGATGCTTACTTCAGAGTTCTTGAAGAAATGGATGAACAAGCTCGTATTGAAATTAGGAAGAAAGATGTCGATGGTAAAACAATGTATGAAATATCGGAAACTTTTATTTCTGAAATTGAGGATCTTAATTTAATTTCGAGCAGAGAGTTTGATTTGATTGATGATATTTGGAATAAGTGGAAAAATAAAAATACTAACCAGATTGTTCAGTACACACACAATCAGATTCCATATAAGACAGTTGATATGAATCAAATTATTCCATACGAACTCATAAAGAAAGAGAACCCCGAGTACGTTTATTAAGACACCACACAAATAACATACCAACAGCAACCCCTCTAGACTCTCTAGAGGGGTTGCGTCATTAGTGTTGGTATATGAGCAGAATAGAAGCACCCATAGGGGCAAAAGTGCGAATCGAGCCAGTAGCGGTCTCGGTGCGATATTGTCTCTACGCTAGAAAGAGTACAGAGAGCGAAGAAGCCCAAATCCTATCAATAGACTCCCAAATTAAGGAAATGCTGGCGATGGCAGAACGAGACAACCTTGAGATAGTGGAAATAAAGAAAGAATCACACTCAGCTAAGGAAGCTGGGGCAAGACCGGTATTCAACGAGTTGGTGGAAGGTATTAAGGGAGGAAAATACAACGGCATCCTCACATGGGCAGCCGACCGTATTTCCAGAAACGCAGGAGATTTGGGAAGAATTGTGGACCTTATGGACTCAGGGGTTTTGCAAGACATTCGCACCTACGGACAAAGGTTCAGCAACAATCCAAATGAAAAGTTCCTCCTCATGATTCTTGGCTCACAAGCTAAGCTTGAGAACGATAATAAGATGGTGAATATCAAGCGAGGACTGCGAGCGAGGTGTGAAATGGGTCTCTGGCCGTGTAGTCCTCCGACTGGATATTTGAGTAACAAGAACCGAGATAGACGTTGCGAGGTGGAAGTAGACGCTATCCGAGGACCTATCATAAAGCAAATGTTCGAGAAGATAGCCTACGAAAACTATAGCGGTAGAAAACTATACTTCTGGCTCAAAGATGAAATCAAGTTTAAGACAAAGACTGGTAAACATCTACATCTAGGTAACCTATACATCATTCTCCGCAACCACTTCTACTACGGTTCGTTTGAATACCCGCAAGGAGGAGGTCAATGGTATCAGGGCAAGCACACGCCGCTGATTAGCAAAGCTCTCTTCGACCAAGTGCAAGAAAAGATAGCGGTGCAGATAACAAAGGGCAACAGCAAGGAGTTCGCTTTCACGAAGCTAATGTCTTGTGGACTATGTGGCTCGAGCATCACTGCTGATGAGAAGTTCAAGGTACAACAGAACGGGAATGTACATCGCTACGTCTACTACGGCTGTACCAAACATAACGATAAACAGTGCAAGTGTGGGTACATTAACGAAGACGACCTCATTGAACAGCTGGCAGGACTCATGGACCAGATTGACTTAGATAATATTGGAATGAAGGAACGAATCAAGGCTGAAATTGAGAGACTAAAGAAGTTTCAGTCAGGGTTACTTGGGCAAAAAGAATCAAATGTAAAAGTGTCTGATGTAGATATTAGAAACTATGCCAAATACATATTGCGGGAGGGACAGATTTACGAAAAAAGAGAACTACTTATGTGTATTAGAACTAAAATTGAACTAGTTAATAAGGTACTTTCAATAAGATAATATTGTTCATTACTTAGACACAACTCATCCTCACCTGCTGATTTAATTCTAAAACATTGTTGCACCTTGGAACTATTTTTAGCACCTACATCAAGAGACAGTCGATGTAGTCAGTCATCATATGAAATAGTAATCCGACACCGATGATTTTTGCTGTTTTGTTTGGAACAAGTAATAGTAAAAAATATAAGGCAATAGCGATTTCACTGTGCAAAATATGGAAACCAATACCACATCTGTTTGGATCAAAAATAGGAGTTGCGAGTAGGTGGTCAACATCCACTAGCATAGTTAACAGCATTATCATCCACGCCTTCTTCCATATAGATTGAAAAAATGCAAAAGCGATGATAGCTGGGGCAAGAAAGTGCAGGCTATAATGCACTATTGTCTGGTAGTCGAATATAAATTCCATCGCTTGGTATAGCCTCAGTACATTAGACTTCTACTCATTATAATAGTGTATAGCTGTTTTGTTTTAAAAATCATTTGTCTTTGTTATACTAGGAAGTAAATCATGCTAAACCTATTTAAGAACTACTCACTACAAAGAATCGCTACTTTTTTGTTAGCGATTACTATTGTGGCAATGACTGTTGTATGTGCGACAACATCGACTCCAACTATTGATCATCATGCTGATAAGAATTCTGTATGTGAAAGTGTGGTTGAATTAGCGAGTAACGCTATTATTCAAACGGGATTAATTGTTTTGTTACTTATTGCGGCTGCTTGGCTTAGTATAGGAGGGGGTATATTTAATTCTCAATTTGAATTGAATCCACGACTATCTGGACTGTATAAAAATGTTCTTCGCAGAAGTACATCATCAAGAGAATATTCATATCTGTGTCAACTGTTTAGTTCTGGCATCATACATTCGAAACTCCATAGTATTGCTATCTAGCCAACGATAAAAACTCATTGGTAGTTTTTTACATCTCGTTGGTTTTTTGTATTTACAAGTATGAACTTAACTAAAAACTATGGAAGAAACAACGCAAAAACAAACAAATCAATATTTGATACCGATATCAATTGTTATGGCCGGAGCATTTATTGCTGGTGCCTTATACATGAGTAATGGTGGACCAAATAGCGTTCCTGTTGCAAACCCAGGTACTAATAACCAGCCTGTTGCACAAGCACCACAACCCGAGGGTTCAACAGACGCAGTTCGTGCAGTTGATGGAGCAGATCACATCAAAGGAAATCCGAACGCCGCAATTAAAATTGTCGAATATTCAGACTTTGAGTGTCCATTCTGTAAACGTTTCCACGACACAATGAATGAAGTTATGGATAAGTATGGCGACAATGGTGATGTGGCGTGGGTGTTCAGACAATTTCCACTTGATCAGCTGCATCCAGTAAAAGCCCGAGCAGTAGCAATTGCTTCTGAATGTGCCGCTGAACAAGGTGGAAATGATGCATTTTGGAAATTTACTGATGGATACTTTGACGTCACTCTGACAAATAATCGAACTGATATCGAAACCGTTATTCCTCAATTAGTAAAAGAAACTGGTCTGGATCAAGTAGCGTTTCAAACTTGTTTTGAAAGTGGAAAATACGATCAACATATTGAAGATGATATACAGAATGCTGTGGCTACAGGTGGACGAGGAACTCCTTGGAGTGTAGTAATTGCGCCAAACGGTAAGACGTTTCCGCTTAATGGTGCCCAACCACTAGCTGCTGTGGAGCAACTGATTGAAATTGCTCGTAATGAAAAATAATTTCCTATGAATTTTGGAGTAGTAGCAACAGTGTTTAAAAGACCGCTTCATGCTTTGTTGGCAGTATTGGTAGCTACGGCTGTATTTGTCTTTGCGGTTCTCTTGCCAAATTTTAAGCTTATCACTGTTGTATTTACTTCTCAAAACTCAACATTACTAGAAAAAAGCTCCCTATTACTAAATCTCCTTGGTTCTATTCAGACAAACTTTACAACTCTCTCAGCTATTACAGTTTTCTTAATATCGATATTGTTTGGTATACAGGTTTCACTCTTGGTTTATTACATCAAGAGAGTAAGGACAGGGTCAAAAATTAGTGGAGTAGGAGTAAGTGGTCTTGGCGGCTTGGTAAGCGGAATGTTTGGCATTGGTTGCGCTGCATGCGGTACGTTTGTACTTACGTCGCTACTAGCACTTTTTGGTGTATCGGGCTTACTCGCATTCTTACCGTTTGGAGGTGAAGAGTTTGGATTTATCGGACTTGGTCTACTTGGATATTCAATCTACATGCTTACTAAGAAAATTAATGACCCGCTAGTTTGCTCAGTAAATTAATAGCAATAATCACATTTGATTATGAATCAAATGACAATAGCAGCTGCAATTTTGGGTGTTGGCCTAGTTGCATCTGCCTTTATCGCAACAAATGGAACATCTTCGGGTACTCCGGGAGTTAAGACGTTCGATATAGTGATGGAAAACAATCAATACAACCCAGCCGAGATTGTAGCTTCGGTTGGCGACCGGGTGATTATTAATTTTGAGAACCGAGACGCAGTGGCTCATGGTGTTGCGCTCGCACAATTCAACGCTAGTGTTCCTGGTGGGCATATTCAACCAGGCCGTACTGCTCGGATGGAGTTTATTGCTGATCGTCCCATAAGTACCGATGCGGCGGTGTGTGGTGGAGCCAATCCGTCTGACGTAACTGATGACCATGGAGAGAAATTGATAGTAAAAATTATTTAACACACTTATGAAATGGCATTTAGTAATCTGTAGTTTGTTCCTGGTTGGAATTATTGGATTTTGGTTCCTGGGAACACAAACTAACAAGAAAGATACGATAAATAATTCGGTCACTAATTCTGATTCTGCCACTGTGGTAAGTGACAACATGGGTGCGCAGTTGTTTGTGCAAGCAGACTCAAAAGCAAAGACAGTCATCGTAACTGAAGCCGTTCTGACAGAACCCGGTTACCTTGTTGTACGAGAAGTTATCGGAGACATAGCTGGGCAAATTGTGGAAATCAGTCCATATCTTGATGCTGGAATGTATTCCAATATAGAAATACCGTTAGGAGAATTCTATACCGGTGAAAATGAGGTGATGGTGTTGGTGTATGCAGATGCGGGGGGAGATAAAGTTCTAAATGATTTAGACCAGCCGTTTGTTGATAGCAATGGTAATTTTGTTGCTCGTTTTGTGGCGACCGCTAAAGTGGTCCCGAACACAATAATTGAGGCAAAACCTGGTATTCCGTTGCATTCAATGGGTATGAATGTACAAACTGTTACGTACACAAACGAAGGGTTTGAGCCAGCTACCCTAGAGGTAGGAGTCGGAGCAATGGTGCATTTCGTGAACGAAAGTAATACAGAGATGTGGGTAGCGTCTGACTCACATCCAGCACATACGGATTTACCAACATTTGATCAATTTAAGACCGGTGATATGTTCATGTATATCTTCGAAGAGCCAGGTACTTGGGAGTACCACGACCATCTCAATCCTACTGCCATCGGCAAAATTACTGTCAAATAAATAGTCTATGCTACTAGGAATTAAAAGTACAAAAATTGTTTTGCTCCGCCATATACTAGTTGGTATTGTGGCGAGCGCATTGGTATACCTGGTATGGTCACTTAACTCGACCTGGAGTCCTGACATGCGCTTGTGGAAAGCGTTTGGTGGCGGTTCTTTCTTCTTGCTCTGGTTTGCGATGTTTATTGGACCAGCCGCCAAACTATGGACTCCGTTAGTTCGGTTTACTTCGTATCGCCGCGAAGTTGGTATTTGGTTCTTTCTCATTTTACTCGTTCACGGGTACCTAATCCTTGATGGTTGGGTGCGCTGGGGTGTTTGGGAGTTCTTTGGCTATCAATATATTCCCCAACTTGAAACGTATTTACGAGTAGAATCTGGTTTTGGATTAGCAAACCTTATGGGTCTTGTTGCTTTCGTATTTGCTCTAGTTCTCGCCACCACATCTTCTGACAAAGCGGTAAGTTGGTTGGGTGTATCTTCATGGAAATGGTTACATATGTTGTCATATGTAATTTTCTATTTAGGCGCACTGCATGTCGTCTATTTTGCCTTTATTCACTATACGCCATCATTACAACGAGTGGTTATGGAACAACCGACAAATTATCCTGACAATGTCCTGAAGTACTATTACTTGTTCGCAATTATCTCAGTGTTTGTCGTACAAGTTATGGCCTTTATAAAAACAGTTCGTCGTCAACGGAATACTGAATGGTAACTATTGATATATGGTATTCGAATCAATTATCTTAGCCCAACGTGAAGTTGCAAGAGGGACACACGAAGTAACCTTCAAACGTCCTTCCAACTTTACCTTTAGCGCGGGACAGTATATGCAGGTTGCCGTACCACAACTAAAACGTTCAGATCCGAAAGGTCCAGCACGATTATTCTCCATTACTTCCTCGCCATATGATTTTGAAAAACTGAGCGTAGTGTTTCGGTCAACAGGTAGCGGGTTCAAAGAGACTCTCAAAGAGCTACAGACTGGTTCTGTCGTAAGACTAGAGCAAGCATCTGGTAGTTTTCTACTACCGCAAAAATTAGTTCACCCGCAAGTGTTTGTGGCCGGAGGCATTGGTATTTCACCATTTATGAGTTACTTGCATCAAAAAATACAGGATGAATGGGAGCAACCAATTACGTTACTCTATGGAAATCAAAATCCTGAAAGTACAGCCTATCTTGATGAGCTTAGACTTATGGCAAAGCAACAAAAGAAATTTCTTCTCAATGAAATATATAAGCGACCAACTCTAGAATTATTTGCAAAACTCTCACAGAAGCATAAGAATGCGATGTGGTGGGTAGTTGGACCGCCGGCCATGGTAGCAACTACTGTAAACGGATTACAAGTTGGCGGAGTAAAAGCAGAAAACATTCGGACTGAGTCATTTGATGGGTATTAAAATTAAAAATTATTATGAACGATATACAAACTGATACTCTTACAAAAAGAGAAAGAAATGAACAAAAGCAAGCAGAGAATATAAAAGCACGAGAAAAGACGATACTAGTTAAAAAAATTAAAGGCAGAGCACCTTGGATACTACTGGCAGTGTTAGTCGTGGGCGGTATTTATTGGGTAGCCTCAACCAGTGAAGATACAGACAATGCACGCCTAGGTGAGGAAATTCCCATTGTGAGCAGAGATCACATCAACATCGGAGATGATTTTGGGTCATATAACTCAAATCCCCCAACATCAGGTGCTCATGCTGGACCAGCCCCTTGGGGATTTAATGAAGCTGAAATAGTAGATCAGAATGCAATTCACAATATGGAGCACGGAGGTATTTGGATTTCTTACAAAGATATTGATGAGCAGTCCCTTGAAGTATTACGTAACATTGCACGTACCAACTCTCAGAGTGTAATTATCTCATCAAGAGCAGCTAATGATTCTCCAATTGCAATCGCTTCGTGGGGTAGGTTGCTTAAGACAGATGTCGTTGATGAAGAGCAAATAAAAGAGTTTATTAAAGGTAATAAAAACAAGTCACCTGAACGTCTGGCCCGATAATAAATTTACATTTCTTAACAAGCTTACATTGTATCAATTACTGATCTGAGCTTTTTCTCTACCTCCAGGGCGATGTTCCCTATGGCATCGTTTTCAACTGCACTCATGGCAGCACTCGGAAGCATCGCTGATACATGAACGTCATCACCAGTTTGATAGACAATTACATTGCATGGCAACAGAAGACCTATTTCTTTTTCTGCTTCTAGTGCTTTGTGCGCAAAGGTTGGATTGCAGGCACCGAGAATAGTGTAATTCTCATAGTTGAGATCAAGCTTTTTCTTCATAGTTGCTTTAACGTCGATGGTGGTCAGTACTCCAAATCCCTCTGTACTGAGCGTTTCAGTAACTTTTGAGACAGCTTCCTCAAAGGGAAGGCTGACAATTTTGCTATATCCGTATTTCATATTAGTTTTCCTTTTTAGTTACAAACATATTGTAAAGTAGCGCAAAAGCGTACAAAGCAATAAAACTGATAATTGCCGCTTCAATCATGCCTCCGAGGATGCCTCCCAGTGAAGGCGAGAAAAACATGTGCCATTCTCCCATCATTCCAACTGCTCCGGTATATAATCCAAGGTTGCCTAGGATACCAAGGAGTAACATTCCTACTGCTGCGATAATTGCTCCTGCGTAACCAAGAGCGAGTGCGTTAAGTGTTTTCATATTAAATGTTTGTTACTTAGTTCACTACTAAATGTTGTGTTTAGAGGTCTTTTTTCTTTGTATCGAATTCCTCTTTGTCTATCTCGCCTCTTGCGTAGCGCTCCTTCAGGATATCCAAAGCACTTTTTGAAGACTCTGTGTTTTGATTGCTATTAATAAAGTACCTTATGAGCGCTATGATTCCAGCAATGACGAGAATCCAAAAAAGAATCATAAACAAACCTCCACCGAACCCTCCATATCCATATTCCATCATAAAATTGTGATTATACTTTTAAGGTTTCTCCGTAGAAGTAATTGACTGGAGTACCCCCTAGGGGTATTATAGCATAGATATGAAAATAGAAGTTAAAAAACGAGTGACTCACCGCCTAAAGATTATTGAAGGTCAAGTGCGTGGGTTACATAAGAAGATAAATGAAGATGCATATTGTTTGGATATTATCACTCAGTCATCAGCTATACGTCACGCACTCGGTTCAATTGAAGATTTGATGCTTGAAAATCATCTCACTATTCATGTGAAGGAACAGATGCAGAGTGGCGACGACAAAAAAGCCGTTAAGGAGATTTTGACAATTTATAAACTCGCTAAGAAAAAATAATATGAACAGTTCACATAAAAAAACATTCAAGGTTTCCGGTATGAGTTGTGCTAGCTGTGCAAATACAATTGAAAAATCGCTCAGTAAAGTTCCTGGTGTTGCTTCTGCGATTGTTAACTATGCAGCCGAACAAGCCACGGTGGAGTATGATCATTCGAAAGCTACCGATGCACAGCTTACTAAAGCAGTGTCAGAGGTAGGATATAAGTTAGTTGACCAGTCTCATATAGACGGAGAGTTCAAGGTTATCGGCATGGGGTCGGATCACTGTGCGGGAGTGGTTAAAAAAGCCCTTGAGTCTGTAGCAGGCGTCACCAATGTCCAAGCCAGTTTTGCCAATGGATTAGCAAAATTTTCTTATGACCCGTCACAAGCAAAACTATCTATCCTTAAAAAGGCAGTTGATGATGCTGGCTATGAGGCTGTCGTAATAGAAGCTGGTGAGGATGCATATGAAAAAGAGAAAGCAGCAAAAGCGCATGAAGTAGCTGTGCTCTGGAGAAAACTCGTTGTGTCAGCTGTTTTTTCACTACCTATTTTATATCTAGCTATGGCAGAACTTATCAGTGAATCGTTGATTCCTGGGTTTATCAATCCCGCTGAGTTTCCATTGCGTTTTGCACTTACCCAATTGGTTCTGTCTATTCCGGTAATAATCGCTGGCTACCGCTTCTATACAGTTGGTTTACGAAATCTGTTTAGACTCACCCCCAACATGGATACACTAATTGGGTTAGGCACGGGAGCAGCGTATGTATATGGTGTGTACGCGGTTTTCGCTATTGCTATGGGAGATGTGTCGATTGTGGAAAATCTCTACTTTGAAACAGCCGGTGTGATTATTGCTCTTATCTTACTTGGAAAGTATCTAGAGGAAGCAACTAAAGGTAAAACCTCAGAATCTATCCGCAAGCTGATGGATCTTGCTCCTAAAACAGCGACAGTGATTCGAGATGGAAAGGAAATTGAAATAGCACTGGCTGAAGTTGAGGTTGGCGAGACCGTAGTGGTGCGTCCAGGGGAGAAGATTCCGGTTGATGGTGAGATTATTTCGGGTAATAGTAGTATCGACGAAAGTATGATCACTGGCGAAAGTGTGCCAGTTGATAAAAAAGTTAGTGACATGGTAATCGGTGCAACTATCAATAAGTCCGGGGCTATTCGTTTTACCGCCCAAAAAGTTGGTAAAGACACTGCACTAGCTCAAATTGTAAAGCTGATTCAAGAGGCGCAGGGTTCAAAAGCTCCAATCGCTCGCTTGGCTGATGTTATCTCAGGCTACTTTGTATGGGCAGTGATTGCTATAGCACTTGTATCCTTTGGCTTGTGGTACTTTGCTTTTGGAGCTAGCTTCCTTTTTGCGCTTACCATTTTGATTACTATCCTGATTATCGCGTGCCCATGTGCACTTGGTTTGGCTACACCGACTTCAATTATGGTTGGAACTGGTTTAGGAGCTGAAAATGGTGTGTTGATTAAAAGCGCTACCGCGCTTGAGCAAGCTAAAAAAATTAAAGCAATTATTTTGGACAAAACGGGGACTATCACAAACGGTAAGCCAGTTCTGACGGCCGCCACCAGTACAACGGATTTGAGTGATATGGATATGTTGACACTAGCGGCATCAATTGAAAAGAATTCTAAACATCCGCTGGCTGAAGCCATTGTGGACCATGCAACAGAAAAGAAATTAGTAATGAAAGAAGTAACCGCTTTTGAAGAAATTCCTGGCCATGGTCTGACTGGAAAAATTGACGGTACTCAATATTTTGTCGGTACTCGGAAGTTGATGGAGCGAGAGGGAGTTGTTTACATGTTACATATTGCAGATATAGAGAGGCAAGAAGATGCTGGCAATACTGTTATGTTCTTTAGTGATAGTAAAAACCTGTTGGGAATTATCAGCGTGGCTGACACGACCAAAACCACTTCTGCAGCTGCTATTAAAGCCTTTGAACAGGTAGGGATTGAAGTGTATATGATTACTGGTGACAACGAGCGGACTGCTAAAGCGATTGCTCGAGAAGTCGGTATCAAGGAAACACACGTCTTTGCTCAAGTGTTGCCAGAAGAAAAAGCTAAGTACGTAAAGCAACTACAGGATAAGGAATGGTAGTAGGGATGGTCGGTGACGGTATTAATGATGCACCAGCCCTCACGCAGGCCAATATCGGTATTGCAATTGGTGCTGGCACTGATGTGGCTATCGAAAGTGCAGACATTGTCCTCATGAAGAGTGATTTGATGGATGCAGTAAAAGCGGTGGAATTAAGTCGTAAGACAATGCGAAACATTAAGCAAAACCTCTTCTTTGCTTTTGGTTACAATACGGCCGGTATCCCGATTGCAGCTGGTATTCTTTTCCCAGTTTTCGGCTTTTTACTCAGTCCAATGATTGCCGCCGGAGCGATGGCAGCTAGTTCTATCAGCGTAGTCCTTAATGCTTTACGACTAAAGCGAACACGTCTCTAGATAGATACGAGTATTAAGAAAAATTAGTATGATTACGAATAGTGAACACAATACAAAAGGCGGTAGTTTCCACGGAGTGAAAGCGAATGCTCGGATATTGATGATTACCGGCTGGATGACTGGTATTTATTTTCTGATTGAGTTAACCCTTGGTTTTTACTCTGGTTCGGTAGCAGTTATCGCAGACGCGTTCCACACATTTTCAGCGGTAGGCGGAATTCTCATTGCATTTGTAGCAAATCGAATTTCTAGCCGAGAAGCCAACAGCGAAGCTTCGTACGGTTTTAAACGTTCAGAAATAGTCGGGGCCTTATTAAATGGATTGTTCCTTTTGATGATGGCTGTATATGTAATGTATATGGGATATATGCGGTTGGGTATGGAATTTGAATTGCCGACCGGCATCATGTTTATTGCTGCTCTCGGGGGTCTTATAACGGAACTTATTGCTTTCAAACTCATCTTTAAACAACAGAAAGATAACATAAACATGAAGGGTGCTTTTTGGCACATTATGCAAACGTTTGTAGGGAGTGTTCTGATTATTGTCGCGGCAGCGGTTATCCTACTTACGGGATATACACCAATCGATGCAATCTTGGGTATGGCCTTCGGCGTGGTATTGCTCTGGGCTTCATACAAAATAATCAAGGATGCACTCGATATCTTCATGCAGAGAGTTCCTAAAGAAATTGACATCCAAGAGGTAAAAGCATCACTCATGAAGATTCAAGGAGTAACGGGTGTGCGGCATATTCATGCCTGGGTACTGACTTCAAATAGCAATATATTCTCATCTCACCTTCAAATCGCCGACCATAAAGAAGGAGAGCGTATTCTTAAGGAAGCCGAAGAGACACTTAAGGAAAAATACAACTTCTATTTTTCAACTCTACAGTTAGAGATTGTCCACAATAAATCTATGGCTGATGAAATAGACATCTAAAAGCTTATAATTTAAATTTATATATGATTACTTTAAAAAGAAATACTGTCCTATTGCTTGCTACGGTAACACTTGTAGCAGTCTACGCTTTGCTACAACATAAAGCTCACGTACTTGAATATTGGGACTATATCTTCTTTGGATTATTTATTGGTCTGCACTTGTTGATGCATATGGGACATAGCCACGGACATTCTCATAAACATGGCAAGGAACAAGAAGTCGAAAAAGAATAGCTTTAAAATAAAACATGAATGAAGTAATCTCAGGTGGCAAAATGATTGTTTTGGTATATTATTAACTAATAAGTCTTATGACAAAGAAACTCAGTACATTAGTATTTACGTTACTCTTTCTCGGAGCTATGTTCGGAGGTCTTTTCCATACATCAATGTCTATGGGTATGGATACGGCGCTGTTTGGCGGAATAAGTGATTGTCCATTCATGTCTCACGGTGAGGTTCTGTGTTCTATGAGTGTGTTTGATCACTTTGGCGCTTGGAAGGACGCCTTCACTGCTATTGCGCCAACCTTTCTCACTCTACTCGCTACTTTAGCTGCTGTTGCGGTCGCTATCTCTATTGCCCCTAATCTAGCTTTACCGCAGAAACTTTTATATACAAGATTACAGGTCAGTAACATAATTGACAGAATATTTAAACATTCTGTTCGACCACTGCAAGAATTATTTTCTAACGGTATTCTTCACCCAAAGCTCTTTTAACGTGATTTCTTTTAGCAGAGTGTCTGCTATTACTAGCTTAAGAAATTACAAATGAACATACAAATTATTACTGGCGTATTAGCCATATTCCTTTTGGCAGGAGGAGTATTCTGGTACACCTCCTCTGATGGTGAAATAACTAAAGAAGACACACATGAAGTCGCGGAGCATGCTGATAATCTTGCTTCATACGAAGTGAGTCCAGCAGCTGTTGTGAAAAGAGTGCGAGCAAATGAAGGAGCTGTCCTTCTTGATGTACGTACTCTAGAAGAATACGAGACTCTACACTTAGAAAATGCTCTGTTACTTCCAGTGCAGGAGCTGTCAGCTGAAACATTAGCTGACATTGGACTTGGCGAAGATGCAAAAGACAAAGAGATTATTTTATATTGTCGCAGTGGCGCACGAAGCAAGACTGCCTACGACATTATGACTTCACTTGGTTATACAAATATCACCAGTGTTGCTGGAGGTATGGTGCACTGGGAAGAGGATAAGTATCCTTTAACTGAATCAGGTGCATATACAGGACCAGCTTATGGCTCTGATGCAACAACAGAGGCAATGGGGACAGCTGGTCCAGAATTATCAGTAGACAGACAGCTTCACGATTTTGGAGTAGTCCCACAGTACGGCGGAAAGGTTGAAACCACCTTTGAGCTTAAAAATACTGGTACGGACGTGTTAGAAATTGGCACCATCACCACCAGCTGTAGTTGTACTGCGGCCAGTGTAGCTGATGCGAGTCTCGACCCAAATGAATCCACAACTATGACAGTGGTGTTTGACCCCGACCTACACGAAGAACCACTCGATGTGTTTAAACGAACTATCTTTATTCCAACTAACGATCCTAATCAACCTGAAACAGAAGTAGCGATTCAGGTGGATATTGCTGAGGGTCAGTAAATAATTAAAAATGAAAAGTATGAACAAATATCTTATTGGATCAGTCATTATCGGTGTTGGGCTTATAGGTCTCTACGTGTTAAATACTGGTGGAAAAGACTCAGCGATGGAGGTAACAAACACCGTATCAAATAGTAAATTGTCGGTTATCGAACAGCCGTATGATTTTGGTGATATTGAAATCTTTGCTGGAAAAGTGGACACAACATACACTTTGAAAAATGAAGGAACAGAGCCAATCACTATTACCAAAGCCGGAACCAGTTGTATGTGTACCGAAGGAGAAATTGCTGGTTTAACATTCGGCATGCATGGCAGTGACGTAAAGTCGGTAGTGATTCCTGCTGGAGGAGAAGAGGTAGTGAAGGCTATCTATGATCCTTTAGCACATGGTCCTGATGGCATTGGTCCAGTTACCAGAACACTTGAACTAGAGACTAATTCAATCGAAACACCGAAGATTGAATTACGATTTAGCGCAAATGTAATTAAATCTTAGTATGGGCTGCTGTAAAAATAGAAGAAGAGATGTAGAAAATGTCGGATTGAACGCTAATTCAAATAAAAACAATATGAAATATACCCTAGGTTTAATAGCTGTCGCGATCCTCATATTGGGAGGAATTTGGTATACCCAAAGAGATACCGACGCGCCATTTAGTATGGGCTCAATGATGTCAGGAAGTCAGATGAAGAAAGGTGCTGATTTAACAAAACTACCAAGCCATGCCGTCGAATCAGTAAAAGCAACAGAAGTGGTTGAACTAAAAGATGGTGATACCTACGACATGAAAGCAACTATCGTGAGTCAGGAAGTTGGTAATCGCACAGTGAAGCGATTGGCCTATAACGGTCAGATTCCTGGGCCTGTTCTCAAGGTGCAAAAAGGATCAAAGGTGACCATAAACTTTACCAACAACATCGATATGGAAACAGCGCTCCATTCACATGGATTGCGTGGTGACTGGAAGATGGACGGGGCTGCACCAATCACTCCAACAGTTAAGGTTGGCGAGACTTTTGCTTATGAACTAGAGTTTCCCGACACCGGTGTCTTTTGGTATCACCCACATGTAAGAGAAGACTACCAGCAAGAAATGGGTCTCTATGGAAACATGATTGTTGAAGAAGCTGGGTATTGGAATGAAGTAGACCAAGACGCGTATCTGATTGTTGATGATATTCTTGAGGACGGTGACTTTACTGAAGGAGTTGTCACCAATACCCTTATGGGACGCTTTGGTGATACTCTACTAATTAACGACAAAGAAAACTACAACCTCACTGTCAAAGCGGGAGAAATTACTCGCGCTTATATCACCAATGTAGCCAATACCAGAACTTTCCAACTAGAGTTTGGCGGTGCGCTTATGAAGCTTGTTGGTGGAGATGTGGGACGAATCGAAAAAGAAGAAATGATTGATTCGCAAATTATTGGGACTGCTGAACGATACGTGATTGAGCTGTATTACGATACACCTGGAACCTATCCAATCATACATAGAGGTAAAGCTATGGGGACAGTAACCGTGGAAGCTTCAACCGTCAATCGTAAATCAGAGTTTGTGTCTCTGAGAGATAATAATTCTGATTACTCTGATATTCGGACCAGTGCAGCTACTCTACTTGCGAAAGTGCCAGACAAAAGTCTTCGTCTTGATATTGAAATGAAAGGCATGATGGCGAGTATGATGAAGGATATGGGCGGTAGTGAAGGTAGTGGCATGATGATGGGAGGTGGCGGAGATAACGACATGATGCGAGAGCATTGTAAGATGATGCCAGAAATGTCTGGCTGTGAACCTTATCTTGAAAAAGAAGAGGCTGTAGTAGAAGAACATGGTGAAGATGGTATCGAATGGGAGGATGATATGTCCATGATGAATAACATGAGTTCAGACGAAAATATAGAATGGGTTATCGAAGATCAAAAAACTGGTAAAAAGAATGACGAGATAGACTGGTCCTTCAAACAAGGCGACTTAGTCAAGGTGCGAATCTATAACGATGAAAAAGGTATGCATCCCATGCAACACCCAATTCATTTCCATGGACAAAGATTTGTGGTGATTGCTACTGATGGTGTAGAAAACGATAACCTTCAGTGGAAAGATACAACTTTGATTCCAAAAGGGAAAACTGTTGACCTACTGATTGATATGAGTAATCCAGGAAACTGGATGGCCCATTGTCACATTGCTGAACACTTGCATTCAGGCATGATGTTCAACTTTGAGGTTAAGTAGAAAGTAGACAAATTATAAACAATAAATCCACTCAACTGAGTGGATTTATTGTTTCGCTAGACTTTTCGAGATTAGTGGAGTATTAACCCCTCTCGATAGGTCTCGCTAGTATGTGCTCCCACGAGGAATCGAACCTCGATTAACGGCTTAGAAGTCCGCAGTTTTATCCATTAAACTATAGGAGCGTGGATTTTGATTTGGTTGGTGGGGCTTTAGTTTTGGCTAAAGCGTTATAACCATAACAAATTTTTTGGGGTTGGGGAATGGGCGGGGCGGGACCGTAGGTCCCGCCCCGCCCCCGTCACTCAAAGCTAAATGTGTCGTAATGTGAATTTGTGTATATGAAGGTTTGACGTTTTAAGGGGGATAGGAGTAGTATGCACTTGCTCGTAAGGGCAATTTTAACTTTCTCAAATATTTTTATGAAATCGACGCACCAGACCAAAACCAAAACCTTGGCAGTTCAAGTAACCAAGCGTCGGAAAAGTAAAAATAATTTAAATACACCAAGTTGCTTGCCGACCGATTGGAAAAAGACGATTGATGTCAGAGCCTTTGTGTTCAAAAAAGCCAAAGCTTTTACTAAAGAACCTAGTTTTTTATCGGGACCAACCGATAAAACTCTACAGTTGTGGCAAGAGTGTACGGAGCTAATTAAACAAGAACAGCAAGCTGGCGGCGTGCTGGCAGTTGATACTAATGTCGTGTCGACGATTGATAGTCATGAAGCTGGATATATTAATAAAGATCTAGAGGTGGTGGTTGGTTTTCAAACCGATGCTCCCTTGAAGCGTGGTATTAAACCAATGGGTGGAATTCGTGTAGTGGCCAATGCTTGTAAGGAAAAAGGCTTGGAGCTAAGTCCTGTCGTGTATGAACAATTTAAATTTCGCAAGACCCACAACGACGGTGTCTTCTCTGCCTACACTGAAGAAATGCGCACCCTCCGCAAGACGGGTATCTTAACTGGTTTACCTGATGCTTATGCTCGCGGACGAATCATTGGTGATTATCGCCGAGTCGCGTTGTATGGAGTTGATCGTTTGGTTGAAGACAAGCAAAATGACTTGAAGTCTCTGCTCGGTCCAATGGATGATGAACGGATTCGTCTCCGAGAAGAAGTAACAGAACAAATCACCGCTTTAGAATTACTCAAGAGTATGGCCTTACGTTATGGCTTTGATATTTCAATTCCGGCTAAAGACGCTAAAGAGGCGGTGCAATGGACCTATTTAGCCTATCTCGCTACCATCAAAGAACAAGACGGAGCCGCTATGAGTATCGGTAACATTAGTGAATTTTTAGATATTTATATTGAAGAGGATATCAAGCAGGGAAGTTTGAGTGAAGCAGAAGCACAGGAGCTGATTGATCACTTGGTGATTAAGTTACGCTTGGTGCGACACTTACGTGCCGCTGAATACGATGCGTTGTTTGCTGGTGACCCCACTTGGGTCACGGTCACGCTCGGTGGCATGTGGAATGATGGTCGGACTAAAGTCACCAAGACCACTTACCGATTTTTGCAAACATTATATAACCTTGGTCCTTCACCAGAACCCAATATCACGGTTTTGTGGGCACCAGAATTACCAGCTGAATTTAAAAAATTCTGTGCTCAAGTATCGATTGATACCAGTGCCATCCAGTATGAAAACGATACTTTGATGCAAGAGTGTTCGGGATCCGATGATAACAGTATTAGCTGTTGTGTCTCACGTCTCACTACCGGTAAGGAAATGCAGTTCTTCGGCGCTCGTTGTAATCTTGCCAAGATACTACTTTTGGCTATCAACGCTGGTCGGGATGAAGTGACTGGCACCTTGATAGTGCCTGATATCGCTCCCATTAAAGGTTCAGCTATTACTTACGATGAGGTGATGCCTCGCTTCAAGCAAGCGATGGACCACATTGCTCGTGCTTATGCCGACACCATGAATGTGATTCATTACATGCACGACAAGTATTATTATGAACGAGCGCAAATGGCGCTGGTCGATACTGAGGTTGGTCGCATTATGGCCTTTGGTATGGCGGGTCTCTCTATTGTGGCTGACTCGCTATCAGCGATTAAATACGCTGAGGTAAAGGTAAAGCGTAATGCGCAAAAATTATCGGAAGAATTTATTGTCAAAGGAGATTTTCCGACCTATGGTAACGATGATGCTAAGGTGGATAAAATCGCTAGCTGGTTGGTCAAAGAATTTGATACCGCATTAAGTAAACAATTAATTTATCGCAATGCGACGCCCAGTCTTTCGATTCTCACTATTACTTCAAACGTAGTGTACGGTAAAAAAACCGGCGCCACCCCCGATGGTCGCAAAGCTGGAGTACCGTTTGCACCCGGCGCCAACCCAACGCACGGTCGTGATACTTCTGGTGCGATTGCTTCACTAAACTCAGTGGCTAAGTTGGATTATCGTTACGCCCGCGATGGTATTTCAAACACCTTCACCGTTACACCGCCTACCCTTGGTTCTGAGCCAGACGTCAGGCGAAACAACTTAGCGCAGTTGCTGGATGGTTATTTCACTCAAGGGGCGCACCACCTAAACGTTAATGTATTGAACCGATCGATGTTGGAAGA
>Ga0172380_10003459_pt1 | contig 21643 bp, 24 predicted proteins | sample Leawe162metaG_FD_119747 | JGI IMG/M metagenome (GOLD analysis project Ga0172380, IMG submission 119747) | Leachate microbial communities from a municipal landfill in Southern Ontario, Canada - Leachate well 162 metaG | ecosystem: Engineered > Solid waste > Landfill > Unclassified | place...
CAGTTCATGAAAAAAGACATCTTAGCAGAATGAAAACCGACCTCCTGCAGTTCTTTAGCGCCTTCACCATCGCGCTAATCATCCTCCTGGCACTAAAATCTAGTGACCAGAAAATAGAAGATCGGACGGACGCCATCCGCGCCGATATCGCCGCCCTCTCCCTGAAACTTGGAATCCCTGACCCGATTACTGAAAATGAAGATCGTTCGCCCAAAACCCTGCCAGTTCTGTCCTTACAAGATTGAGACGCCTTCGGGCGTGTGGCACGCCGATGAATACGAGAAGCTTCGGGCCTATGACGAAGAAACATTCAATCAGCCATTCGCCACGTTCGCGTGCCACGAGTCCCCTAAAGCCCATTGCTGCGGATGGGCGCAATGCCACGGGGACAAGTTGCTCTCGCTCAGATTAGCGGGCTACCCGGAGATCCCGGAGATCACCGCGCCGATCCACGCTAGCGGGAATGATGCCGCTAACTTCGGTCAGCGGGACATTGAGAACCCGTCGAGGGAAGCCAGGGCCGCAATGAGGATTCTGGACCGGAAAATTCATTGACGCGCCGGGGGATACAGTTTAACATTCATTCAATATCGGGGAGAATGGCATTCAACCGCGCCTCATAAGCCCGGCTCCGCAGGTTGGACTCCTGCCTCCGATTCCAATTTCCAACCCAGCCGCTTTCGTGCTGTTAGCGGCTACCAACCAGCACAAAGGGCCGGATTCGCAAGAATCCGGCCCTTTCGATTAGCGTGATGGTGGCCCCGATCTGGTGGCTGTTACATCTGCGCCATCCTGAATTAGTCGGTCGCGTCCGAGACTTCGGCGCTCCATTCGGAATCGAGCGTAGTGGTCCCGTTGCCGAGCCGCCGCACCTGCGCGTAGCGCGTAACGCCCGTGGTCAGGCCGATAATGGTGTAGGTGCCGCTCGTGTCCGCAATGGTCACGGTAGCGACGGTGTGATAGACGCCGGAGGCATCCCCGAAGCGGACTTCGTAAACCTCATCCGCAACGGCGACCCATGTGACGACCAGTTCGTCCACGCCGTTATCGGCCATGGCCACGGTGCCTGGGGTTTCCTGTTGGAGGACGGCAAGCCGGGAAGCCGCCACGGACTCCGCTTCGGCCTTCGTGGCGAGTTCAAAGACGCCGGTGACGGGATTGAGCTTGTAAGCCTGGGGGCCGGTCATGGACAGTAGCCAGGTGGTCAAGCGGGTAGTCCCTCCAAGGTCCGCGTCAGACGTGACGACGCGATAGAGGGGTTCGGAGGATTGACGGACAACGGTGGTAGCCATAGGAGCGAAGGGTAGGGGAGGTTAGCGGATTAGTCAATCTGCACGATTTTAACCGCGCCTGCCGGTGGAGTTGCGCCGGTCGCCGCCGCCGTGATGGTCAGGACGCCGGGGACGAGGACGTATTCGTTACAGAACAAGCCGCCCGCCGCTTTGACGGCCACGCCATCCAGGGCGACCGCGAATGTGGTTGGGCCGTTCCCGACCGAGCCGGTAACAGCGATGATGTAGCGTCCAGGGCGAACGATATCGAACGTATAAGCCCCGTCCGCGATGATGGTATAATCGACTGATGCAAGAGTTGGCATGATTTTTTAGCGTTTAAGATTGATGAATTTAGCGGAGACGCTAACCTTAGAAATTGCGTTTGCAAGCACGCTAAGACCGTTTAAGGTCCGCCCATTATCGAAACTCTGATGCCAGTCCAACCAAAAGCACACGACGGAACCCATGACGGGCGAATTAGCTCGTTAGAGGCAACTGTCGCAACATTGGTTGAAGGCTGGAATAATTTCCGCAAGAGGTCCGAGATCGTGGAAGGGAAAATCTTCGATAAGCTGGATGATCTCGCTAAGAATCTTAGCGGCGTGCGGGCCGGAGCCGGTCGGTTGGGCCTGTCGGAATTATGGATCGTAATCGGGATCTGCGTTGCTGGCTCAAGTTTCATTGCTACCTATGTCAATCTCCGGCTGGAAATCACCGAGAAGACGCTAAGACTGGAGCAGATGAATACCAGATTTGAGGACTACAAACTTCTCAATCCTCCACGCCCGACCGCAGATCGCGCTCCGTGATTGGAATCCATTCCCACGTCATGCCGCTATGCTCTATGAGCTTCCGGGCCGCGTAGGGCTTAACGCCAATCATCCATTTCAGGATGGGGGCAGCCTGAACGCAGGACCACTCGCCTAGCAGGTCGCGCTCCCAGATGGCTCCGGCGCAAAATGGCCTAGCGCCCGTCCTGGTTATTCTGAGAAGCTTTTTCAAGGCGGGCGATTTTTCGCATAAAGGCCCCTTCAAGTTCAGGGTCCACACAGGCTTTTGCTAGCGCGTTGATTACGCGGATCACTTCGGGCTGATTAACCCCGGAGGTTTTTTCCACCAAAAGGTAAAGATCGATGAGTGTTTTCATTTCAGGCTAAAACGGCGGTTGGATCATCGCCAAGCTGGACGTTTAGCATGTAGGAATGCAGGCCGTGCAGGTGGTTAAAGATTTCTGGGAAGGCGCTAAAGGACCATTCGATGGTGAAAAGCTTTAGCACGACATCGCCGGACTCCTCGACCTCCATGTTCAGAAAACGGGTCGCGTCCAATTTGGCTAGCAGGCGGACGGCAAAAATGGATTCTGGCCCGAATTGGTCAAAGGCCATGGCGGCCAGGGCATGTTCGCTAATCCAGATTTCTAGCGTGTTAACATCGAATGCCCATGATCCCATCGATCCCTGCCACCAATCGGGCGGGGTAGTTGGCCAATATTGGCACAGCATCAGTTGGGATTCATTCATATTCAACATTAGTTCAAGACTTCCCGCAAAGCAATTTCAATCCATGTTGCGCCCGAATACGGGTTAGCTCAATCCTTTTTGATCGGGGAGTATGGCGATTAATTGATGGGCGGCCCGCGAAATGAACTCCGTCGTGACAGTCTCCGCAGAGAACGGCTAAATCCTCGTCCGGCTCATTGCCCAGGTTCAAATAAAGCATGTGATGGACACTAATCCTATACCTGGACGGGCAGCATTCGCATTGGAAGTTAGCGAGTTCAAGCGCGCGTTCACGCCGGATTTGCCATTGAGGCGAGTTGATATATTCCTTGTAAAAATCAGCGGGTCGCCGGGGCTTTCGCTTGGATTTGGATGGATCTCTAGGCTTTCTTGGCGCTCTTGGCTTACGATTTGAAATCTTGCTCATTGGTTCTCTTAGATAGTGGATAGACGCGTCCTCTCCAATACCCCCTCCATCCCCCGCTGAGGCGAGAGAAAGAAAGGGCAACCCCGATCAGGTTTAGTTTTACGTCGCCCCGTATCCGGTGACAGTCCCGCTCCAACGACGTTTTGGCGTCAGCTTTTGGGCGGTGCTACGCAGTTCGGAACCGACCGCGCTAGATTGAGGGAAATTACTTGCTACATCTTGAATGTAGGTTAAATGTCCTTAATCTCTAACGGCAATTCGAGATTACTCTCCGGGGCCTAGAATGTCAAGCGAAGCAAAGCTTGTTTCCTTCTAGGCCCCGTTTTCTTTATAGTCCTTGCAGTTCTTGAACAAATGTTGTATTTATTGAAAATGAACTATGATGCTCAGCCGACTCTCGACAGCCTGCTTGTATTAGCTGCTTTCGCCTGCCTCCTGTTTGTGCTTTTAGCGTGGGCGATGTCCCGCGCTATTCGCCGTGAACAACGGGAATTGAAGGACTGGACGGAAGCGGCCCGCATTAAAGAACACTCCTATCCAACCAAATCCGAATGAATGTCCCGTTTTCCGCCGCCCATGCCATTGCTGCAACCAGCAGATGGCAAAACAAGCTGATCGCCTCCGGTCGCCGCCCGTCGCATTACGCTATCCTCGAACGGATTAGCAAAGCGCCGCAGCCCATCCGGTCCCTGGTCGCTAGTCTCGGCGGAAAGAATCAGCCGCAGGTTATCATTGCCCAGGCCAACCGCATGGTGCGCGAGGGCAATATCTCCCGATTCCGCTACGAAGAACAACGGGACGGCCAGAAAATGGACCGTCGCCTTGTGTTCTTCAAGATCACCGAGAAGGGGAGGAAGGCGCTAGCCCAGGCGCACGCGGAGCTTTTGGCCGAATACCTCGACGAGATCGGTGAGAAGGAACTCAATCTTTATGAAAATCCTATCGAAGATAGAAACTAGTTATCTCACGGACGACGGGCGCGAATTCCGCATAGGCGAGGATTCCATTGAAATCGTCCTCCACGGGCAATGGTGCATTCCATCCCTTTTTCTCCAAGCTGAAGTCAGAACCGCCATCGAAGAATATGAAAAGATCCAGAACCAAGAAGAATAGCCATCAACGCCGCGAAGAACGCGAGCAACCGCGCCGGAATCGGGAAGCAAGCCCAGGATTCGGCAAGATCTTCCTCCATGAAAAGGGGCCGGAATGCCTCGCTAGCACGCTAATCCCGTGTCCCGGCACAAGCCGCCGCGTCATCAAGCTCGACGCCAAGGATAAGCCGGTTATCACCACTGGCGAGGACGGCAAGAAATCGCTCGTTCTCATCACGGTTCCGACCGACCGCTTTTTCCACTCCCGCAACGGATCGACGGTTTACGCCGTCTGTCCCGATGGATCTTGGCGCAAGATTCTGGAAGGCAAGCCCGCTAAGAATGTGAAGGCGAGCGCGCGCAACCGCCAGCGTGAAGCGAACAAGGCGATTCGGTTCCAGGCCGCGCTAGGCGACGAGAAGAAATTCGAGTCGATCACCAAGCGATGGGAAGTCATCCCCGACGGATACCCGCGCCTGTTCGAGGGAGAGGAATACCAACTCCCGAAGGCCGCGTAATTTTCGGGCCTGACTGCTAACGGTCCCAAGGTAAGAGGATAGCCCGTTGTAAAATACAATTCCCGCCCGATCAATTGACATTAGCGCCGCTAGCCCGAAGTTAGCGGCGCTTTTGTTTTAATGAAGATCACGCGCAACACCCGACCCACCGACGAAGCCACGCTAAAGGCGTGCATCAATTCCCCCTGGTGGCGGATCAACAATCTGTATCATATCCAGAACAAGGAAAGCGACCGTGTTCGCTTTCGCGCTAACTGGGCGCAGACCGAGTTCTATCGGTCCATGCACACCCGGAATTGCGTGCTAAAGGTCCGACAACTTGGGATCTCCACTTTCGCCGCTATCTGGGGCCTGGACCGGATGCTATGGAACGACAACCAGACGCTAGGGCTGGTGGATAAGACCCGCGAAGATGCCGCTAAGAAGCTGGACAAATTAGCATTCGCCTGGAAGTGGATGGATGACATGAAGGATGATCCGCTTCTTGGTGAGATCGGACGGATGAAGAAAGCCGATCTTGGAATTGAACGACGCGGCGAACATTTGCCGGAAAAATCGAACGAATCCGTAATCCAGTTGTCGAACGGGTCCGAAATGTGGGCGGGCGTTTCCCTTCGGGGTGGAACGTGTCACGTCCTGCACGTCTCGGAACTCGGCATCATCGCCCATTCCGACCCGTCTAAGGGCGAGGAAATCCGCAAAGGAGCGTTCCCAACGGTGGGCAAAACCGGGATCATCATCAATGAATCTACGCACGAAGGCGGGAAGATCGGGGTTAACTATGACATCATCAAATCTTCGATGGCCAATCGGCATAAGAAAGATTCTGAATACGGCCCGCTAGATTGGAAGCTGTTTTTCTTTAGCTGGATGAAGCAGGACGAATACCGGCTACCGGCTGGTTCCGTCGTTATCACCCCCATGCTAAAGGAGTATTTCGCTTCGCTAAGGGACCGTGGGATCATTTTGGACGAAGAACAAATGGCGTGGTATGCGGCGACGTATGAAACGCAGCAGTCCAACATGAAGACCGAATACCCGACCATGATCGAGGAAGCGTTGACGGTCCAGGCCGGGGGATCGATCTATGGAGATCAGATCACGAACCTTCGGGGCAGGGGTGGCGTTAAGACCTTCACTCATGAGCGCGAGTTCCCGATTTGGTCGTTCTGGGATCTGGGTATGGATGACGGGACTGTTATCTGGTTGGTCCAGTTCGTGGGACGGGAAGTGCTGTGGCTCAAATGCTATGAAAGCCGGGGCCATCCATTCCACCATTATTGGCAGGTCATTCAGATGTGGGAGCGCGAACTAGGGCAGGTAGTCGATGGATTCTTCGTGCCGCACGACGCTAATGTCCGTGAGAAAGGTTCCGGGGAAACCTATGTCGATACGATGCGGAAGGCAGGCGTCCCAAATCATCAGATCCATGTCGTCCCGAAATCGCCCGATATCTGGCGCGGCATCAACGCGCTAAGGTTGATTCTGGAGAAATCCGTATTCCATACCGACACCGACCAGCCCCGGCGCATGGCGCTAAAGGATGAGTTCCCGTCCGCGCTGGAATGCCTTGAGCTTTACCGTAGCCAGGTCGAGCCGGATAAAACCATCATTAAGTCCGCGCCGGTTCACGATTACACGTCTCACACCGCCGATGCCGCCCGCATGGTCGCGGAAGCCAAGGAAGCCGGATTGATCGAGCGCGCGCGGCACATGGCCGGGAATCAATACGCCCAGGTCACGGGTTCCGGCGTTCGTATCCAGCGCGGCGGCGGCGGCGGATGGACGAATGTTAAATCATCCCAACGAGCTAGAAAATGAAACTTGCCCTCACTCCATACGAGAAAGCCCGCCGCCTTCACGCTAGCGAGAAATCCGCCATCACGTTCATTGAGGCACTAAACGCCCATTTCGACGGAGGTTATGTTTGGAACTCCCCTAAAGCGTTTGGGCTAGCGCGCCCGGTTCATGCCGGGGCCACCTATCAGGAAATCTGCGATCCGCGCATTGTTCATGAGTCCGCCAATTGCTGGCATATCTACTTAGCGGCTGGGGATATGAGGGAGGCGCTAACGCGGTTGCCTTTTCCCTTGCTAAGAATTAGCTTTGAGCGTAAGAACACGCTAAGATTTTACTACCTCAACGATTTCTTCAACCGTATCCACGCTAATGAACGAGCATAAGGCCGAATTCCTCGAAACGACTCGCTGTTATAAAAATGGCGGCGGCGGGGGTCCGTCCAAGTCTCAAATCAAGAAGCAGCAGCAGGACGCAGACAAAGCCGCTAAGGCCGATGCCGCCCGCATGGCCAGCGTGGAGAAATCATTCCAGGCTTCCCAGCGTCAATTTCAGGTCCAGCTAGCGGCCATGAAACAGGGGATGTCCGTGCCGAAGATCACTACCCCGGCGCCCGTCGCGCCGCCCGCGCCCACGCCTCCGACCGAGGACGTAAGCAATCGCGCTAACGAGGACGAGCGCCGGAAGCAATCGCGCCGGAAGGGGCTAGCATCAACGATCAAAGCCGGGGCTACGGGCGCTCGCGCTAAAACTCTCGGAATGGTTGGCGGGGGCGACCGGAAACCAATCTTAGGATAATGGAACCGGACACCTTCGCTAAGTCCTTGGTCATGCGCCGGGATTCCCTGGAAGCTGCGCGGCAGAGTTACGATTCGTTCTGTCAGACGTTGGCTGATTACGTGATGCCGCGTAAGAACAACATCACGTCCAAGGAAACCGCGCCGGATTCGAGCCGCTATGATCGATTGTTCGATACCACGGCAATCGACGCTAATATCGTTCTTGCTAACGGTCAGCTTTCATGGACTACCCCGTCCGACGAGGAATGGTTCGCCGTTACCCCGAAGCGGAAATACCGCAATATCGAAACCGTCCGCAACTGGTATCAGGACGTGACCGAAGAACTGCAAGAGCGTTTCGCGACCTCGAACTTTTACAACCAGATCCACGAACTCTATTTGGATCGTGGCGCTTTCGGGACCGGCCTGCTAGGCCAGGAATTGGAAGTGGACCCGAACACCGGGGAAGAAACCTTGTGCTTCAAAGCCTATCAGGTTGGGTCCTACTCCATCGCTGAAAACCACATGGGCATGGTGGATACGGTATTCCGAACCTACCGCCTTAGCGTCCGTGCCGCCGCCCAGAAATTCGGCCCCGAAAAACTTAGCGCGAAATCCCAGGAGATCCTGAACGACAAGGAGAACCCGAAGAAAGCCGATGAAGAAATCGAATTCTTTCACGCGGTCTTTCCCCGTGCCGACCAAGCGCGGATGCCGGGCAAGAAGGACGCGCTAAACAAAGCCTTTTGCTCCTACGACGTGGAGGTTTTGGGTCAGCATATCGTGCGCGAAGGCGGATACGATGAATTCCCCTATGCCTGCACCCGATTCCTTCAATGGGGCAGCAGTCCCTATGGATGGTCCCCGTCCTGGATTGCGCTACCGGAAGCCCGTCAGTTGAACATCATGGAGGAAGCTCTGGATACGCTAGCCGAAAAGCTCGCGTTCCCGTCCGTGCTAGCTCCCGACTACATGCGCGGCATGGCGGGCGGGCAGCCGGATACCGGACCCTCCGCATTGACGTTCTTCGACTCCAACCGGCCAGACGCTAAGCCTGTGGAATGGGCTATGGGCGGGCGCTATGATGTTGGAGTTGATCGCGCTAATCATCGCCGGAAGCGCATCGAGTCCGCGTTCTTCGTGGATATGTTCAAGATGTTCGCGAACATGGAAGGCAGCAAGGAAATGACGGCGCGCGAAGTCATGGAGCGTTCGAGCGAGCGCCTGACTCAGTATTCCCCGACATTTAGCCGGATGCAGTCTGAACTCCTGAATCCGCTAATCCTGCGTTCCTTCGGGATCGGGATCAGAGCGGGATGGTTCGATGCTCCGCCGCAAGAGGCAGTCGCCCGCCGCCCGCTAGGAGGCGCTTTCTTACCATCCCCCGGAGTGATGTATAATTCCCGCATCGCGCTAGCCATCCGCCAATTGCAGAACATCAGCTATCAGCGGAACCTGGACACGATCATTATTCCGCTAGCCCAGATCGATCCTTCGATCCTGCACAATTACAACCTGGACGTGATGGCCCGCGATTCGTCCGCTAACGCCGGTCTGCCTTCGCGCTGGATGCGGAAGCAAGAGGAAGTGGATAAGATCCGGCAGGATATCCAGCAGGCCGCCGAGGAAGAGCGGCAGGTCGCGCTAGCCCAGCAGGGCGCGGACGCAGCCCAGAAAGTTAGCACAATCCCACCTGAAAGGTTAGCCGCAATGGCTCGTAACTAATTCAGGATAAAGGACTCAGCTATACATTACGCATATTGTGTGAAGTTATAAACGCTAAGATTCCATGCCCGATCCATCCATTGTTATCGACGTTGAAATGCTAAAGGCGCTCCGCGTGAAGGCCGCTTTCCGTCGCCTGCTAAACACCGAGGACGGCAAAACTGTCATGTCGGAACTGTCGCGCCTGTATGACAAGCAACCGTGTTTCGCTAAGTCCACCATCATCCGCGAAGGCGCGGGCGGGCGGCATTACATCAGCGAAGTCAAATACGATCCCTACTATGCCGCCATCCGCGACGGTCAGCGGCAGGTTTTCCTTTTCCTTGAGCAGCAAGCCGATAATGGACCAGAGTTCGAGGATGAACCTAAAAAGCCTGAAACGACTCAGGTTAAATCCACACCCAGACCCAGAAAGAAAAAATGAGCGAATCCATCACCACGCAAGCCCGCCGCAACGGCAAGCTTGTCGATCCTGAAGAAATGAACGCGCCTCTTGCCGAGGACACCATTGACGAATCCCCGGAAGCGGAATTCGCCCCTCCCCCACCCGCTAAAGGAAAGCGCGGTCGGCCAAAAGCCGTCCCTGCGCCAGAACCGGCCCCGGAAGCGATTGAGGAAGACCTGGAGGACGAAGAGCCGGCCCCGGCACCCGTCGCCGCTAAAACGTCCAGCTACAGCGCGGATTCCGACGCTCAGCGCGGCGTTATCACTCTCATGAAAAACGGCGTGCCGATTGGCGAGGCTGAGCTTTTCACGCATGACGCCCGCACCGTGGAAATGTTCGACGGCTACGAATCCCTGAAGGCCCCGGCTACCGCCGCCCTTCGAAAGTGGGAGATCGAAGCAACCCGTCTGAATCAGCGCGACCTCAACGCCGATGAACTGGTGCGGGCCGCCCTGAAGCTCCAAGATCCAGATCTTGGCGACAAGACGCCGCGCTTCATCGAGCATCTTCGCAAAACCCTGTCCCCGGCTGAGTTCGCCCGTCGCTTTAGCGGGCGGAAAGTGAAGCACCTGGGCATCGACAAGTGCTAATCCCGTTAGCGTAACATCCCAACCATAGAAGAACATGCCAATCCTAAACGATGGACCCGCACCAACTCCCTCCCCGGCTCCGGCACCAACGCCCGCGCCTGCGCCCGCCCCAACCCCCGGACCAGCACCAACTCCGGCTCCGGCCCCAACCCCGGCACCCGCAGCTTGGCTCAATGAAAACGGGGAATTTGCTAACTATGATCGATTCGATCCTTCGATTCGTGGCCACATTCAGAAATACAAATCGGTCGGGGATCTCGCGAACGGATACGCTAACCTGAATTCCCTGTTGTCGAACAAGGAGCGGACGGCGCTAATCCCGCGCCCCGACGACGCGCCCGAAGTGCGGCAGAAGTTCCATGAAATGCTCGGCGTGCCGAAAGACATTGCCGGGTATGGCGTGACCAAGCCTGCCGATTGGCCGACCGAGTTAGCGTGGAATCAGGAATCCCTGGACGGATACCTGAAGATCATGCACGAGAACGGCATTCCGCCGGAAGCGGCCAAGGCGCTTGTTAACGCTAAGATTGCGGAGGACACCGCGAACTACAAGGCCCTGAAGGACTGGGAAGCCGAGTCCGAAACGAAGGAACTCCAGGCGCTAAAGGATGACTGGAAGGGTGGGTTTGAAGCGAATCTCGCTAAGGCCCAACGGGGCGCGGCCATGATGGGCGTTCCGAAGGATTCCCCGCTTCGTTCATCCGCTGAGTTCATCCAGTATGCCGCTAAGGTTGCAGACATGGTGAGCGAAACCAAGATGCCGGACGGAGCGCCGGACCTGGGCGCTAAGTCGGACTACGATGAGGCGATGTCCATCATGAACGATCCGACCAACAAATATTACAAGCTCTACTACGAAGGAGACACCACAGTCGCCGCTCGCGTGACTGCGATGTTGAAATCCGGTAAGAAGTAATTTCACTCCCGCCCCTCGCACGGGAGAAGAAAAACGCTGGGCCGCGCTAATTAATTTTAGCGCGGCCTTGACGTTTTAGCGTCTCATGCTAAATATCATCCATCTTTAGCTGTCGATACCTCGCAAGAGCCGACGTGCGCTAAGGATCTCCTAGCGGAGTAAAAGCCAGTCAGCGGCCCGAAAGGACACCCGAAGACGCAAACCAAACCGAATCATGGGCAACCATGGATCAACCGCAAACACCATGCGGAGCGTTAGGGAAGTCACGTCCAACGGCCTTATGCAGTTCGATTAGCGACCCGCGCCCGCGCAAACCACCATCGCTAACTATCCAATCAAATGGACCAAATCGAACAACATTACATTACGCAGTTTCATTCTGCGTGGGAACACCTGACTCAGCAGATGAGCCAGTTGTTTGCTGGGGTTGTCTCTCGCGATACGGTTAACGGGAAAGAAAAATCCTATAACCAGATCGCTAAGACGACCATGCGCCTCGTCACGACCCGCAGCGGTCAAACCATTCCGCAAGAACGCGACCTCACCAAGCGTTGGGTCCGTCCTCGCGCGTATGACGCCGTTGACTGGTTCGACGAGTTTGACGACATCCTCCTTGGCACCATTGTCAAGCCGACCTCTGAAGTCATCCAGTCCCATGTCGCCGCCTATAAGCGGACTCTCGACGCTCTGGTTCTGAATGCCGCCGTGGGAACCGCTTACACTGGCGAATCTGGCACCACCGGCACCGTTCTCCCGACCACTCAAAAGGTCGCCGTGAACTACATCAAGCCCGGTGGCACCCCCGCTAACGTGGGCCTTACCCTGGACAAGCTTATCAAGGCGAAATCCATCCTGGGCAAGAATCACGTTTACGAGGATCAGAACGCCGAAGGACTCGTCATTAGCGTCAAGCAGGCGCACTTGGACGATCTCCTGTTCAACGTGTCTCAGGTTTCCAGCAAGGATTACAACGCCGTTCAGGCGCTCGTTAACGGTGAAGTGAAAAACTTCATGGGTTTCCGTTTCATCCGCTCCGAGGAAAACCCTTGGGTGGACGAAGCGAACGACGTTAGCGCCGCCGTGGTGTGGCATCCGTCCGCTATCAAGCTGGTGGAAGGCACCCGCAAAACGCACATGGACGTTCTCCCGCAGCAGAATCACACTCTCCAGATCCGCACCGTGGGCTGGATGGGCGCGACTCGCATGATGGAAGAAAAGGTCGTGCAGATCGCTTGCGACGAATCCCCGTAATTCATGCCTTAGCGGCGGGCGCTAACCCGCCCGCCGCAATCGCTAACCTAAACTTCATCAACTGCTAACTCTCTAAAATCATGGCTAACCTCTACTCCGATATCGGACAAAACCAGTATGACGCTCGCACCCGCGCCGATCAGCGCGTGGCGAATGGTCACAAGGTCAGCGGCCCGCTGTTTATGGCCCGCGCTACCTACACCGTTACCGCCGCTGAAGCGGATGACGACATCATCCACATGGTATTCCTGCCGGTGGGAACCGTCATTTTCCCTCACCTGTCTCGCGGGTGGGAAGATGACAATATTACCTCCCTCGACTTCGGGACCGAAACCAACGACGACGTGTTTAGCGCGGCGGACGACCTTAGCACCGACCTCAACGTCGCGCTGAACGTCGCCACCACCGCTAAGGCCGCGCCTTACGTGGTTCAGGACGTGAACGACCAGGGCGGCGAATGGGTGATTGTGGTTATCGAAACCGCTTCCGCCAAAACCGCCGGTAAGCTGATCGGCGTGGATATCGTGTATTGCGCCAAATAATCGGCCAATAACCATTTCTTCATGGAATGGGATAGCCCGATCCTCGAAAGAGGGTCGGGTTTTATCATTTTCCACTTGCATAGAAGATGAACAAATATACAATATCGGCCATAGATTGTTTTCATCGTTCATTGTGTTTAGCGCGGTCCCCTGAGCAAGGACCGCGCTTTTTGTTTACAGGACGCTAAGGTCGCGCTACTCTTAGCGCGAATGAACACCGTAACTTCCGAAACCCAGCTTTGTAATTTGGCGTTGGCCGAGATCGGCCAGATGCGAATCACCTCTCTGGATGAGGCTAGCGCAGCAGCACAGGCCGCTAATCGACTTTACGCCCCTGTTCGTGACCACGTTCTTTCCCTTCGCCCGTGGGGATTCGCCATGAAGCGGGCCGTCCTCACACAACTGGAAACCGGCCCCGTCTATGGATTCGATCATTACTATGCTCTCCCCGGCGATTATCTTCGCATGGTGGATTTCAACGATGTTTCCGCCGAATCCGCCCGCCCTACTTTCCTTCGGGAAGGAACCTACTTAGCGACCAACGAGGATGAGGTTTTCATCCGCTACGTGCGGCGCGAAACCGACACGTCCAAGTTTGACGCGCTGTTCGTTAGCGCCTTCGCTACGATCCTGGCGTCCAAACTCACTCCGCACATCACCGGGGACTGGGGTTTAGCGAACGAACTGCTTGGCCGCTTCGCTGGAATGTCCCTAACGGAAGCTAGCACCGCTGACGCAATGACCGACAAGCCAAATCAGGGCCGTCACGGGCGCATGTCGCGCTTTGCCATGGCTCGCTTCGGAGGGAACGTAGGTTAATGTCCTCCCGCGTCGTTACCTCGTTCAATGCGGGTGAGATCAGCCCGCTATTGATTGACCGCGTTGACGTTGAAAAATACGCTAGCGGGTGTCTTCGCCTGAAGAACATGCTGGTCATGAATTACGGTGGCGTCCGCCGCCGTCCCGGCCTGGAATACATGGGGGCCGCTAAGCACGCCGATAAAGAATGCGCCCTGGTTGAATTCGAGTTCTCCACGGATACCTCGTTCATGATCGAGATGGGCGAGGAATATTTCCGGTTCTGGACTAGCGCCGGTCAGGTGGAAGATCCAGGCAGCCCCGGCGACCCGCTAGAATTAGCGTCTCCATATCAGGAGGAACACCTGTTCGAGATCCAGGTAGCGGGCGCGAATGATGTTCTCTATCTGTTCCATGGGTCTTATCCAACCCAGAAGCTAACGCGGGTAGCGGATGATGATTGGACCATTGAGGAAGTCGCCTGGAACTGGCCCGCATTCCTGGCCGAGAACTTGGCCGCTACCACGATCACGCCGTCCGCAACCACGGGCAGCATCACGCTAACCGCTAGCGCGGCCACGTTTGAATCCTCTCACGTTGGATCGTATTGGCGGATCTCTCATTCCCGGCCAACGGGCTACATCAACCTCGCCATCAGCGGGAACGGCACGAGTTCCGCCATCAAGGTTCTAGGGAACTGGACGCTAAACACCTACGGGACTTGGCTAGCGGATCTTCAGATTGAGCAATCCTACGATAATTCAACCTGGACCACGAAGCGAGCCTACCACTCCGAATCTGACCGGAACATTTCGGATACCGCATCGGAGAATGAGGAAATTTGGCTCCGCCTAAAGGTCGCTAACTGGGTTAGCGGCGCGTCCTCCCCGCACGCCCGGCTTGAGGTTACGGACGCCACCCATCGCGGCCTAGTAAAAATCACCGGCTATACCTCAACGACGGTCGTTAGCGCCACGGTCGTTACCGCCCTGTTCGCCACGTCCGCCACGGTGCAATGGAGCGAGGGAGCATGGTCCGCTAAGCGCGGCTACCCCCGCACTGGTGTTTTTCATGAGCAACGCCTAGTCGTTGGCGGAACCGATCATCAACGGAACACGTTCTGGGGATCGGTTATCGGGGATTTCGAAAACTTTCTGGAGGGCGTGAACGATGACGCATCATTCTCCTACGCGCTAGGATCGAACAACTCGAACATCATCCAATGGATGTCCTCCCATTCGGACCTGCTAATCGGCACGTCCGGCGATGAATGGCGCGTTGCCTCATCCAGCGAAAGCCCGATCACTCCCACGGATGTTCGATGCCGGAAACAATCGGCCTACGGGTCCGACTATCGGCAGGCCCTTAGCGTGGACGACGGGCTAGTTTTCATTGAGCGCAAAGGCCGCACCATTCAGGAATTTACCTACTCGTTCGAGCAGGATGGATACGTTGGCGCGGATCTCACGCTACTGGCCGAGCATGTCACCTACGGAGGGATCAAGGATTGCGCCTTCCAGCAGCAATATGATGCGACGTTATGGTTTACCACGAACGAAGGCGCGCTAGCTTCCCTGGTTTATGACCGTAAGCAGAACATCGCCGGATGGTCCGAGCTTCTGACCGGCCAGGACAATGAAACGCCCGATTCATTCGAGGCAGTCGCCGCTAAATACGGCCCCTCCACGGCATCAGATGAGGTCTGGGTTGTGGTCCGCCGCACCATCGACGGATCAGTCGTGCGCTACATCGAGCGGATGGACCCAACATGGCGCGAGACGCAGGACGCAGAAGACCAAAACGATCTTTTCTATGTGGATTCCGGCGTGAAATTCGACATGGGATCGCTTCAGACCGTGATTGACGACCTCGATCACCTGGAGGGATGCACGGTCCAGATCCTTGGGGACGGATCGGTCCAGCCAACCCGCGTTGTAACTGGCGGGGAGATCACCCTTCAAACCGCCGCCCGTTACCTTTCCATCGGGCTTGGATACGAATCGATTGTTTCGCCCATGCCGCAGTTTTTTGAAACCCAGCAGGGCAATACCGCAGGCCGCAAGATGCAGGTTTCCAAGGTCAAGGTGTCCGTTTATCTGAGCCGGGGATTCTTCGTTGCCTCTGACGAAGCTAGCGCGAACTGGTTCGAGTATTTTAGCCGCCGTACGTCCGATCCAACGAACGCGCCGCCGCCGCTAAGATCGGATCAGTGCGAAATCGTAGTAGGGGCCGGATGGCAGGAACGCGGAACTATCGCGGTTCGCCAGACGTATCCCCTCCCCCTCACCGTGCTAGCCCTAGTGCTGCTTGTCGATGCTTATGGAAAATGAGATCACGCTAAGCCTGTGGGATTGGGTTAAAGATTGGGATGAAATCACCGTCCTTTACCACGAACGAGAACTGGACGCGCCGCCCTTCGCCATCCTTCCGAAGCTGGGGGTTGTCGCCCGCATCAATGGGGAAATCGTAGGGACCGTTTGGCTCTACATGGATAATTCGTGTAGCGTCTGCTTCCCTCATTGGCTTGTGACTAAGCGCGGCCTGAATCTCCATATTGCCCGAAAGGTCGCTAAGCTGATGGAACAATTCATCACCGCCGAAGCGTTCCATTGTGGCTATCGCTACGCCTATACGGGATTTGCTACCGAGACGCTAGCTAATGAGGCGGAGCGCCTGGGCTACGTCCCGATTGGAAAACAATTTGTCATGCTAAAGATTCTCCGCTAATCTTAGCGCGTCATGGCATTCTTAGCACCACTCGCCCCCGTTATCGCAGGCATCGGCTCCGCCGTTGCTATCGGCGGCACCCTGCTAAGCTACAATGCCAGCAAACAAGCTGCCGAGGCACAATCCCGGCTGGACTCGTTTAACAAGGTCGTATCCATGCGGAACATCGAAACTGAGCGGCAAACCGCCCAGCTAAATCAGATGTTCCAGATCCAGGAGATCAACCAGAACCGGGCGCTAAACGAGGCTCAACACCAAATGCTGCTAAACCAAGTAGCGTGGGCTGATTACGACCAGAAGCTTCAGCAGTCCGCCGCAGATTCGAACATGAAGAATCTGGAGAATGAGGCGGCTATCGTGGAATCTCAAAGCCGGGAAGCCATCCGCCGCCGCCGCGAGCAGGGAATGCGGATTAAGGCCGAGCAGACCGCTAAGTTCGCTGGATCTGGCGTATCCATCGGGGCAGGATCTCCGCTGGCTGTTTTAGCGGATACCGCCGGGCTAGTCGCCCTGGATATTGCGGACATTGGATTTGAGGCGAACGTCGAGCGCACGGGCATCCTCTATAAGCGGGATCTGACCAAGTGGAACGCGGATGTTGCGGCGGAATCCCATCAATTCAGCAAGGCCAAGATGCTAAGCGAAGGAAATCTGGCGTTCTTGGCTGAGTCCTCTCGCCTGAATCTCGCTAAGAAGGCCGCTGACACCGAGCTTGTTATGGCGGAACGCGGAGCGGCCATGAAGAAATGGGCGACCGAAAACAGCCCGTCCACGGTTCCGGCCATGAAGGCTAGCGCGACCGCTGGACTGGTGAGCGGCATTAGCTCAAACGCAGGCTCTATCGCTGAAGGGTATCGCAACGGCAATTACGGTTAAACCCCATGGCAAACATCCCTTTAGCTGATATCCCCAACGTCAACGAGTCAAGCTATAACATGCCGACCGTTGAAGCACCACGGACGGCGGGCGCTAACTCCGGCTCCGCGCGCATTCCGCGCGTCCAGACGGCGGATCTCGCTGGAAAGTTCGCGGCACCTATGGCTCCGCTTCGTGGGGATCAGGACATTCGCGCTAATGAGCAGGCCGGTCAGGAGATCGGCGCGGCCCTATCGCACGCCGGAAAGGTGCTTTCCCAGGTCAGCGAGTCCTACGCGGACGCACGCAACGCCGCTAACGAAGCGCGGGCCGAAACCCTGCTCTCTGAATCCGAAGTCCAGTGGGAAGGAAAGAAGCAGACCATGGACCCATCGCAATGGGCGGCGGGCTGGAGCGAACACGCGGGCATGACTCGCGCCAAGCTCGACCAGCTTAGCGACCTATCCCCCATTAGTCGGGACCGCGTAGGGATCGGCTTTGAACGCTGGCACGCTAACGGCATGATTCAAAACGGCGTTGAGGCGCTAAAGATCGAAGCCGCCCAGATGGCCGGAGACATGAAGCTTCGGGCCGATATGGCGCTCGATGCCGGGGATTACGGCAAGTTCGAGGAATGGACGGATCGCCAGCTTGAAGTGCGGGCCATCCGGCCCGACCAACACGCCACCGCAATTTACGCCGGAAAGGTCACGTTCGAGAGGAACGAGATCATGCGGCTAAAAGAAACCAACCCTCGCGCGGCGCTAGCCATGATCGAGGAAAAACGCAATACCAACATGGCAGGGAAAACCTTTGCAGGCTTCCCGGTTCAGGCCAAATACAGCGGGGCGCGGTCTAGCGTCTTCGGGGGTCCAAATGACGCCGAAGATAATGGACTTAGCGCCTTCGGTGGAAAGACCGGACGGGGCGCTAAGAATGGTGTCGCCATCCCAGAGGCTATCCTTCGCGAGGTCGTTGGAGATCGGTCCCTGTGGCCACAAACAAAGGTCGCCGTTAGCACGCCTGACGGTCGCCGCGAAGTGTTCGAGGTCGTTGACCTTGGGACTAGCGAATTCGTTTGGAAGGACCACGGGAAACCGACTCTCGATTTCACCGAGGAAGCCGCTGAAAAGATGGGTGGCAAGGTCATTTACAATTCAAAAGGGAAATTAGTTAGCGTGACCGGGATTGATGATTTCGAGTTCGAGATCATCCCTCCGCAGTCCGCAGAATTTGCTAACTTCCCTCTCACTCAAGGGGCTGGACGGCAGCAACTCCGCGACGAAATCAAAACTGCCGTCAATCGCCAGTCAGCAGACCGGAAGGAGATTTTTAATCTCGAAATTGCTAAAGGCAATCTACCGACTCATGACCTAGTGATTTCCGAATACGATTCCGGGATGCTGAACGCGGCGGACACCGCGAACATTCTCAACACGCTAAACGGAATCGCCCAGAACACCCCGCTCGATCCTGTTCGGGCGGCGGCTGAGTTCAATGAGCTTTACACGCTAACCGCAGGCTATGACCCATCGAAAGATCCAGAAGGATTGATCGAGAACGCCACGCTAAATAGGATCGCCGCATCTGGCCTGTCCAGAACCGATATCGGGTTCTTTACCGGGCGACTGAAGCGGCAGAAAGAAGGCCCAACCTCCGCTAGCGTCCAGGTCGCAGAGAAGCATAAGCTTTTCGATGACTTGAACGACAAGGGATTCTTCGGTTCCATCCGCATGAACCGGGGCAAGGTTGTTCCGGCGTCAGATCCAGACTATTCCAGCAAGGGGCAGGTGGACCCGTCGCTGATGATGGCCGCTAACAAAAAGATGTCCACGCTAAAGCGCGAGCTTGACGTGTTCATTGACTCCTACAATGGGGCCGCTGTTCCACAAAAGGAACTCGATGCCTTCATCGCCACGAAGGTTTCGGCCATGGGGAGCGCCGTTGGGATTGATATCATCAAAAGCGGAGCCGGTAGCTATGCGACCGCATGGCAGCTAGCGCCGGATGCCGACAACGCTAAGGTTTACGATATCATCGCCCAGGCCGGACAGGCCCCGGATAACGCTAAGCCGGAAACCATCACGTCAATTGACCAGATCAAGGTTGAAGGAATTACCCTTGAGGAAGCGCGGGAAATCGCCATGAAGGCCCGCATCAATGTGCCGAATTCCAAAATGCACGCCGAGCTTGAAAAGCTAGGCCAACGCTGGCACGCCGCTAACAGTAAGAATTTCGATCAATACCGCTCCAATGCCCCTCGCCCCGCAGCTAAGTAACCCCCTTCCCTCTTGGGTTGGGAGCGACAAGGATCTTGAGCCAACGGAAGCGCGGGCGCTAACCCGTCAGATTACGGCCAACGAAATCCCCGACCAGTTTCGCGCCGCCGCAGCCGACAAGCTCAAGACCTATGTGCAGGGCCGGGAAGCCGCTAAGCTGCCCGTATTTGAGCCGGAACGCGCCTCCAGGGAGGCACAGATGTTTTACGGTGACGTTTATGCGGGCGGGCTGGACACCGCTCTGGAAACCATCAAGGCGCGTCATCCAAGGGGCGCGGAGACTGCGCCCTTGCTAGAAGATGCCTTCCGGTTCTCGGAAGATAAGAGGGAGGCGTTGGCGATGTCCCTCAACATGGCTTACGCAACCGACGTAAACCTCATTCCAGCCGACAAAGTTACGCCGGAATCATGGCCCGCCATGCGAGCGCAGGCAATCACCGCACTGGGCGGGGATGCCGCTAACCCAACCGACTCCCAGCTTTTCGGACTTATCGCGAAGGACAGCGCGAAGAACAAGGCCAAGAGCGAGGCGCATTTTGCCCTGGCGACGAAGGCCGCAGAACGCGCATTTGAAGGGAAGCCATGGAGCGAAACCATGATGGCTGATGCGATGCCTCTGGTGAAAGAAGGCAAGATCGCCATGGAGGACGTTCTGCAATGGCAGGAAACCTACAAGAACGGCTACGACGGGATCAATTCCTACATCCAGCGCAATCCCGACATGATCGGGACTGTAAAGGAAGTTTTTAGCAGGATCTCCGAAATCAACGCTACCTCCGACATTACGGCCATCCCTGAAAAATGGGGCCTGACGGATAAGCTCTACGCTATCGGCATGAAGGCCGAATCTGACCAGGAAGCGCTAATTATTGCTCGCGTCGTTGGTGAGATCATGAAACGGGAAGCCGCCATCAAGCCGAAAGCAACGACGGTCGCGGAAGCGGGCGCTAACATTTTAGCGAAGGGGCCTGCCGGGGAAATGGGCGATAACTTCGTCCGCATGTGGAAAAACCTTTCCTATGGGGCGCTAGCCGCCTTTCCTCGCCATCAAGTGGATAGGATCATTCGGTCCAAGGAACTCCACGTATCAGCCGCTAATGTTCCGACTCACCCCGACCTGTTCGACCAGTGGCTAGAGAGCGAGGACTGGAACCCCGGCGACGTTATCGACACCGCCATCGAAGCTCAGGCGCTCCGCACGCGCCCGCTAACCCGTGAAGAATCCATCAAGGTCTACGAAAAGGCCCGCTCCATTGATCGGGGCTGGATCTTCACCAAGGCGCTTAATGAAACCTTCGATGAGCGCGTTGCTCCGCTGGATTGGATGAACAATTCCGGCTTGATCGGGAAAACCGCCGGTGTTGTCTCTGGCGCAGCCGCTTCGATCTCCATGTTTGCCGTCAATCCAGGCGCGGCCCGCATGGTTATTGCCGGTGCCGTCGCGGAACGCGAACTGGATAAACTCAAGGTCACGGCCCCGGATCTGGGTTGGCGCGAAGCGCACGCTATCGCCGCCGCCACGGGCGTAGCGGATGCCGCCATTGAGCAAATGCAGTCTTTCACCGGGCTAGGCAAGCTCCCTGTCACCTCTCGCCTGCTAGCCGCCGCAGGGATCAAGGTGCGTGGCCAAATGGCCCGAGTTGGAATCGGGATTGCAGCAGGCACCACCGGGAATATTATCGAGGAAGCCGCCCAGCACTTTAACCCAACCGTTTGGGAGTCCCTTGTCAATGGACTCAATGAGGATATGCCCATTGACGTTTCATGGAGCAAGGAACTAGCGGCCTTCAAGGATCAGGCCCCGGAATTGGTTATGGGCATGTTCGTTCTTAGCGCGTTTACCCATGGCTACGGTAGCTCCGTCCATTGGAAGGCGGACGGGAACGCGATGCAACTCCTGCGGGATGAAACCCTACTGAGGATCGCGGGCATCGGGGACGCTAAGATTCGCGCCCAGATCACGGGAGCGGCCACTCACGAGGAAGCGTTGGCGAAGTTCAATGCGGCCACCAAGGACCGCGACACGGAGGACGCTAGAAAGGCGACCGTGGAATATACGGACATGCTAAAAGAGACGGCCCGCCAACAGGCTATGACGAGCGCCGTGCGCCGGACTGAGCATGGAACCTA
>Ga0172380_10003461_pt1 | contig 21631 bp, 20 predicted proteins | sample Leawe162metaG_FD_119747 | JGI IMG/M metagenome (GOLD analysis project Ga0172380, IMG submission 119747) | Leachate microbial communities from a municipal landfill in Southern Ontario, Canada - Leachate well 162 metaG | ecosystem: Engineered > Solid waste > Landfill > Unclassified | place...
AATAATTCCGCCTCTTAAGTATAAACCTTGTGACTGTGCTGTTTATAATAATAGACGATATTCTGGAACTAGAATTATAGAGACTTGATTGTTTTTTCTACTAAGGATAAGCAATTATTATGATTATTTGAATCTGATGCTATTATTTTATTTCTAAGTTCTTTATCAGAATAAGCCCCTTCTAAAAAATATGGGGAGACAATATTTTTTGTTGGACGCCAGAAAGTTATTATTTTTGTTTTATTTTCTATTGTTTCTTTATTATAACAAAAGACATGAACCCCAGATAGTTGACCAATAATAATATCACATTTACTTCCAATATAAGCATTTTCGTTTAAATCTGGCAATGATTTAATTATAGATGGTGTAAAAATAATATTTGGTGGCAGTTTTTTATTTTCTAAATAATTAGTAACAAAGAAGGTGTGATGTGGAAATGTTTTAGATAAATTAAAAGCCATAGATGTTAAATCAAGTTTGTAACCCTGGGCAGATTTGACATCTCCATTACATATTAGAATTTTTTTTCCATTAATTTGTTGTAAATAGTTTTGTGCATTTTTAATATTGAATTTCTCAAAATTTATATTTGGAACAAATGTTTTAATATTTTCTTTTGAAATATCTATATTAAGATATTTTTTACAAGAATCATTAAATATATGCCACAAACATTTAAGTGTAATGCCATATTTATCCAGATATTTTTTATTATATGTACCATACCATGTACAAAAATATAAAATATCATTCTGAATATAAGATTGATCACTATTTATTTTTAAATTATTATTACATTGGATATTAACATCAGCGAGTAAATTAGTTGGGTTGGCATGTATATATGATATTTTTAACTTAGGGAATTTATCTACAATATATTTAACAAATGATCTAGAAACGTGTATGTCTCCATTGTGGAATTTATTATAAAAAATAATTTCTTTCATATTCTTATGAATTTTGTTAAATGATTTCCTTGTTCAAAGTCTTTAATAAATGGGGTAAAGGGCCCGCAATCATGAATATAACAACGAGTCGGCCCAACAGATCTACACAGTGATAAGTTTCCCCCAATTCCAAAAATGAAATTATCATTAGCAAATTTCATTAATGTGCAATCTTTTTTTATTAAATCTATGTTTGGAGTGACAATTTTATCAATTGTCATATCTACTATTTTTTCTTTTGATATTAAATTCAATATATCATGATATATTGAATATATCTTGTTACTGCCATGAATTTTATATTCTTTAGACTCTATTATTTCCTTTTCCCCTAATATTATGATCTTATTTTCTGATTCATTTATTTTTTTAAAAATATCAGCTTTTTTTTGATCAAATATGTTTCTTGTAAGATCTCTAACTTTTGTACTTATTGCTATATATGAATAATTACATGGATTTATTGGATTACATAAAGCATTTTGAAGATTTATTATTCTTGGGTGATATCCCAGACTAAATAATTTCAAAGACGTCATGAAAGGATATGATTGATCATGTGTAACCTTACAATTTTCCTCTGAAAATATTTCTTTTAAAAAATTATATGTAAAATTATAATATTCAATCTTATCATCGGGTCTATATTTCTCTATTATAGAACGATCTATGGATATAGATATTTGAGTTCCTGCTTTTATTAAAGGTAGCAATTGAGACCGAATTGTAATACAATCCCCAATGCCACTTGTTATTTTTAATTTAAAATTTTTCATAAAAACAATCAATATGTTTTATATTTTTGTTGAACATGTTTCCCGGCATCTAAATCAACCCCGTCATCATAATCTTTAAACATTTCAAGTAATTTTTTATCTATTTCATCTATCAATTCATTTCTTTGAACATTTAAATCACACACAACTTTTAATGATTTCCAAAATTCAAACAACCCGGCTTCTGATTTGTAATGTTCTCTAAATTGTTCAAATGTCATATGCCTTATTTTATATATTTCCTCTTGGTTATTCCACATTTTCATATCTGCTGTAAAAAGTTTGTCAATTAAACTTCCTAATGTATCACTCATAGTAACTCCTTAATGTTTTTTACGTTTATTGCCCGGTCATCAATCCATTTATCATAGATAATTTTGCCACACATTAAAATATTATGATTTACTTTATTTTCTATTAGCCATTCTTTTGTCATAGTGTATTCAGCCCAAGATCTTGCTGTAAAAATTATAATAAAATGACCTTTTATATATAGATCATTTATAACATTTATAATTTCAACATTAGGGGCCGCCAAAGATCTTTCAAATGTTGGTCTTTCCTCACAAATAGTTCCATCTAGATCAAATACATATTTCATATTTTTTCCAAATAGAAATGTTCATTAAAAAATCTTGTCATTACTAAATTTTCAGTCCAATTATTTATTTTTTCAAGCTTTGATTTTTGACAATATTCTTTTATTATATATTTTTCCATTAATAAACCTGCTTCCATTGATAAAATGGCGCCGCCCCCAAATCTTGCATTTATTTCTATTATATAGAGATTTTTTCCATCTAAAATAAATTGCGAACATGTTGGGCCAATTAAACCAATTTTTTTTCCTATATTTTTTGTAAATCTATATATTTTTTCATATATAGATTTTCTTTCAAGTGTTTTACTTTTTACAGATTCACCACCAAGAACATTTAGCCTTGTTCTTGGAACGCATCCAATTAAAGTGTTTTTTCTTGTGTAATAAGAGTCAACCGATATTTCAATTCCATTAATAAATTTTTGGCAAATGTATTCTGGGTCATTTACTATTCCATTTATTTTTTTTATTCCTCTTGAAGCAAATCCAAAAACTGGTTTTAAAATACTGTCTTGTTCTAATTCTGGAAATGGATATTCTATATTATAATTGAAAGTTTTAAAATGATTTTCAAACTTTTTTTTATTATGACAAATTTCACTTCCTGATAAAGAAGATACTACAATTGATTCTGTAATATTTTTATTTTTTATTTTTGACAAAATTTCAATAGCGGCGTCTTGTAATGGGAGAATGACATCAAATGATTCTTTTAAAATAATATTTATTAAATGATCTTCAATGTTTAAATCACTCCATTTATACCCAGGGATAATATCTGCAACAGATGCTATTGGGCTATTGCAATCTAATTCATATGCAAATATTTTAGCACCTTGGTTTATAAATCTTTTTGCTAAAGATATTCTCCTGCCGCCACCAACGAAAAGTATTTTCATATGGCCTTATATCCACTAATTATAGTTTCTGCATTTGTAGTTTTACTGGCAATTGTATTTATTGATAATGGAAATGTGTTTTTACCAAGCTCTTCCACTGGGTATGTATTGAAAGAAAGATTCCACCCTTCAAATAATGTTGAAAATCCAAATGGTGAAATTCTCCAACAATCTGGCGTTGGCCCGTGAATTTTAAACATGTAAGGTGTATTTATAAAAAGAATACCATTTTCAGTTGTTATTTTTTTTAACTCATCTGGAACTAAATGAATTTTTTGAACATGTTCTATTATTCCTAGTAAAATTACAATGTCAAATTTCTCATTTATAAATGATAAATCTTCTATCGTTCCCGTATAATTACATCCAAAATCAGGAATTATATCTAATGTTTTATAATATATTTTATTTTCTAAACATGTGTCTTGTATTATTTTAGTACTAAATTCATCATATTTTTCTTTGTAACCATTTATTGCGGGCCCAACTTCTAATATTTTTAAATTTTTATCTTTTATATAATTGCAAATTTCTTTGGCAAAAAAGAACATATGTTTTCGTAAAAGAATGTAATCATCCTTTTTATCATAAAACCATTGTTTCCTATTTCTTTCATTAATTTTTGAAAATTTCATGTTAATTTTTAATTTGTTTAAGGGATTTTATTGTCATCTGTAATATATATCTTGAATTTTCTAGCAAAATTGAAATTTATTAGAAGAATTTATTATTTCCAATAATCTACAAAATCATATTTATAATCATATTTATAAGCAAATGTATCAAGAATATTTTGTATGTATTTTTGAGGCTGTTTAAACATTACCCACATTCTAGCTTCACAACAATATAATGAAAATTTATATCCCCACCTATCAAATAATATTTTCATGCTTTTATTTGTATATAATGCACAATGAACTGGTAATAAATAAAACCAACCTGGGTCTTTAGGAATTTTATTAGAAATTAATGTATGAATTGCCATCGCTCCAGTGTCTGATACTAATTTCTCAACAGCATTTAATTCATCATATGATCTAAAATGTTCAAAAACTGATGTCGTTACCACTAAATCAAATCCCTTATCTTTTAGATCTTCACTTTTTAAATATTCTATATCCTTAGAACACGGGACAATATCAAAACAATTTATCTTTATATTGTTTTTATTTAACATCACAGATAATTTACCATCACCGCATCCGTAATCAATCCAAGGTTTATTATGTGGTATTATATTATATAATTCTGTTAACATTTTAGATTGGGATGTTAATCTAGGTATCCAATTTATGTCATCTGTAGTTTTATTTGTTTTATGATAAGAATGATATTTTGAATTTAATTCGGCCCATTGTTCTTTACTCATCTCCAAATGTTGTTTCGACAATGTAAAACCGCAATTGGTACAGGTATAATAATCAATTTTTTCTAGATCTAGACAATTAAATTCTTTATAGAAAGAAAATGCCATACCACTATTACAAATCATGCATTTTAAATTTTTGCTCATAATATATCCATGGCATTTAAACTTCGCGATATATATCTAAAAATTGAGAAATGAACGGGATGAGTTAGTTCAGTTTGCCCATATTGAAATAAATTTCAATATGGGCGTTGTCTAATCAATAAGTTAGACTCTGTAGTCTTTATCCCTTTATTCCAGATTGGTTAGATCCTTTCTATTGGACCCAAACTATTATCAGTGTGGGCTATTGATTCAATATCTTCCGGAGCGCCTAGAATATAGCATAAATCTTCATTGTGACCCATATTTATTTCGCCTCAGTCACCGCAAGGAAAAATGGAACTAAACAATGAGCAATTGCTGGATTATATCGAGATGATGGACCTGGATTTCTAACAACATCTTCTAGTAATCTCCAATCCTCATCATCAATCACCCATTCTGTTGCACTATCTGCCATAACCTTATCAAGACCATCCCGCATTTTCACAACACGTAAAATAGTTGACATGTCTTTTGCCATTTTATCATCAATAAGCCGGCCCATTATAAAATCTTTAAAAGTAGCCGTCTGAACCTCTCCCTGGTCGTTAACGATTGTCTGCCCAGTAATTGTTTTTAATATAATATTTGATGGAATAACGATAGTTTTCATAAAAATCTCCTTTGAAGGAATATATCATCAATTGTGAGATAATCTCGATTATTTTAATGACTATGAGCACAATTTAAATGTGTTGGAACAGTATAACAAACTGTTTGGCCATTCCTGTCATCAAATTCACGCCGCATAACTTTCAAAACTAATTCCTCGCCTTCTTTAAAAGGCTGGTCACATAATGGGCAAGCTTCATCATCAAATCCAATATCTCCAGAAGTTATTGTCTTAGCTCGAACTAATGAGAATCTTCTTCCAGCAGCTCCGATACTACCAATATCATCTAAATATGGCAGGAACTCATAATCTCCAGTCATTACCATATTTGAATGGAATTGAGATTTAGAATCTGGGGTAATTGAAATAACAGCAAGACCTGATGAATCTTGCAATTCTAAATACCCATCATCACCAGTTACACCAGAGCCGGGTTGTAGATATAATGAACCACCATAAGTACCACTATTTCCAGCTCGGATTGTAAGATTATTTGGTGAAGAAGCAGCGTTTGATAAATTACCGCATCTAATTATTGCTGTAACTCCTGCAAGAACTGTTGGCGCATCATCAGCACCTAACATAAGACAATTTCCCGTAAGTGGAAGTGATGATGCTGCCTCTTTAATTGTTAATACATTGTGTGTATGGAAAAATGTTGCGCCAACCATGATTCTCCATCCGGCGGCGGCCCCAATATAACTTACAAGCCCATCTGCAGAACAATAAATACCATAGCCAGTTAATGGATTTAAACCTGCTGGTGCAACGGCAACGTATCCCCCTGCGCCAGAAGTATAGTGTACATTATCCCCTGCTGCACTTGTCAATATATGATTTACACTTACCCCTGCTCCGGCCTGGCCTAATGTTAACGTAAAAGCAGTTCCATCACGCCCCAAAAACATTGAATCATTTGCATTTATTGTAACAACATCAATTCCTGCTGCGGATTGAAGTTTTAATGCTCCCTGTGCTCCAGCTGGTCCTAAACCAGCATGAATTGCAAGGCTATTTGCTGTGCTTCCACCTGCTGTTAAATTAGCAGCTCGCACAACTGCAGTAACGCCAGCTAAAACATTCACTCCATCATCAATTCCAAATGTAATATTATCACCATTTAATGGACGACCATCTGTACCTGAACCTACTTTGACAGTAAATGGTAAATAACTATAATGATATGTATTACTAAGAACAATTCCCCAAGTAGTGATTCCTAAAAACACACCACCTGAAGATACATAAACACCAGTACTAGTCCCTAAATACGTTCCCCCATTGGGAGTAATATGTATTGATGCACCTGTCCCAGCAGCGATCAATAGGTTGTCTCCAGTAGCCGTAACAAGTGAATGATTAACAGATGCCCCTGCGCCAGTTTCACCTAATGTTAAAGTAAAAGCATTCCCATCACGACCTAGCGTCATGACGTCGGGTCCCGTGACCTTCATTACCTGTATGTTCGATGCGCTATTGATGCCAAAAAAGCCCTCTACCGCACCCGCCCCCATACCGGCACGCCAAATAATATTCGTGCCACCAGAACCTGCGAATGTATGATCAGCGCCTTTACAGTAAGTCGTAACGGCGGGCAACACGCTAGCAGCATCGTCGTAGCCGAGCACAATAGATGAACCCGCTATAGCCTGCAACGTATTGAATGCCCTAACAAGTAAGGGTAATCCCACGGCCTGCATTCCCCCAGCATTGATTAAAAAGTTAAACCCATTTACGCTTCCGGGATGACGCCAATAAACGCTAAAAGCATCATTAAAAATACAATTTGTTAAATCCGCATATTGAATGGAAAATAAATCACCAGTAGCAGGTTTAAGAACATGAGTTACTCCAACGCCCGCTCCAACTTCTCCCAATGTTAATGTAAATGCATTCCCATCACGACCAAAACAAGCCGCATCTAACCCTGTTGCTTTAAAAATCTGTCCAGTATTAGTTGGGTCTCTTATTATTACACAACCATTTGCTCCACCAGCACCAGGAGCACCAGCATGAAGAATTAAATTACCACCAGATGCCCCAACAAATGTGGTTCCTTGCCCATAAATTCTAAAATCTTGACCGGCCGCATCATTTCTAACAGTTATTCCTAAATTACGTTCTGACGAAACTGTTGCTGGCCACAATATATTAGCTCCAGCAGATGGCTCTATAATACCAAGTGTTAAAGTAAGAGAAGTCGGGCTATCAGTTTCTTGTAATACTAAAGAAGTTTTAGCAGTAATGGTTGATACATCACCAAGAGTTAATGCTGTTCCTGGCGTAGTAATATCACCAGCATCATTAACTATAACTAAACTATTTTGTAATCTAGTTCCAATAACACCATCAAATCTTGCAACAGCATTATCGGTACTACTAACTGGCCCAAAAACAGGACCTGATGCAATAATATTCATCATAGCATCAAGTCTTGCTCGTACTGTCCCATATTCCCTACTAGGATTTATACCTAGCTCAGACTCTACGGCTAGAATAGCATCACGTAATCTATTAACAACTTCCGCAATGACCTGAGTTTTTTTATCAACTGCAATAGGTAATTCGGTACTACTATCAATTTGATTAGGGTATTTCGTATAAGCCACTGATGCCTCTTTGGGGATCTTAAAAATCTACAATAAATACGAAAATATGCCCCATATCATCCGAATATAGATACGGTTATTCCATTCCGTATAATTTTATCTATAATCGCCTTTTCAATAACGCTCCATTCATCACCCGTATTATGTGCGTATACTGTACTATTATATAATTTGGCTAATTCTGCAACTTTATTTAAACAGCTATCTAAAATTTTATTATCTAATTTATTATCAACATCATAAACTAAAACATTCATAACTGTCATATCCGATTGCACAATAACTTCCTGAAGCTCTCCTAAAATAAATTTATATTGAGAATGATACCATTTCCTAAATTCATACCCAACATTTTTCCATTTATTATCTATAATTGTATGTAAAGAAGAATCTTCCCATTGCCCACTTAATGAACAAAGATTCAAAATAATCTTATGTCTACTAATATTCGTATTCATGATGTCGCCCGTAACAAAATTCAAATACCCGCCAGCAATAAAACTTCCATATTGATTTTTATTTTTAATATCTTCTGAAGATGCTAAAATCTCACCCTCTTGATTAACAATTTGATTGTCAAACTTATTTTTAAACGAATACATATTAGCATTTTGCTTAATTGTCACCGTCTCTACTTCACCTTCTTGCAAAAATGGATAATCAGTTACTTTCTTCATAATAGCCTTTTATTGAAAATTAATCTCCCCCATTATATATAGAGGGAACGAGGGATAATAAATCATCTTTTTCACATCTCTTTAATATATATTCATTTTCAAGTGACTCATAACTATTTTCAAATGAATCTAAAACTTTTTTCAATAAATCTATATGAATTGATAAAGGCGGAATACTTTTAATATAATTATCTCTTACTTTTATGCATCTTAATCTATTATCATTACATAAAAGAAATAAATCAGATTTACAATTATTATATTTAATTATAATTTTTTCCGCACGATTAATTATATCTATTGGATTTGAGAAAAAATATATATCAGAATAAAATTTAATATTGCTAGTTCTACAAAAAGAAATTTTATCATTAAATATATCAATATAAATTGAATTGCCCATTCCATCGGAAAATGAATGCCAAGACTCATCAAAATACATATAACATAATTTATACAAATCAAAAATGTATTTATTATTGTTATTATTACAATAAACTTCTAAATTTTTTTCAAATTGTCTTATAATACCAAGCTTATGCCGCTTCATTAAACTCCAGTTGCGGCTTTGTGTAATTGAATTTCAACTTTTTCATCCAATGAATCGTAATATTCTTTTAAAATAGCAATTACTTCTGGCTTACTAAATTCTTTTGGAACAGTTTTGCCTTCGCTCATTAATTTTCTCAACATAGTCCCAGAAAGAAGCAACCTAGCACCACCTTGATATTCTCCATTTTCATCTATTATAGCTTTTGATTCATGGGGGCAAGTTTTCATAGAAGCCATAGAACCACATTCATAACAATAAAAAGTCCAATCTAAAGGCAAAGGCTTAAGCTCAAGTGCATCAGCTGGAATTTCATGAAATATCTTCTGTGCATCAAAAGGCCCGTAATAATCCCCCACACCAGCGTGATCTCGCCCAATAATTAAATGACTGCACCCGTAGTTCTGGCGAAATACAGCATGCAGAAGAGCCTCCCTTGGCCCAGCATAGCGCATTTCCATTGGATATCCTCCTTGAATAACACGCTCTTTCCTAAAGTAATTATTAACCAAAGCATCAATGGCTTTAACTCTAACATCAGCTGGAATATCGCCTGGCTTTAATTTACCTACCAATTGATGAATATATAAACCATCACATATTTCAATTGCTATCCAGGCCAAATAAGCATGTGATTGATGCATTGGATTTCTTAATTGTAATGCAGCAACTGTATCCCAACCCTTACTTTCAAATATTGCCCTAGCTTCTGCTGGTCTTTGATAAATATCTTTAAACATTTCTGGATAATATGATTCTGAAACAACTTTAACTGGGCCTGCTAAATTAGTTGGACCTTGTTGCATTACTTTTTGAACACCAGGATGTTTTTCATCTGTAGTATTAAAAATCTTTTGACATTCATATTCTTTATCAATAGAATATTTACTTTCAACTTTCATCGTGCCCATAAGAGAATCTGTTTCTATATCCCAAAGAGCGACTTCTTCATTTTCCTCTATAGAATCTGCTAGACATTTTGTCGCTGATAAAGTAATTGGAATTGGCCAGAATAAATCATTCATAGATGGCATTTTAAAAGAAGAGCAAATACCGCCCCAATCATCATAATTCATAAATCCATTTAAAGGAGTAAAAGCCCCAATGCTCATCATGATTAAATCAGATGTTTCTCTTGTAGTCATTGGGACTTTTTTAAGAGTCTTGGCTTTTAATATTTCTTTTTCTAATTCTTCATTACAAAGCAAAAGTGGTTTTAGAACCGAACTACCATGGGGATTAACTAGTTTTGACATATCCTCTAATATATCAACAATTAACCAACGGGGATTCCAAAATCAATTTGAATTTGTTTTAATTTCAAATTTGCTTTTTTTCGAAGTTCTACAAATTCATCATTGCCTTTTAATTGAGATAATGTCATCATTTTTGTTGTTGATTTTTTTGTACCCATATCATATTTTGTAAACCCACATTTTAATTGCATTGGATTATCATTTGGAATGAAATAGTCATGATTTGATAGTTCCGAAAGAAAATTCACAGCATCTTCTCTAGAGGTTGCAGTAGAAAAATCCTCATCAAATTCACAATCAAAAATTAATGTTTTAAAAACCTCTATAGGACTATCTATATCATTAAAAACAGCCGCCCCAATTATTCCCCAACCAAGATCTTCATAATTAGCATAAATATAATACTTTTTTGATTTATAAGAATTAATTTTTTCAATAAATTCATTTTTTGACAACAGGTCCATTTTAATCCTTTTTCTTTGGCATATCTTTCTTTGGTTCTTCATTTATAATATTTTTTGCATAAACAAGAAGGGTAATATATTCTAATGGTTCAAAATACCCAGTAACTTCCACCATGGGCCAATCCTTTTTATCTGCTGATGGCTTAATAACAACGGTATTTGGAATACTTGTTGATTTTAAAATTTTAGCCAATTCTTCAAACAAAAACATATTCTTTTCTTTTGTAAGATCTAAATCTGCAAAAACATAATTACTATTTAAATATTTAATAACACTTTTATCAGAAAGTGTTTTTTCCATTTCTTTACAATAAAAACATATTTCATTATTATGAATATACATAATTAGAAATTTATTTGTTTTTATTGCGGTGTCTATTAAATCAGTAGAAAACTCTTGCCTATTAAGAACAGGTGATTTAGTTTCCTGATCTGAAACTGGCATAACAGAAATTACAAATGGTTTAGAAACAGACCCGCTCATTTGCTGAGAAGAAGATGAGCAACCAATTAAACAAAGGAAACCAATTAAACAAATTAAAAATTTTTTCATAAATATCCTCCTGAAAAAGAGGATTATTACAAAATCAATATTATCGACTTTTAAATTACTGCTCCGGAAGCCCATTTAACTGCAGAAACTTCTATTGCAAAAATTATCATAGTTTGGTCGGGAGTTCCATCAGGACGAAGTTCAATTCTTAAAGCCACATAATCCCCCTCATAATAATTAGCAATTGAAAACGCACTACTTTCTACAGAGTGAATTCTTGAATCAGTATTATTAACTAAAGCAACAGTAGATGTTTGTGCAATATTTGCAACAACAGTATCTGTATTAGCAGCAGTTCTGGCAGTTGGTGTTATTCCAGCTGCGGGATCTGCAACTAAAATACCAGAACATTCAATTGGCAGAAAGCTTATAATAACTGATGGATTTACTGTAACTGGTTGGCCGCCATCTAAATAATAATAAAGTCTAACATACATTGGCATTGCAGTGCATGTTCCTTTAGGAATTATAAATCCAGTTGTTGTTTCTCTACTATCAGTCAATGATGATTGTGTTAATGTTTGAACCCATTCTGTTGGAGCACCACCGTTTCCCACAGTTACAAGACCAGTAGATGCAGACCCATTTGAATTAAAAATATTACTATTACCCAAAACTGTAAATGAATATTTTGCCATTCCAAACATTCTGCAAAAACCATTCTTATCAAATTCTATACTGCTTGGGGCTAATTGCCAACTTAAAAAAATAGGAGCTGTTGTAGTTGCCGTGGTAATTCTAACTCGAGTCCAATATGCATGAACTCCATTAATTGTTTTTGACGTCCAAGTTGTAGAAGTATTAAGATTAAGACAAACTAACTCTTGCTGATCTCTTATAAATGGATTATTACCATATCTATAATTATTAGATTTGCCAGTAACAAAATAATTTACTGCAACCCAAGCAGCACCATTCCAAATTTCAAAAACATAAACTCCATCTGTAGAACTAACTGTATCAATTAAATATTGATGCCCCCAATGTTTTACAACATCGCCAGAATCATCAGGAGCACTCTCTCCAAATAAAATAGAATAATTTGCAGTTTTGTTTTGAAATGAAAAAGTAGATCCATCATCATATAATGCATTTGCTGTTACATCAACAAAATTACCACCATCATTAGCCGCCCCTGCTGTATTATCTGTTGTAAAAACCTTAAAATAACTTCTATTATAAAAATCTCCATGACCTGTAATAAGAGAACTTCCCCTTTCAAAAGATCCTATTGCAGAATTGCCATTTTGATATATCTTCCTATATTCAGCATCATCATTTCTTCCCGAAATTAATATATTAATATTAGGGCTGGTCCAATTTAATTGTGATAAGTCAATTTTTCTTTCATCAATTTCTACTCCAATTAAATGTATTTTTTCATTAGTAAAAGTATTATCTGCAAATAAAGTATTAAATGTTGCATTAATATATCCAGAATTAATTTCAATATCAGAACCTTCATCACTAATAGATAATCCAACAGAACAATTTAAACAAAAAACATTATTTAATTTAACAGCACCACCCGAAGTTCCAATAAATGTATAAACAGAACTATTGTTAACAAATATATTACCTCCATATAAAATGCCCGGTGGATTACAAGTTATAAATCCTGACAAAGAGGCAGTGGTTGATAAATCTCCAATATTATTAACAATACAAGGGGCGGCAACACAATATAAAAATGTTTGTAAATTACCAGAACTTCTATAAACATCTGTTAAATATAAAGTCCCAGCATCACAATAAATCCCAGAACCAGTCCCACCCGCACCTTGAATATAAACTCTTTCCACATATGCATTGCCGGATGAATTGCCAACAATTGCATTTGCATAATTTGTTGGGGCTAGAATAGTAACATTTCTTAAAACAGAACCTGAACTTAAGGTAATTCTATTCCCAGTTGCGGCAGACCCATTAATTGTTACTTGTTTTCTATCATATCCTTCTAATGTAACATCTGCCTTAATAGTAAAAGACTCCGCATATGTTCCTGGTTTCAATAAAATTTTATCACCAGAACCTGCAGCGGCCATAGCTAATGCAATTGTTGAATAAGAAGTTATTACCCCAGCGGAAGTAATTAATTGAATTGCTGTTCCAGGAATTTCAGAAGCACTTGCAACATTTTGAGTTGATGAGCCTACATATTGTTGAATTCGCCCAGTGGTTTTATCCATTCCAATATCACCAAGAGCCAATGCATTTTGTGTTGTACTCCATCGAATAACATCATGTCCAGGAGATAATGTTATGCTATTTTGGCCGGCATGAAAATTATCAATAGTACCACAAAATAAACAATACCTATTCTTCTCCCACCATGGCGGAATCCAAAAATGATGATTCTTTTTACAAAAATAATTCATGATACTCCAATTTAAAATGTCTTTCATATGCCAAAATATGCACAAAAATAAAGGCGTGATACCATTATGAATATCACGCCTCATTATCCAACTTGTATTCGTCCTAAACTTAGGACGATAATTTTCTCAATATTAAATCGAGAGAATTTTGGGCATCACCTCCTCAAGGCAAATTGATAAGTCGGATAATTAAATCCACCAATTATATTGATGGAATCTTCACAGTTAAAAACATAACGCCTTTAAACAATGAAGAAGTTTTGCTATTATTCCTGAAAAAGATGACTAAATAATCTTCTTAATTCAGAAACATCAACTTCCTTTAGACGATAATAGGAAGGCTTGCTCTTTGTCCAATTCTCCGATTTATCTGGCCGAACTAGACATTCAACTGGAAATGCACCATATGATTCCTTACGCAAGTCTCGTAGACGAGATGTCGCTGATGGAACTCGGAATGCATTTCTAGGAACCCAACGACTATTTGCACGAAGTAAACTATATAAAACCTTTTGCAAATTGGTTTTCAAACTTCTACGTTCAACTGAAAGAATTGTGCCAATAACATATTCTAATTCTTGTGTAACAGCTTCTGATGTTTTACTCATTTTTTTTATCCCTTTTTAGTTTTCTGATATTAACCAGAATTTACAATGAATTTCAATATATGTTCTTTCTGAAATACCTTTTGCTCTTGTATTTTGAACTATTTTGAAAAACGGTTTACGCCACTCTGCAACGGGCTCATTATCTACATAATACTGTATCCCGCCATCTCGATCATCTACAATTGACACGTTAAATTTTTTTAAAACCTCACGCAATTTTATTTTTAAATCTACAGTAAAGTCTTTATATTCAGGCAAGACATCTGCAATTAAATCATCGGGCAAACCAATGGAAGATAACACATATTTGGTAAATTCATATTGTTTTTCTGATTCTGTTTGCCTGAAATCAGATCGGTCTGCAAGAATTATTTTTTCTTTATAAGTTTTCATTATTTTTCAGAAACAAATTCCCCATTTATCCAATATTCTTTAGAACCATCACATCTCTCAATAGCAGGGCCATCATCTCGATGAAGTTTACCATTCTTATACCATTCTTTATGTCCATTGTGCCATTCACTAGCCGGTCCATCTTCTCTATGCCGCTTCCCATTCTTATACCATTCTTTACAACCATTAATATATTCACAAGCTGGGCCTTTTTCTCTATGTAGTTCCCCCTTTTCATTTTCCCAATATTTATTTCCATAATAATCAAATCTGACGTATCTCAATGCATCTTTTTCTTCAACCTGCACGCCATGTAACCAATATTCTTTTTCCCCATTAGCCAATTCAACTGCCGAGCCATCTTCCCTATGAAGTTGCCCATTTATATACCAATATTTATCACCATTATTCAATTCAATGGCTGGACCATCTTCTCTATGTATTTTATCATTTTTATACCAACGTTTACCACCATCAGTAAATTCTATTGCAGGTCCATCTTCTCTATGACATTCCCCATTTATCCACCATTCTTTATGCCCACTAATATCTTCTATAGCAGGGCCGCCTTCCCTATGTAATTTACCATTCAACCACCACTCTTTATCACCATTCGCATTTTCAACAGCAGGCCCATCTTCCCTATGATGTAAATCATTCTTATACCATATTTTATCACCACAAGAATATTCTTTTGCAGGGCCATCTTCTCTATGTATCATATTATTCTTATACCAAATTTTAGTTCCACAACAATCAATTACACATTTTGGGTTTTTATCAAAATCCTCTTCGCATTTTGCGCAATAAATTCCAGAAATTCTTGTTTGATTTAAAGCAACAACTCGTCTGCCACATTTATTCTGGCATTCTGCAGTATTAAACCATCGCCGCCATCGTTTTAATTTCCAATGACATCCATCACTTAATTGACAAACATCTTTTCTTGAAAGTAGAATTGCTTTTACATACACTCCATCAAGAAGATATTTTACTCCAATTATTTTAGATAATGCCTGGGAAAAACATGTAGAATTAAATACTCCATCAAATTTTTCATCACCAAATAAAGCAGTGGCATCAACCATGGCAGTTAAAATTATATCAAAAGGCCAATTATTAATATCTTTAAGTTTAATTTTCATTAATTATTATCTCCAATTTAAGATGTTCGACCCCCATTTTTATACCAAAGTTTAGCTCCATTAATTGGTTCTATAGCAGGCCCGTCTTCTCTATGACATTTTCCATTTATCCATCATTCCTTATCGCCATTTCTATATTCAACGGCGGGCCCATCTAATCTATGCAATTGATTCTTTTCATTTACCCATTCTTTATCGCCATTTTCATAAGTTGTACATTTTGATTCATTTTTTTCTAATTCTTTAATTTTATTCTGCAAATCATTAACCTGATTTTTTAATTTCAAATATTCATCAAAAAAATCTTCGGGAATTTTATAATCATTGAAATAATATTCTTTTTTTCCATTAGCCCACTCAACAGCAGGTCCGTCTTCTCTATGCTGTTTTCCATTTAACCACCATGATTTTCTCCCAGCAATTAATTCAACAGCTGGGCCATCTTCTCTGTGTAATTGATCATTTTTAAACCATTTCTTATCCCCATTAGAATATTCCATAGCAGGCCCATCTTCTCTGTGCAACTCTCCATTTATATACCAACATTTAGCACCATTTGAATATTCTATAGCAGGACCATCTTCTCTATGATATTTACCGTTCTTTAGCCATTCTTTAGTTCCATCTTTTTTTTCTACAGCAGGGCCTCCTTCTCTATGCAACTCCCCATTTATATACCAATATTTATCGCCATCAGCATATTCTATAGCTGGTCCATCTTCTCTATGTTTTAATCCATTTATAAACCAAGCTTTATCTCCATTTGGACCCTCAACAGCAGGTCCATCTTCTCTATGTAATTTTCCCTCTTCATTTCTCCAATATTTATTTCTACTATTGTCAACTTCACATTCAAATTTATTTTTCATTAATTTCTCCAATTTTATAATTCTTATTAAAATTCAATCTTCATTTATATTATTAATTCTTTACAATTCTTCTTTTTTATTCATTGGCAAATCCTTTTTCTCAACTTGAATTCCATTTAACCAATATGTTTTATCCCCACTAGCATATTCAATAGCGGGCCCATCTTCTCTATGATATTTGCCATTTATAAGCCAATATTTATCTCCACTCATCCATTCTATAGCAGGCCCATCTTCCCTATGTCTTAATCCATTTTTAAACCACTCTTTGTTACCATCAAGATCTTCAAAAGCTGGCCCATCTAATCTGTGATATTCTCCAGCCCAATTCTTCCATCTTTTGGTTCCAAGACTATTAATTTCACATTTAGAACATGTTAAATCCTCCTCTTTAACTTGTTTTCCTTTTAACCAATATTCTTTATCTCCATCATCATATTCTATAGCCGGCCCATCTTCTCTATGCAACTCGCCATTTCTATACCAATATTTACTTCCATCAATATATTCACAAGCAGGGCCGCCTTCTCTATGTTCTACCCCACTTATCCACCATTCTTTAGATCCATCATAATACTCAATTGCAGGGCCATCCTCTCTATGTATTTTCCCATTTTTACACCAAGTTTTATTGCCACAAGAAAATTCTCTAGCAGGCCCACCTTCTCTATGCAACTCACCATTTATATACCAAAATTTATCACCATTCTCATATTCTATAGCAGGCCCATCTTCCCTATGTAACTTACCATTTACCCAATATTCTTTATGACCATTTGAATTTTCAATAGCAGGGCCATCGTCTCTATGTCGTTCTCCATTTATAAACCATGCCTTACTTCCATCCGCCCATTCACAAGCTGGCCCATCTTCTCTGTGATATTTTCCATCTTCATTCTTCCAAAATTTATCCTCACCCTCGTCCTCATCAATCAAATATTTAGAACAATTGTCTTCCATTTTCCTCAATCTCCTATCCACATTTAGAATAATTACATTCCGGACAAATCCAACATGTCGAATCCGCTATCATCTGTGTCATCTTTCCATTTTCTGCACATTCAGGACAATATACTCCCTTGCTTATATATGCTTTGTCATCAATGTTTAAATACTTAGTCGCAAATATCCTCTTTACAGCATTTGAAAAACTTGAAATAACATCATTACTCCTGTTTATTTGCTGTACTATAAACTTAGGATGAATTCCATGCCGTAACATCAAACTAAATCTCCGAGTCTCCAATTCAATAGATGCATCAATTGCCCGCTCCTCATCAGATAAATTCTCAATCAATACCTTATTTCCCTCATCTAATAAAGAATAATGACCACTCTTTCGCTTTATTACCATGCCCTTATCAGGTAATGTCGTAGATATCCCAACTGCAAAAACTTCATATGGCATCTTATTTACTTTTCCTATTATTACATACCAATCTCGACCTATCGCCTTTATTTTGAAAATATCTGCTTGAACTGATTTCGGCCTCTTAGGTGCATTTACTATTGTTATTCCCTTTTCAGCCTCTTTTTCAGATGTATTTAAAACTTGAAATGATTTACTCCCATCCCTGTAAATCGTAATTCCTTTACAGCCACTCTCGTAAGCTAGCATATACGCTTTTTTCACCGTGTCAATTGTTGCATCATTCGGTAAATTGATTGTCTTAGATATAGATGCATCAACATATTTCTGAAATGCTGCCTGAATCTTTATATGCTGCTCAAATGATACTTCTCGTATCTTTTCTGGATCTATCGCACATCTAAAATATTCTTTATCAATATCTGGGTGCGACACAACTCTTCTACCAGTATTATCTTGTCTTACTACTGTCAAACTATAAATAGGCTCAATACCACTAGAACAATTTGCTAGCTGTGATATCGTTCCCGTTGGAGCAATTGACAGTGTAGTAACATTTCTTCTATATTCAAGTTCTTTATAATTACAAGCTTCTGGTGTTCCTCTTTCTTTAGCAAGAGCAACAGATGCTTGATGAGCCTCAAATTGGAAAAAATGTCCAATTTCTTCTGCTATTTTAATTGATTCATCACTACCATATGTTACTTTCATTTGTAATAATAAATCTGCAAATCCCATCATGCCCAATCCAACTGGCCTATTTTTTAATGCATTTTCATGAAATTCTACTGTTGGATATTTATTAACATCAATTACATCATCCAAAAATCTCATAGTTAAATGAATGCACTTTTTAAGCTCTTCCCATTTCAAATTATTGGTTTTTTCATCATAATATTTTGATAAATCTATTGAAGAAAGATTGCATGAAGAAATTTCTGGGCTACAAATTTCCCCACAATTTGCATACATCACCCCACATTGTGTGCAAGATTTATGTCTTCTCCCTTTACATTTTGCTATATGAGTATTAGAAGAGGTAAAAATACATAAATTATGATAATCATCAACAGTAATATTATAAACATCTGTTAATTCATCTAAAAATTCAACAGAAACAACCTTATGATTATTATTTGTTTTCAAACTTAATTCATTTGCTTTTAAAATTAATGAATCATATCCACCATATTTGCTTACCGTTTTTTTACAAACAATATTTAAAAGTTCTTTTTTAGAAGGAACTCTAGCATTTTTATTAGTCCAATTAACAATCATTCCAAGTATCATTTTTTGAGAATAATTTGTATTTGGTGTTATATCTGCGAAAATTCCATTATCAACTAATTGGTCATTTAAATTTTTAAAATTACTAAATCGTTGTCGAATCATCTCTCTAGAGCCAATTGCCCCTTCAAAATTCTCCCAAGTTATAACAGATGGGTAATATCCAGTTAAATTCACAAATTCAATTGCATTATTAATAAAATCTTGATCTGTTATACCAAGCTTTGACACACCCTTCATTGACATACCAGAACATTTCACGCTACAAAATTTACCATTTATTGTATTAAATTCTTTTCCACAAAATTCACAAATTTTAGATTTTATTTTTTTTATTGAATCATATTTCCCAGATTCCCATCTTATTTTTGCAAGATCTGATACTTTCTTTCTCAATTCTTCTGTGTAAGATTCTTTGATAGCTATTCCAAGATTTTTTCTATACTCTAAATTAGAACATCTTTCTCTTGTTTTTTTACCAATTTTTTCTTTAGTCTCTTTAGAATGCTTTTTACCAAACATTCCATTTTTCTCACCACTAGTTGCTTCCGACATTCTATCATGATATCTCTGACGTTCTTCTTCCGTTGCATTTGGATACCAATGAGTCATGGGATTGTTAAATTGCCTATGATAAATTCCATGCTCATCATAAGTCATTTTTTGTAAATTATTAATAGAATTATCCGCAGGAGTAAAATTCTTATGATGAATAACATCATTTTCAGTCAAAGTTTCTCCAGTATAAAATTCATAAATCATTCTATGCTCAGGATTATTTACATTTTTTTCTGAAATAATAGAATTACTTTTCCCACGATATATTGACCAATAAGAACCATGTTTAAGAGTCATTTGAAATTTAGTCATAGACATAACAGAATCACCAGGTTCTAAATCTTTAACTTCTCTTTTTTTACCATTACGTGTTATGATTTTATGGTCAGGAGTTGTAATAACACTTCCACCATCATCAAATGTTACCTTACAAACTTTAACGTTTTCCCTAGTTTTTCTTGGATTTCTCCCATATTTAATATGAATGTTCCCATTTTTAGGATCACAGCAATATAAAGGAACATCTTTTCCTTCTTCTGCTAATTGTTTAATTGATACTAAATTTCTACCATCAGCCACCATAACTAAAGAATCACCATGAAAACAAGGATTCGTTGCACTTATTTTTTGGCCACTAAATCTATATGGAGAAGTATTATTGATAGTATCTCCAAATAAAAATCCCGGATCGCCATTTTTCCAAGCATTTTCAGCAATTGTATTAAATAATTCTCTTGCTTTTATTGTTTTATAAACTTTACCATTAAATTCAAGATTAAAATCCCCATCATTTTTAACCTGATTCATAAAATGATCAGTTGTAAAAACACTAAGATTAAAATTATGTAAAAATTTATCCAATATAGCCTTCAATTGATTGCTAATATTTTTAGAAATTAAATCATATTGATTAAAAAAATCATCTTTTAATAATGATTTTAATGCCTTTTCAGATTGTTTACATTGTATAAATTTAAAAATATCTGGATGATTAATATTCATAACAGCCATCATAGCCATTGCACGAAATCCAGATTGAGTAATAGAAGACATTACCTCTGAAATCATACGCATATGTTCAATTGGCCCACAGGCTTTTGCATGAGTCGATCCAAAAACAAAGTCTCCCTCTGGTCTAATTTTAGAAACATTAAACCCGCATCCACCACCGCAACGAGCAATATGCCCAAAATTAGCAATATTTTCCACCATGCCAACACTATCAGGAGAACCAGCAGAACTCCAACAATCATCAGGATCTTTAGTAACAAAGCAAGCCATAATTCCGGCGCTTTTACTTTTTCCGCCAGCATTTACCAAGCAAGGAGAATTAGGAACAAAATAAGTACCAAGAATAAGGTCAAAGATTTGTTTTTTAATTTCTTCAGGTTCATTACAGCAAACAAAATCAACAACGCGTTTAGTTAATAAGTGCCAATTTTCTTTAATTTGTCCATTTTCATCTTTTTGATAATATCTTTTTTTACAGATATCTTCTGCAATTGGACTTAAAACAACATCGGAACCTTCAAGAACCTTATCACTCATTTTATATCT
>Ga0172380_10003462_pt1 | contig 21630 bp, 19 predicted proteins | sample Leawe162metaG_FD_119747 | JGI IMG/M metagenome (GOLD analysis project Ga0172380, IMG submission 119747) | Leachate microbial communities from a municipal landfill in Southern Ontario, Canada - Leachate well 162 metaG | ecosystem: Engineered > Solid waste > Landfill > Unclassified | place...
GCCATTGACCAGGCGGTGGAACGGACGCTCGATGCCGGCATCCACACCCGCGACATTGCCGTGGACCCGAACAAAGTGGTCAACACCGCGGAAATGGGCGACGCCATTGTCAAAAATTTACTCAATGGGTAAATGAGACGAACTCGCAACAATTCTATTGTTCACCACAGAGCACGCGAAGTACACAGAGAAATATTCTTTATTGCAGCTCGTTAACACTGTGCACTCTGTGCGCTCCGTGGTTCATTCCAGGAGTTCCGCCATGACATCCCCTGCCGTCAGCGTGGTCCTGGTGGAACCCCAGGGCGCGCTCAATATCGGCTCCGTCTGCCGGGTGATGATGAATTTCGGTTTTACTGAGCTGCGCCTGGTCAACCCCCGGGCGGATCATCTCAGCAAACAGGCCAGGGACATGGCGGTCAGCGCCAGAGAACTGCTCAAGAATGCCGGACTGTTCGGCTCTCTTACCGACGCCCTGGCTGACTGCAGTCTCTGCCTGGGCACCACCCGCCGCTTCGGCAAATACCGGCAGGATTTTCTCGCACCCCACGAGATCGCCCCCCTGCTTGCCAGCCACGCTAGCGGGGTGAAAACCGCCCTGGTCTTCGGCCGGGAAGACAGCGGCCTTACCACCGCGGAACTGGGTCTCTGCCAGTTTTTCGTCACCATCGCCACCGACCCTGCCCTGCCCTCCCTCAACCTGGCCCAGGCGGTGGCCATTTGTCTGTACGAGCTGAGCCGGGGGCGGCAGGCGCAGGCGGGCGAACCCGGCGGCTCCGAGCCGGCCGACAGCCGGAGCCTGGAAAGCATGTATCAGCACATGCGCCGGACTCTGGTCGAGGCCGAGTATCTTGACCCGCAGAATCCCGACCATATCCTGCACACCTTCCGCCGCATCTTCGGCCGGGCCGGCCTTGACCACCGGGAGGTTCGCGTCCTGCAGGGTCTGTGGAGCCGCATCGACTGGCTGAACAGCCAGCGCCGACCATAGCAGCCATGTCCGTTGACCATTGCTTTATAACCCAGCTGCTGGACTGGTTTGCCATCCACAGCCGGGACCTGCCATGGCGCCATACTTACGCCCCCTATCATGTCTGGATTGCCGAAATCATGCTGCAGCAGACCCAGATGGACCGGGTTGTCTTCTATTTCACCAGATGGCTTGAGCGTTTCCCGGATATTGCCAGCCTGGCCGCAGCCGACGAAGATGAGGTGCTCAAATACTGGGAGGGACTCGGTTACTACTCCCGGGCCAGGAATCTGCATCGCGCGGCCAGAATCCTGGCGGAGCAGGGGCATATACTGCCCGCCCGCTATGAGACCCTGGTCAAACTGCCGGGCATCGGCCCGTATACGGCGGGCGCCATCATGAGCATTGCCTTTAATCAGGACTTTCCGGTGGTGGACGCCAATATTGAACGCCTCTTTGCCCGCCTGTTTGATATCATTACCCCGCTCAAAAGCCGCGAAAACAAGATCCTGGTCTGGCAAAAGGCTGCGGCAATGCTGCCTAGCGGCCAATCCCGCAATTTCAACCAGGCCCTGATGGAGCTTGGCGCCCTGGTCTGCCTGCCCAAAAATCCCCTGTGCAGCCAGTGCCCGGTCAGCCTTTACTGCCAGGCCCTCCGGCTGCAGATTGTCCATGAGCGGCCGGTGCTGCCGCCGAAAAAGAAGACTATTTTTATCCAGATGGCCACCGGCATTCTGAGGAGGGGCGACAATATCTTAATCCAGAAAAGACACGCGGATGATGTGTGGGCCAATTTATGGGAGTTTCCCGGCGGACGGCTGAAAGAGGGAGAAACGCCGCAACAGGCGGTGGTGCGGGAATTTCTGGAAGAAACAGGACTGCAGGTGGGCGTGACAGGAGAAATCACCAGCGTCAAACACAGCTACATGCATTACCGGGTAATTCTGCATGGCTTTTTCTGTGATGTCGTTGCTGGGGGAAAAAAAGAGCCGGCCCTGCACGCGGCCCAGGAAAACCGCTGGGTCCGCTTCACTGAACTGCACCGGTTCGCCTTCCCGGCCGGCCACCGGAAGCTGATCGAATATCTTCGGAACAGCTCAGGGATTTAGACTTTTGTCTGTAGTCTGTTAGCAAAAAAAGTCGAAGCAGAGGAGCCCACGCAAAGCCTCACCACCAACAACCTAATCACCTAAACACCTATTTTCTTAAAACGAATACGATACAACCAGACCGAGTTTCTTTATCTGCTGCAGCAGCTGGTCCATCTTGACCGGTTTGGTCATGTAGGCCTCGCAGCGTCCTTCTTCCTTGGCCTTTCTGATGTTTTCAGGATCAGACAGGGCGGTGATCATGATCACCTTCACCTGGTATTCAGGAATAACGCCAAGATCCTCTTCGATTTTCCTGATCTGCACCAGGGCATCCTGGCCGTTCATCTCAGGCATCATGATATCGAGGCAGACGAGATCAAAAGGGTCTCTGTCCTTCAAAGCCTGGGTAAAAATTTCAATTGCCTCCCGCCCATTTTCAGCCCCATAGGTTGTACCTACATCAGCCAGCATTTCTTGAAGGATGACCCGCGTCATCACATCATCTTCAGCAATCAAAATCTTCATGGTTGGCCCTTTAACTTATTATGATCTTTACCTTCACCAAAAAATACTTACCAGGCAACGGATTTTTTTTCACCTTTTTTTTACATTTGTCAACGGGCCGTGGCCAGGGCAAGGCGGGCAGCCCGCAGGGAGGCCCCGCCACTGCCCAGCTTTTCCCGCACCTCGGCCAGGCCTTGCAGCATTTCCTCTCTTTTGGCGCTGCCGGGCCAGATATCCTGCAAGGCCGCACGGATCTTCCCGGGCTCAGCCTCATGCTGCATCAGCTCCCGGACCACCTCGCGGCCGGCGATGAGATTGACCAGCGAGGCAAAGTCAACCTTGACCAGCATATTGCCCACCAGCCAGGTCAGGGGCGACACCTTATAGGCAACCACCATGGGCACATCGAGAATGGCCAGCTCCAGGGTCACCGTGCCGGAGGCGGCAATGACCAGATCACAGGAGCCCATGAGATCGTACCGGTCCTCGGCGATGACCTTGACTGCAAGCCCTGGCCGGTCCAGGCCGCAGTCAAGCAGATCTTCCCTGGTGAGGCTCGGCGCCAGGGGAAGCAGGATGGTCAGGTTGCCATGGCTTTCCCGCAACCCTGCCGCTGTTTCCAGAAAAACGGGCAGCATGGCGCGGATTTCCTTTTTTCTGCTGCCCGGCAGAATTCCCAATAAAATACTATCCGGCCTGATCTGATGGAGCCGGCAGAAATCATTTCTGGACATGGTGCGCCGGACCGAATCAAGCAACGGATGGCCCACATACTCAACCTCAACCCCGCGCTGGTGGTAAAACTCTTTTTCAAAGGGCAGGATGACCGCCATCCGGTCAATGATTGCGCCGATTTTTTTGACCCGGCCGCTGCGCCAGGCCCAGACCTGCGGACTGATATAGTAAAAGATGGGAATGCCGAGCTGTCTGGCTTTCTGCGCCAGCAGCAGATTGAAATCAGGATAATCGATGAGAATCAGCAGGTTGGGCGGATGGTTTTGCAGTTCGTTAATCAGTATGTTCCGGGCCGCGCGGATATCCTTGAGATGGGCGAGGACCTCAACCAGGCCGACCACCGCCATGGCCGCGGCATCATATAAAATGTCAACACCCTGCCGGCGCAGTTCACTCCCCCCCATGCCGCACAGGGAAAGATCCGGGGCAAGCTGCTTCATGGCGGCGACCAGATGGGCACCATGCAGGTCGCCCGAGGCCTCGCCGGCCACAATCATTATCCGCAGCATAAAAGGTCTTTATGCCTGCTGATATGATCCCTGATCTGGTTGATAATCTGCAGCGCCACCTCAAGGGCCCGCCTTCCTTCAAGGCCGGAAACCTTCGGCCTCTGCCGCAGGCGGACATTGCTGACAAAATCCGTCAGTTCCGCAGCCAGGGCGTCCTGTTCGGTAAAACAGAAATGTGCTGTTTTTTCATTGGGATATCCTTCCGGGGTCGAGCCGGGGAGACGCTCAATGATTTTTATTTCCTTGGTGGCGTAATTTACCGTGAGAGAGCTGCCGGGCTGGTAGATGCGCAGGCTGCGCACATTATCATGGGCCACGCGGCTCACCGAGACATTGGCCGTGCAGCCGTTGACAAAGAGCAACTGGGCCGCGGCCACGTCGGTTTCCTTGGTCACCACCGGCACGCCGATGGTGGAGATGGATTCCAGGGGAGATGGAACCACGGTGAGGATAATATCAATGTCGTGAATCATCAGGTCAAGGATCACATCCACTTCCACGCCCCGGGGCTTGAAGGAATGGACCCGCTGGGATTCGATGAACACCGGGCAGGTCAGATAATCCTGCATGGCAACAATGGCCGGATTAAACCTCTCCAGATGGCCTATCTGGAGAATACGATTGCCTTTTTCCGCCTTGTCGATCAGATCATCAGCCTCGGCCAGGGTAACGGTCATGGGTTTTTCCAGCAGCACATCGACGTTTTCGGCAAAGCAGTCACTGGCCACCTGATGATGCAGCGGGGTGGGCACCACCACACTTACCGCGTCAACCTGCCGCAAAAGCTCCCGGTAATCCGCAAAGGGTTTCGTCCTGTTGGCCTGGGCAACTTGGCGGGCAGCCTCGCCTGAAACATCCGCCACCCCGACCAGTTCCACATCATTCATTGCCGCATATTTCTGGGCATGGAATTTGCCCAGATACCCAACCCCGATTACCCCAATTCTCATTTTCTGCATAATGTCTCTATCTATTTCGATGAACTCGTAAAAAGTCTGTTTTCACCACAAAGCACACAGAGATCACAAGAAAATATTTTTATTTTCAGCAAGTTATCTCTGTGGGCTTTGTGCTCTGTGTGGTTAATTTTCAGTTTTTACGAATTCATCATTTTTACAGGTCAACCGGCCAAAAAAATCGCTGATTTGTTCAGCATATCCGCCAAGGTGGAATCAAGGAGCTGCCGGATCGACGAATGCTCAGGCACGGGCCTGTCCAGCACATTACCCAAAAAACCCTCGACCAAGCAGGGAAAGAGGCGGATGCCGCCTGGCGTCCTTTGCCCCAGATCGGCTTGAAACAACTCGCGGTAACTGGAAAATCTCGCCACAAATACATTGGTTATTGTCTGGGAGAGAGAATCAATCTGCTCATCTTCAAGCTCCTGTGGCCGGGAGGCGATAATCCGGTCGACGATGCTGACCACGATCGACCGGTTGAAATTTTCCACCTCCCCTGCCTCCGGTTCGCTGATGCAGCGCAGATAGCAGGCGGTTACCCAGAAGGCGCAAAAAACGTCAAATTCGTTTGCCCTGATAGCATATTCGTCGATGCTCCCCTTCCTCAGAAAATCCGTCAGATGTTCCGAACTGACCCGGTAAAGGGCAAAGAGCTTTTCCTGAATGGACACTTTACTCATTCAACTTCCCGACTTGGTCTATTTTGCCCGAAATAAGGCATGTTGCGACACAGCTGCCGCCATGATCTCCGTCATTGGAATGCAGGAGTGGGGAGAGGAAATGCAGAATATTTGATTTTATTGCGTTTTATTCTGGTTCCCGGCTCCTGCCCAGTCAACTCGCGGCAAACAGGTCCTCCGCCACCTGCCGGCGGAAAAAGCCGACCGGTTTGCGTTTTCTTGCCGCCAGTCTAAATGAAAATAAATCTTTGTCAATAAACTAAGGAATCAGGTAAGATGATTTCATAAAAACAACTGACGCATGAACGCAATTTCATTTCCAAAAAATGTAATCCTTTATAATAGTTAAAAAATATGACGCAGCAGCTGTTTCAGTCCATGGTTGTCAGGGAAGAACCTGACAATGTTTTTATCAGAGAAATAAAAGAAAGGGACATTTCCGAACTTCCTGATCACGATGTACTCATTGCCGTACATTTTTCTTCCCTCAATTACAAGGATGCCCTGTCCGCGTCCGGCAACAAGGGCGTTACCCGCCGTTACCCGCATACCCCCGGCGTGGATGCCGCAGGGATTGTCGTGGAAAGCCGGTCCGGAAAATTCAAAGCCGGGGACGAGGTCATTGTCTGCGGTTATGAACTGGGCACCAAAATGCCGGGCGGCTTCGGCCAGTTTATCCGGGTCCCGGCGGAATGGATCGTGCCCCTTCCCTCCGGCCTGAGCCTCTACGAGAGCATGATTTACGGCACGGCCGGTTTTACGGCCGCCCAGTCAGTGCTTAAAATAGTTGACCACGGCGTCAAACCGGAAGACGGCAAAATCCTGGTCAGCGGCGCCACAGGCGGAGTGGGCAGCGTCTCGGTGGCCATTCTGGCCAAACTGGGCTATCAGGTGACAGCGGTAACGGGCAAGAGCGAGGAACATGCATTGCTGGCGCGGCTTGGCGCGGCAGACATCCTCACCCGCCAGCAGGCCACCGACGCAACCGGCAGAATGTTACTCAAAGAGAAATGGGCCGGGGTGGTTGATACCGTTGGGGGCGACATTCTGACAACCGCCATCAGAACCACCCGCTATGGCGGCATCGTCACCTGCTGCGGCAATGTGGCCTCGCCGCATCTCAACATCTCTGTCTATCCGTTTATCCTCAGGGGCGTTACCTTAAGCGGTATCGACTCGGCCAGCTGCGCACTTGCCGTCCGGCAGAGGATCTGGAACAAGCTCGCCGCAGAGTGGAAAATCAGCCAACTGCACGAGCTCGCACGAGACATTGGTTTATCTCATTTAAACAATGAGATAGACAATATACTCAAAGGCAAAATAAAAGGAAGGATTGTTGTCCGGCTCTAACCTGGCCGCAGCGGCAATCCGTTAAGAATATCGCATAACTTACGGCATGAGCGTATGGAAACGGAAAAAAAATATATCAAGGATGTTGACAGACTGGTTCCCAGGCCGGACATCGCCCTGGAAGTCCTGCAGATGGCTTATGACAGCCAGGTCAGTATCCCGGCCATGGCCAACAAGATCGAGATGGATCCCAACCTGACCGCCAACATGCTGCGGCTGGCGAATTCGGCATATTTCGGCCATATGCGTGAAATTACGTCAATCAAGGATATCATTATCCGGCTCGGCCTGGAAACGGTGAAAATTATCGCCATTACCGGCGCATCCGCCGGTTTAATGCGATCTCCCCAGCAGGCCTACAATCTTGAACCGGGCACCTTGTGGCATCACTCCCATGCCACAGCAGTGCTGTCCTCGGTCATAGCAAAATATGCAAAAGTTGAGGACTCCGGCGCCATTTATACGGCCTCGCTGCTCCACGATATCGGCAAGGTAATTTTGAACCGGCCTCTGCAGATTGCCATCTCAAACAACAAAAATCTGGGCCGCAAATTCAATTCTCTCATTGAACTGGAGCAATTCCTGCTGCAAACGGATCATGCCAGGATCGGCATGGCGCTGCTGCAGCAATGGGGATTGCCTGACAACATCACCATACCGGTCGGCTTCCACCACCGGCAGAATTGCCCTGAGGCCAATCAGCTGAATGTCAGAATCGTCAGTCTGGCCAATTTTCTGGTGGAAAGTATTGGTATCCGTTCGGTGCTGCCGGAAAATTTTACCTTTAATGTGCAGGATTTCATTGATCAGAACCAGCAACTGCCGGATGTGCCCAACTTCCAGGACAACATGGAAAAAATTATTGATGAATTTTTCTATCAATTCAACGAGACGGCAAAGTTATCGAACTGAAGCGGCAGGTCGCAATCCCGTCCAATTTTAGAGCTTATTTACGGACAAGCTCTTAACCTGCATCAACCCCGATACTATTGCAATTCAGTTTCCGTGAGCAAGACAACCTTGTTGCCGCCCTCGCTTTTGGCCACATGCATCGCTTTGTCCGCCAGGGAGAAAAAATCCTCATGATTTTCCAGATTCATCGCGTTATTTGCCGCCACCCCGACACTTATGGAAATCTGCCGGCCGTTCTCACCATTATCGAAAACAAACTGACACATCTGGGAATGGATATTGCGGGCAATGACCTGCCCTTCAACGGCATCAGCATCAGGCAGAAGCACCCCGAATTCATCGGCGCCGATGCGGCCGCAGATATCGGTATTACGCACATGGTTGACCAGGATGGCGGAGATTTCCTTTAACAGAAAATCTCCGAATTTTCTGCCGCAGGAAGAATTGATCTCCTTGAATTTATCTATGGTGAAGAGCATGAAAACAAGTCCGCTGCCACGGCGGGCGGCAAGTCTGAATTCACGGGCGAGCACCTCGATGAAATGGCGGCGGTTGATGAGACCGGTCAGATCATCCTTGACGGCAAGCTCATTGAGCTTGCTCAGCATCTTTTTGCAGTCGGAGATGTCCCGGTAGACAACAAGGCATTGCCAGACAAAACCATGATCATCTTTGATGGGATATGCGGAAACGGCAAACCATCTGTTCTCCAGAAATGGCTCCTGGCGCTCGACATGATACGATTTGCCGGAATGAAAGACCTTGCAGGCGGGGCAGTGAGTTGATGGGTTAGTGAGTTGATGGAAAAACTGAAAACATTTTTTGCCCAGCAATTCTTCGGGGGCAAAATTGTCGCAGGTTGCCTTATTGGCCCGGACAATTTTAAATTCACGGTCAACGATATACATCAGATCGTCAACGGCATCAAAGGTTTCCTGCCAGAGACGGTTATGATCAAGATGCCGGTCCAGACTGTTTTCGGTCACGGCTGCCCCTGCGGCTTGCTCCAGTTCCCCGATCCTCTTGCGTAATCTGGCCACGTCTTCGGCCAGTTCCTCCCGCGTTTTATTACAGTAATTCATGCCAGCTTATGCCCCTTCCCTCGAATGCGTTGCAACGACTTTTAAGCAATAGCCAGAATTCCTGAACCCCGCCACTTAAAAAAAAATTCCTGCCCACGGGGCAAAGAAAATGTCACAAAATAAAACAACCTGTTGGAAAATTCCAGGAATAATTTATAATAATTGCCCAATGCAATTTCAACAACGATGTCAGAGATGCGGGACATGCTGCAAAAATGGTGGTCCGATCCTTCACCAAGGGGATCTGCCCCTTCTCCGCCAGGGGATCTTTTCGCTGCAGAATCTGGTGACCATCAGAAAAGGGGAGCCGTCGTTCAACCCCTTTACGGAAATGGTGGAACCGGCCTCTTATGAAATGATCAAAATTGCCGGCAAGGGCGCAAGCTGGGAGTGTATTTTTTATGATGCCGGCCGGTCCGCCTGCATTATCCACGCTGACCGGCCGCTGGAGTGCCGACTGCTGCAATGCTGGGATACCGGGGAAATTGAAGCGATCCACGGCAGGGAGTGCCTCTGCCGTTTTGATCTGGTTGCGGACCAGGATCCCATCAGGGACCATATCCAGAGGCACGAACAGCAATGTACCTATGCCTTGGCGCTGCCGTTTCTGGACCAGCTCTCCTCGCCAGCGCCGGACAAGGCAAGCATGGAGGAATTGCAAGGCATCATGCAGCAGGATCTGTTGCTGCGGGATCAGGCTGTCTGCGCATTTGGCCTCAGCCTGCAGCAGGAGCTTTTCTATTTCGGCCGTCCCCTCTTCCAGTCGCTGCAACACCCGCGGCTGCGCGTGGCCATGTCCGGTTCTTCTCTCCGCCTGGAGCTTGTCCGGTCTGCCTGAACAGCAATTACTGCTCCGCGTCGGCCCACCCCCCCGCATTTCCCCACCAAGAGGCTTCGCCCGAGCCCATTGCCCCGCCTGCTTGACCCTATAATCCGGCCTTGGCAAAAGAGGCGGCAACAATCTCCCTGGCCTCCTGCTGGATCAGTTTCAGATGGGCCTCTCCCTTGAAACTTTCCGTGTAAATCTTGTAAACATCCTCGGTGCCCGAAGGTCTGGCGGCAAACCAGCCGTTTTCGGTGACGACTTTTAAGCCGCCGATAGGGGCCCCGTTGCCTGGAGCATGGGTCAGTTTGGCCAGCACCGCTTCGCCGGCAAGGGTCTTGGCCTCAACATCCTCAGCGGACAGATTGGCCAGCACCTTTTTCTGTTCAGCCATGGCCGGGGCCTCAATCCGTTCATAAAGCGGGGAGCCGAACTGCTGCACGAGCTCCCGGTAATGCAGCCCGGGGTCTTTGCCCGTGACCGCGGTGATCTCCGCCGCCAGCAGGGCCATGATAATGCCGTCCTTGTCCGTGGTCCAGACGCTGCCGTCCTTGCGCAGAAAGGAGGCGCCAGCGCTTTCCTCCCCACCGAACCCGTATTCCCCCTTAAACAGGCCCTGGACAAACCATTTGAATCCCACCGGCACCTCTGATAATCTCCGGTTGATGCCGGCAGCCACCCGGTCAATCATCGAGCTTGAGACCAGTGTTTTGCCCACGCGAAGATCCGCACTCCAGCCGGGACGATGGGTAAAGAGGTAATTGATGGACACGGCCAGGTAATGATTGGGATTGAGCAGGCCTGACTCCCGGGTGACAATGCCGTGCCGGTCGTAATCAGGGTCATTGCTCACGGCGATGTCAAAACGGTCCTTGAGGGCAATGAGCGAGGCCATGGCATAGGGTGAGGAGCAATCCATGCGGATTTTGCCGTCCTTGTCCAGGGTCATGAAGGAAAAGGTCGGATCAACCCGGTTATTCACCACCTCGATATTCAGGCCGTACCTCTCGGCAATGACGGGCCAGAAGGCGATGCCGGAGCCGCCCAGGGGATCAACGCCGATTCGGATGCCCGCCTTGCGGATGGCCTCCATGTCAATAACCTCCTTCAGGTCATCCACATAGGGCCGCACAAAATCATGGGCCGCGGCCCGGGCAGAGGCAAAGGCCTCGGTCAGCGGCAGGGAGCGAACCCCTTGCAACCCTGCGGCGAGCAGCTCATTGGCGCGTTGCTCGATCACCTTGGTGGCATCACTGTCCGCCGGTCCGCCATGGGGGGGATTGTACTTGAAGCCGCCATCCTCCGGGGGATTGTGCGAGGGGGTGATCACCACCCCGTCGGCCTGATTGCCGGGATGTTTTTTATTCCAGCCGAGAATCGCATGGGACACCACCGGGGTAGGCGTGTATCCCCTGCCCTGCTGGTAGCGCACCTCCAGCCCGTTGGCGATAAAGACCTGCAGGGCCGTGGCAAAGGCGGGTTCGGACAGGCCATGGGTGTCCATGCCGACAAAGATGGGGCCGGTGACGCCCTGGGAGAGACGGTATTCGACTATCGCCTGGGAGATCGCCTTGATATGAGGCTCATTGAAACTGCTCTTGAAGGAACTGCCCCGGTGTCCGGAGGTGCCGAAACTGACCTTCTGCTCATCCAGACTGACGTCCGGCCCATACTGGTAATAGGCGGCAATCAGCCGGGGGATATTGCATAAATCTTCCGGAGCAGCGGGTTTTCCCGCCCGTGGGTGCAGAGCCATTTCTTACCTCCTGTAACGGTTTCGCATCATATTTGGTTGAAATGTTTTCGAGTGATTTCATTATGTAATAAACATCATAAGCGAACGAAATTCAAGCATTACATCCGTCAGACAGGAAAAAGCTGTTTGACAAAAGAGGCATGGGCAACCGGCTTTTATTAAAGGAGACAGAAGGCAGAATTTCCGCCGCGTAGAGCTTGGTATCCATAAACCGGCTGCCGGCGGATGATGGGCGGGCCTGGTTCAACAGGCACCGAGAGGGAAGGGAAATAAGGATGCGGCTTCAGGTTTGCGCCCAAATTAAACACAAACCTGAAGCCACTGTTATGATGCCCGGGACGTTGTTTGTCTATCTCAGACCGGGGATCTGGTAGGTATGGGTAGTTATGATGACCTGCAGATCATCATCCGCCATGGAGGTGAAACCGCTAATATCGGTTGTCAGTGCAGAATCGACATTGACATTGCCAAATACCCTTTCATTAATGTAGTCCGCTGTATGAATCCAAGTGCCGGATCCAAGAGATGTTTCCTCCAGGAACTCGAACATGCCATCGTAGTCATATGATCCATCATCATTGCGCCCCTGTGCCCGACCGCGGTGCTGACCAGCCTCACCGAATGTTTCCATACGATCGTAGCCGGTTACCGTGTTATAGTTAAAATAGACGGGATTCTTGGCGTAATTGATGGCATCAGGCAGAGGATTGCCTTCCGCATCATAGGCACTGTAGCCGACCACCTTGTTGATGCCGAGAACCGAGTTGATATAAACGATCTTGTCGGTGGTGATGTTACCCGCCTTGTCTGCCGCGGCGGAAAAAAAGGAAGCGGCCAGGGGGAAGTCACCCTCTGCACACGCATCATTATCGGAAGGTGTTACCACTCCCTTGTACTCTCCACAAAATTCGCCAGCCAGACAAGGGGTAGTGGAGATGACCATGTTGCCCGTGCCATCCAGGTAAAGGCTGCCATCCGCCTCCATTTTTATATAATAACTGACAATATTTCCGGCATCGACCAGATGTCCGAGTCCGAAAGAAATTATCTTGTCAATGTCAATGGTAGGCCGCGGGGCATCCGAGGGACCATCAACCAGATCAAGCAGCTTATTGAGCGGGATACCGCCATAGAGCGAATAATCAATGGGTGCCCTTTCCGCTGCCGGGGTGATCAGATGCCCGTCCTGCATGAGCTTGAGATACAGGGCAAGATTTTCCTTGGGTGAGTCGATGGCCTTTGTCACTGTCTCCAGCAGAAAAGGTGTACCATCCTCATTGGTGAGAAACTCATCATAGATGTCCGTGGTCACCATCAGACGTCCCGAGGCATCTATCTTGATGTCCTTGGCCGCATTCAGCGATCGGATCGCCTCGTCAAACGAAGCGTCCAACACCGACTTGGGCGCCCTGGCCAGATTCAGCCGACCGAACTCAACCTCCTGTACCAGATCCGCCCAGTAAATCTCTTTATGATAAGGGTTCTCAACAAAAACATCGTTAAAAGGTTCATTAGCAGCAAGGAACAGCTCCGGCAACGGCTCACATTCGGTTCTCTTCCAGGTGGCATCATAGGTCATCATCAAGGGGATACGGTTGTCGCTGAGATGAGATTTCTCAGAAATATCGCCCCAGCGCACTGCATCGGCCACCGGCTGCACGCATTGACTTGGCAAGGGCGCTGGATAGTAGATACCCCCGGTAGCCGGATTGAGGACATAGTCCCCGGTCTCCTCATCAATGACGGTGTAGACGGCGAACTCCTCGGTCAATATCGGCTCGCCGCCCACGGCCGGGGCCGTTGTCCATTTTTGCCGCGCTACAGGGTAGGCGGAGGCTATCCCGTCAGGATCAACCCACGGCACCCATTCATAATCGGGAGTGCCATCACTTTTAAAAAGCGGGACATTCTTGATCTCACCGCCTTTATAGCGGGCAATCCTGTACAGGTCACCATACAACGCGCCGGAATCCGACATCTTGTCAAGCAAAGGTCCCTCAACGATAACCACGGGTTCCTCCTCCGTGACAACCGGGTCTTCCGTCGTAACGGCCGCATCCTCTACCACAACCTCCGGCTCCTCCACAACATACACCGTTTTCTTAGCAAACAATGGCGCCGGAACTGCCAAAAAAGCGAGAACAGCGGGTAAACAGGCAAACCTCAGCAAACTGCTTCTCATCATTTTCATATTCATAATACGATTCCTCTTTTTTTCATTTTCAGACTATTCTTTTCCCATAGCGTTTCTTTTATTCCCCTGTGGTTTCGGGGCTGATATATATATCCACGTATGACAGGCTGGGTGAAATAAGCTTCGGCGCATATTCAACCTCTGTTGTGTCGGATGCATCAAGCGTGTCGAGAAATGTATTGCATGGCACGGAGAACTCCTCCTTTAGGATAAATTTACCCTGGGTAATGGAGTAATTTGCCTCCGGATCGAGACTGAAGCTCAGCCGGTACCATCCAGACCGGTCAACATCAGTCCCCTCCTGCATCAGGGCCAGATTCCAGTTGTACAGGTAGACGATCTTGCCCGGCCCATCAATCGATGCAGCATACCACACCGGCTTGCCCAGCGCGCCAAAGCCCTCGTAGACCGCGCTGTCGAAAAGGGGCTCACCAACTGGGCCACCACCTGGCACGTCTATTTTTTGGATGGTAAGCCGGGCACAGATGCTATAGACGGTCGCCGTGTCGGCTGCATATTGGGCATCGTCGCCGGTTGTGCCCCAGAGCGCGTCCACCTCTTCATCCGAGGTAATGACGACTGATGAGTCCTCTTCAGGGAGCAGGGTCAGGTCACAGGGAAGGATACTGGCGGGCAGCGACGTCATCAGGTATCCGGTCATGCTCTCGGCCAACTCCTTCGAGAGAGTAACACCCACCGGGATAACTGACTTCTCGTCCCAGTTCTTGCCGACGACCTCCTGGGACCAGTCCACAGTCACGGCCACCGGTGTAGGAATTGTTTCAACCAAGGCATCGGCACTCCACTGAGCCTGCCAGAGGCTGTCGGTCGCCTGAAGAAAGTACTTCACTCCCTGATAGCAATATGCTGTCCCCCAGGTGGGAGTAAGACCTCCCGGCAAACCTGATTTTTCATAAGCTGGCAGGCCTGTCATGCCATAGCCTTCGGCAAAAATGGCCGGAACGGACAGATTATTTGACACCTCTTCATCAGGTTCAACCGGCGGTTCACCAGCTGCAGCATTGAATGGGGTTGCCGACAGGAGCAGCAGGCTGATGGAAGCAACGGCAAAAACGGATGTTTTCAATTTCTGTTTTCTCATCATTCATTCTCCTTTTTCATTTCGTCATTATCGTTTGCCAAAATTTATCGCCCAGGCTTCTCACTTTTTCATTTTCTCTGTTTCGACAATCACCCCTCTTTAAATGCTCTTCCTTTTTTCTTCAGAAAATCCTTCCCAAATTCTCCTTTTTTGAGCAAAATCTAAAAGTCCTTTCCTTGTTTGACAATATAGATAAGGGCTATGCGAACCAAGTGATCATTTAATATGACAGGTAAAACCTTACAAAGAGCTTACAGAAAGAAGAATAACGAAAAAAAATAGCAGAAAATTCTAATTGATTGGTATAATAGAGTTTTAATTAGCATGCAGATTTCGGTTACAATCGGATTAACGCCAATTTTTCCGTTTTTTCAAAATTAGCGGATCACGACCCGGTCCGTCGCAGTTATGAACAGATTATTTCTATTTTCTTCTCTCGGGCGTATAAACTCAGGAATCGCTACGAACCGCTCTTTCTTGATCATTTCGATGCGGTTTTTATGGCGTTTTGACATCTGGCTGAGGACATTATTTTGTTACAGCGGCTTATAAATGAAACGTGCGGGAATAAAATCAGCCTGCAAGGAAGCTATCGGCAATGAGCTGGGAAATAAATCATAAGTTTGCTGTTCGTTCCGCCCTCCTGTTTTTTCTGATCAGTTTTTTGCTGGCCGGCTGCGGGCAGGAAAAAGAAAAATATCCGGAAAAGGCTACCTTGAACCGCCTGGCTCCCGATTTCACCTTGACCGATATTCAGGGGCAAAAGTGGCAACTTTCCGACCTGCGCGGCAAGCTGGTTTTCATTAATTTCTGGGCAACATGGTGCCCTCCCTGCCAGGAGGAATTGCCTTCCATGGAAGCACTCAACCAGGGCATGGACAAAGGCAGGTTTCAGATGCTGACCATTTTAAGCAATGACAACCCCGACCTTGCCCGAAGGCTCGCGGACAGGATAGCTCTTACCTTCCCGATTCTCATTGACCCCGACTCCAATGGCGCCGCACAATATGGAATTACCGGGGTGCCGGAAACTTTTATTATCGATTCACAGGGAATTTTACGGGAAAAGATCATCGGCCCCCGCAACTGGAACTCTCCGGCTGCCCGGCAGATGCTTGGCAAATATCTTCCGTAACTGCCGGCACCTACCCCTAAACCTCGCTATAGCGGGCAAAAATTACGCCTCCACCCAAAGGTACGGCCTGCGGCCAGGCAATTTTTCTCAGGAACCATTGCCCCCTCGCTGCTTGCTTTGGCGGGGGAAAGCTGCCGGCAACTTCAGATTGAATTCCAGCACCGCTCAAGATTACGCCACCCTTCCTCTGCCCCTCCCGCTCTGTACCCCTCTAAAAGAGGACACCTCTCCCGGTAGAAAAAAATTCCGGCTTCTGATTTTTTTTAAGACGATACCGGACCAGACAGGGGCGAGTTGCTTACCGGACAGTGAACCCGAACAGCGATGAGAGGTCCAGCCTGCTCCAGCCGAACGGGAAACCGCAGAGTACCAGCCAAACGGAACCAATAACAAAAAAAAGGTGCTATTCCACTATTATCGTTACAAAATATGTTCCATCAATGATTGACATATTTTTTTTTAAATGCGTAAATTAAGGAGTCTGCAGTACTACCTGTAATGCAATACAACAAGACGCTTCCTTTATTATCAAGGCGGGGAAAACAATATGATTAATGAGAGATATTTCATACAGCTCGCCCCGGTGAACGCACCAAGAAACCTGACAAATAACAAAGTTCCATTCCGGGAGGACACGCATGACTGCAGATTTACGCCGGTCCTCCTCCAGGACAGACCGGAAAACAGCCTTTCCTGCCAACCCCAGCAGATGAATCTCTTCTGTAACTGCCGGTTTTCAAGTTAATGCTTGCTTTCCACCCTGATATCATAACATCATCTGATGTTATCATTTATCGCATGCTGGAGTTGCGTGTCATGTGTTCCGCTACCTTACTCCTTGTTTTCTCAAAATTTCTGCAAAAACATCTATGGATCAGACAAATTGCTATTGTATTTTCAGGATTGATGACCAGTTGTTTGGCGTTGCCGTTTCCGGAGTGGAAAAGATTATTCGGGCTGCAGCCGTTATCCCTCTGCCCGACGGCCCGGATACAATTATCGGGCTGCTGAATGTGGAAGGCCGCATACTGCCGGTTGTCGATATCAGGAAAAAATGGCGCCTGCCGGAACGCGGCATGGAAGCCGATGACCGCATTATTCTCTTCAAAGCCGGAGCGCTCGTCAGTTTTATTGTTAACGGAGTGATAGGCGTTGTCCAGTTTGATCACCTGAAATTCCATCAGGCCGGAGAGATTCACCCCGGTTTGGAACACTATATTGAAGGTGTGGGAAAGGTCGACAACAGCAGCGTGATTATTCTTGACATGGCCCGTTTTTTCAACGATCAGGAATTCAGCTATATGGAAAAAATTACGGCGGATCATGCATAAAGTTCTTCCACAGATGGAGAAAGAGATCCCGTATTACCTGATGGTCCTGCTTAATAACGTGATCAGGAAAAGCATCGGTCTCTATTTCCCGGAAAACCGCTGGCCGGAGCTGCAACGCAAAATCATGATGATGGGGCGGGATCTGAACCTTGGCGACGCGACAGCTACTGTTCAATGGCTGCTGGATCTCCCCCAGCAGCGGAAACGTGAAGAGCTGCTGACCTGCTATCTGACCATTGGGGAAACCTTTTTTTTCCGTGATCAGGAGGTATGGAACCTCCTGAAGCAGACCATCATTCCTGAAAGAATGGCGGCAAAAACGGAAAAGGATCGAAAATTAACCCTCTGGAGCGCAGCATGTTCCTCCGGTGAAGAACCTTATTCAATAGCCATGACCGTTGCTCAGGTTCCCGCTCTTGAGCAATGGGATGTAACCATCCTGGCCACGGATATCAACAAAGAGTTCATTACCAAAGCAAAGAAAGGCGACTACAGCAAATGGTCTTTCCGCAACATGAGTCCATGGCTTGTATCCAAGCACTTCAACAAAAAAAACGACAACTGCTACAGCATCGCACCATCCCTGAAAAACACGGTGACCTTTGTCCTGCTCAATCTGGCGGGCAATAGTTATCCCTCCGACATGAATCATACCTCGGGTGTTGATGTCATCTTCTGCCGCAATGTTCTCATGTACTTTCCGCCGAAACTCCGGCTACACGTCATCAACCGTCTCTTCATGGCCTTGAACCCGGACGGCTGGCTGCTGCTTGCCGCAAGCGAGATAGGTTTCATCGAACATCCGGGGCTCAACGGAGAACATATCGACGGGGTGCATGTATTCCGCAAACAGGAACCATTGCCGGCGAACCGCAGGAAACATTTTCAGCCTTCCGCAACACAGGCGGGAGCGGTTCAGCCGGTCAAACACGGCAACCGGAAACAGACGCCGATTCCTTCCGTGGCCCGCGCCCGGACAGGGCAACAGGAGCTGACCCGAGCAAAGGCAAACTCTGAGGAGAAAAAACCGGCGGAAAGAGAGCAGAGTGCCTCTCTCATGGAGCAGTATCACGCGGCTGATAAACTCTTTCAGGAAAGATGCTATGAAGAGGCCCGGACAAAACTGCAGGAACTGCTGGAGGGCATTGAGCTGCAGAATGTCTGCTATTTCAAGACCAAAGTGCTGGCGCTGCTGGCCAAAACTCACGCGAATCAGGGTAATCTGACCGAAGCCAGGAACCTTGGCGAACAGGCCATTGCCATGGATAAACTTAATACCGACTATTACCATTTTCTTGCCACGGTCTGCCAGGAACAGGGGGAAAAGCAGGAGGCGATCAGACTGCTCAAACAATCGCTCTATCTTGACCACGACTTTGTGTTGGCCCACTTCCAACTGGCCAGCCTGGTAACCGATCAGACAGAGGCAAAAAAATATCTCAAAAACACCCTCTCTCTGCTGAACTCTCTTCCTCCGGATGCGCTGCTTCCCGGTTCAGAAGGACTGACGGTCGGCCGCTTGAGAGAAACTGCCCAGTCAATGCTGGAAAGAATAGGTGACTGATTAACATGAACGATCTGCATGATATTCTCCGTAACCGGGCCAGAGAACTGGCCAGGCCCTTGAAGGTGAAGGAGCAGGAAGGCGATGTTCTGAAAATTGTCGAATTCCAGCTGGGCGGGGAAATCTACGGTCTGGAACTTGACCACATCCTTGAAGTTTACCCGCTGCGGGGTCTGACTCCGATACCCGGAGTTCCGCCTTTTGTCCAGGGGATCATCAATGTCAGGGGGCAGATTGTCTCAGTAATCGATTTACGCATCTTTTTTGAGATGAACTGCCAGGAATTAACTGACAGTACCAGTGTGATTATCCTGCAGTCAAAAAACATGGAATTCGGCATCCTGGCCGATGCGATTATCGGCATCGATACCATTGCCAAAAAAGAGATTATGCCTTCTCTTCCCACGCTGACCGGGATCAGGGCTGATTTCCTCAAAGGTGTAAGCAGGGAACGGCTGGTAATTCTCGACGGGGCTAAACTGCTGGCGGATAGCCGGCTGATTGTTGACGAAGAAGTTGCCTGAAACCGGTTTACAAATGCTAAGGAGCCGTAACGAAATACTCTCATAAAAAAGCTTATTTCGTAACGGCTCCTAAGCCGTTGTAATAAAATGTTATCGTCCTCTGGTTCTCAGAGACGGCATAAGGAGCCGTAACGATATAACGGCTCCTAAATATCAGGAGGAAAAACAAGTATGAGACAGATGATAAAAGTGAACCTGATGCGGCAGATGATATTCTTTTATATCACCGGGGCAATGTTTGCCATCGGAGTTGTTGCTGCCACGACCTTCACTTATTCCAAGACTTGTCTGCAGAAAAACTACTTCAGGCAACTTTCCGCAGTCAATGAGATCAAACGAAAGCAGATTTTAGGCTATCTGCAGGATAGAAGCAATGATCTGAACATTCTGGCTCAATCCGCCGATATCATCGATTCTTTTGATAAACTTAAAAAATATCATGATGCGGGCGGTGGGGATCCGACCGGTGATTATGACATCAGCACAGCGGAATACAAAAGGATTTACACCGAAATCGACCCCTATTTCCGCAAATATCTCAACGCCTATGGCTATGCCGATATGTATTTCATCTGCGCCGCCCACGGACACGTCATGTACACGGTATTGCGCAAGGGTGATCTCGGCACCAATCTCAAGGTCGGTCCCCTGCATGACTCAGGCCTGGGGCAACTCTGGACCAAAGTGACCAACGAGAAAAGGACCGTTCTTGTTGATTTTTCCCGATATGCTCCATTTAATAACAATCCCGCCATCTTCATCGGCACGCCTGTCTTTAATGAATCCGGATCTATATCCGCCGTTCTCGCTCTGCAGCTCAACATCGAGCAGATCAATGAAATCATGCAGGAAAAAACAGGCATGGGCGATACCGGTGAAACCTTTATGGTAGGCAATGATTATCTCATGCGTTCCGACTCCCGCTTGACCGATAATCCGACGATTCTGCAGCAGCCGGTAAAAACAGAAGCGGTCAACAAAGGTCTGCAGCATGATTACGGCGAGGCGATTACTACCAATTATCGAGGCACCGATGTATTAAGCAGCTATAGCCATGTAGGTCTCAATGAACAGATGGACGCAAACTTTGACTGGGTCATCGTCTCGGAAATCACCAAAGATGAAGCTTTTGCGCCAATCAAGTACCTTGCCATAAAAACCGCCTGGCTTGCCCTGGGCCTGGTTACCCTTTCAAGCCTGGTCGGCTACTCCATTGCCAAAACAATCGTCAAACCCCTGGCCCATATGTCAGACCTGTTTTCCCGGGTTTCCAAAGGTGACCTGACCGTCACCGTTGAGCGGACAACCCGGCAGGATGAGGTTGGGATGCTGACGAACGCAGCGTATCACATGGTCGATACCCTGCGTAATCAGGTGGAGCAGATCAGAGAGGGCACCAACCGCCTGGCCTCATCCATCACGGAAATATCTTCTTCAGTTGCTCAGCTTGCCACCAGTTCCACGGAAACCTCGACCACCATTGTCGAAGTGGGCAGTACCCTGGAAGAAGTGCGTCATACGGTTCAGCTCTCCGACGCCAAGGCCAAGCAGGTGGCCGAGCAGGCCAGCCAGGCCAGCCAGATATCCACGGCGGGTAAACGGGCTTCCGAAGAGGCCGTGGAAGGTATGAAAAAGATTAATGAGGAAATGGAATACGTGGCTGACAGCATCATCCGCCTCAGCGAACAAACCCAAAACATAGGAGAAATCATAGGCGCGGTAAACGACATCACCGACCAATCCAATCTTCTGTCAGTCAACGCCGCCATCGAGGCGGCCAAAGCCGGGGAGTATGGCAAGGGTTTTGCCGTTGTCGCCCAGGAGGTAAAAAGTCTGGCTGAACAGTCCAAAGAGGCAACCAGTCAGGTCAGATCCATTCTCAATGACATCCAGAAAGCAACCAGCGCTGCGGTAATGGCCACCGAACGGGGCAGCAAGGCGGTGAAAGCCGGCATGAACCTGACTGGTGAAGCGGGTGATACCATCGCCACCCTGGAAAACACCATGGCGGAATCCTCCCAGACTGTCGGCCAGATCAACGCCTCCAGCCATCAGCAGCTGGTCGGTATGGATCAGCTGGTCCTGGCCATGGAAAACATCAAGGACGCCACGGCCCAAAACGTCGACAGCACCAAACAGCTGGAAAATGCCACCCATGATCTTGATGAGCTTGCCCGCAGTCTCAAAATGATAGCGGAACGCTTTACGGTATAAGGAACTTGGAAATTTCAAAAGTACCATTTAGAAGCCGTTACGAAATAACATGGCGATTTTTTCAATTTCGTTACGGCTCCTTATACCCCTTGTATCTTGAGGAGAATGAATAAAGAATTTTTTATGTTATGATTCAGTTTCGTTTTCGGGCACGGCGACGCAGCCTGTTCCCCCTTGGGGCCAATAAGCCCGTCC
>Ga0172380_10003463_pt1 | contig 21624 bp, 17 predicted proteins | sample Leawe162metaG_FD_119747 | JGI IMG/M metagenome (GOLD analysis project Ga0172380, IMG submission 119747) | Leachate microbial communities from a municipal landfill in Southern Ontario, Canada - Leachate well 162 metaG | ecosystem: Engineered > Solid waste > Landfill > Unclassified | place...
GCCGCCGCACAGGTCGCACTTTTGTACTTTGCCAGTCTCGGCCACGTAGTTCACGGTGCCGAATGGGCAGGCTATCGTGCACACTTTGCAGCCCACGCAGATGGCATCAATCACGTTCAAGGCGCCCGTGGCATGGTCCATCTTGATGGCTTCCACCGGACACGCATGCATGCACCAGGCTTCGTCGCACTGGGTACACGTATAAGGCACTTTCCGCCCCTCGTGCTCAAAGCTGAAGACCTTGATCCGCGATTTGCTCGTGTTAAATATCCCATAGTTCTCGTACGAGCACGCCATCTCGCATTGCAAACACCCCGTGCATTTGCTCGGGTTCATGTGTAAGGATTTCTGCATTTTCGACCTCCTATGACTTTTATATGTCAATTATATTTACCTTCTCAACCTTTATCCATTATTCCAAGCGAGGCCGAAAGTCAAAACATTATACTGACCGGAGTTGCGAAAAATGGGGCGCACCCGAGTATCCGGAAAACCGGGTTGGCATGAGACGTGCTAGATGCCTCCTGGGTAAATATGTTCTGAAACACCTATTCCCTAACAATGGAGAAACTCATATGGAAAATATTCTGCGAATCAACCTGAGCGCCGAGGGAGGACCCAAGACTTCCCTCGAGCCGATCGGCAAGTATGCGGGACTCGGCGGGCGGGGACTCACTTCTTGTCTCGTAGCCGACGAGGTTGATCCTCTGTGCGCCCCGCTTGGTGCAGCAAACAAGCTGGTTTTTGCGCCGGGGCTGCTTTCCGCTACGCCTGCCACGACCAGCAGCCGTCTCTCGGCCGGTTGCAAGAGCCCGCTGACGGGAGGCATCAAGGAGTCGAATGCCGGCGGACAACCTGCCACCATCCTGGCCAAGCTCAATTACGCAGCCATCATCCTGGAAGGTCGTACGCCCGGAACTGACCTCTGGAAAATCATCATCGGCGCGGATGGCGTGTCTTTTGAAAAGTGCAACGAACTGCGCGGCCTCGGCAACTACGATACGGTGGCCAAACTCGTCGAACAGCATGGTGAAGAAAATGCCTTCATGACCATCGGCCAGGCTGGCGAAATGAAACTCGGCGCGGCCTCGATCGCCTGTACCGATCGCGAACTGCGCCCCACCCGCCACCTTGGACGTGGCGGCGTTGGCGCAGTCATGGGCTCGAAGAACATCAAGGCCTTCGTCCTCAAGGAGAAAGATGCGCGCTATGCCAAGGCGAAAGATCCGGTCAAATTCAAAGCGGCATCCCTGGCCTTCGCCGAGGGCTTGAAGCGTCACGCCGTCACCGGCCAGGGGTTGCCTGCATACGGCACCAACGTGCTCACCAACGTCCTCAACGAGGCGGGGGCCTACCCGACCAACAACTTCAAGACCGGCCAGTTCGACGGGGCGTCCAAGATCAGCGGCGAAACGCTGGCGGCGCTCGAGACCGAGCGTGGCGGTGAGGCGACCCACGGCTGCCAGAAGGGCTGCGTCATCCAGTGCTCCGGCATCTTCCACGACAAGGACGGCAAATACCTGACCAAGCAGCCCGAATACGAGACTGTCTGGGCGCACGGCGGCAACTGCGGCATTGATGATCTGGACGCCATCGCCTTGCTCGACCGCATGGATGACGACTTCGGCCTGGACACCATCGAAACCGGGGTGACCATTGGTGTCGCCATGGAAGCCGGCGTGATCAAGTTCGGCGATGCGGCAGGTGCTATTCGTCTCGTCAAGGAAATCGGTGCAGGTACGCCGCTGGGCAAAATTTTGGGCTCGGGCGCCGGCGTCACCGGCAAGGTGTTTGGCGTGGAGCGGGTCCCCGTGGTGAAGAACCAGGCGCTGCCCGCCTACGATCCGCGCGGCGTGCAGGGCATCGGCGTGACTTACGCCACGACGACGCAGGGCGCCGACCATACGGCCGGCTATGCCATCGCCACCAACATCCTCAAGGTCGGCGGCTTTGTCGATCCCCTTGGCACCGCTGGTCAGGTGGAACTCTCGCGCAACCTGCAGATCGCCACCGCCGCGGTGGATTCGACGGGTTTGTGCCTGTTCATCGCCTTCCCCATCCTCGACCAGCCGGATACTTTCCAGAGTCTGCTGGATCTGCTGAACTCCTTCTATGGGCTGAGCCTCACCGGTGACGATGTCACCGCACTGGGCAAGCGCGTACTGAGAGCGGAACGCGATTTCAACACCCGCGCCGGTTTCGGCCCCGCTCAAGACAGGCTGCCGGAGTTCTTCCAGAAAGAGAAGCTGGCCCCGCACAATGTCACTTTCAATGTGACAAACGAGGATCTCGACACGGTCTTCAACTTCTAATTTGGGGGCACAGGTAGCAAAGCTCGGGGGTCGGGAGCGGTCGGTTCGCCGTCCGCTCCCGCATTTTTTCGGAGCAGGAATCAACACTTAAAGAGAGAACATGCGTCTGACGGTAAAACTATTTGCGACCTATCGCGAGGGGCGGTTCGAAATCGCCGAGTTGGAGCACCCTGACGGTTCTTCCGTGGGCAGTCTGCTGGATACCCTGTCCATTCCGCGTGCCGAACTCGGTTTTGTGCTGGTGCAGGGACGTCATGTCGAACTGGATACACCGCTCACGGCCAACACCACGGTGTCCATCTTCCCCAAGGTCGGCGGTGGCTGACATGGGGCGAACCATCTCCATCGCCCCGGCCAGCTCACTCACCCGCCCGCCGGAGCGGCGCACTCCCACCAAGCTGTTCGTGGAAGTCACTTCCCGCTGCAACCTGAAGTGCGCCATGTGCCCGAAACAGGCGCCGGGCGGTCGCGACCACGACGGCGACATGGACGAAGCCGTCTTCGCACGTCTGGCGCCGGCCTTTCCGGATACAGAAACGCTGGTCCTCAACGGTATCGGCGAATCCCTGCTACACCCGGGTCTGGAGCGCATGGTGGCGATGGCGCGACAGCATATGCCAGCCAGCAGTTCGATCGGTTTCCAGACCAACGGACAACTCATGACGGCGCGCCGGGCGCTCTCACTGGTTCAGGCGGGCGTCAACAAAGTCTGCGTCTCGGCGGACGCCGTGGCACCGGATGTCTTCAGCAAACTGCGCGCCGGAGGGAAACAAAGCGCGGTGGAGTCGGCGTTAAGCTACATCCACGCCGCAGCCCTCGAAGCCGGCAGTCCGGTGAACCTCGGCGTCGAGTTTGTCGCCATGCGTGACAATGTGGAACAACTGCCCGATCTGGTGCGCTGGGCATCCCGCCATCACGTCAGGTTCATCCTGGTCACCCACATGCTGCCCTACGCCAAGGAGATGGCCGGCCAGGCGGCCTTCGAGACCTCCAACAACGAGGCGCGCGCCCTTTACCAGGAGTGGAAGACGCGGGCTGCGGCAGAGGGCGTCGACATTGGTGATATCGGGCACTACTACAATGTCTTCCTGCGCATCCACCGCAGCCCGGAGGATGAGCGCGTGGTTGAGTGGGTACTGCGCATGGTGAACGACGCCGCCACCCGCGACATTACCTTGCACCTCGCCAGGCTTGCCGCAAGCGATGACGGACTGCTGCAGCGGGTGGAAGCGTCTTTTTCCAAAGCTGCGGAAGTCGCGCGGGAACTCGACATCGACCTGAAGTTGCCCGCCTCGGTGCCAAGGAAGGAGCGGCACTGCGACTTCATCGAGGACGGTTCAGCCTTTATCTCCTGGGACGGCGACGTTCATCCCTGCTACTTTCTCTGGCACAAATACCACTGCTTCGTCGGCGGCTCGGTGAAAAAGGTCAAGCCACATTCCTTCGGCAATCTGCACGAGCGGGACATCCTGGAAATTTGGAACGGCGAGCCGTTCGGTGATTTCCGCAGCGAGGTGGTACGCTACGAATATCCCTTCTGCCACGACTGCAACGCTGCACTCTGCGCTGACGTGCGCGAGGAGGATGTCGAGGATTGCCATCTGGGCACCGTCCCTTGTGCTGCGTGCATGTGGTGCACGGGCGTGTTCCAGTGCCTGCAATAGGTAGTTTAAAGCGCCGGCACCCGCACCCAGCTGTCGGACGACCCGGTCGACGAAAGCGGTACGTCGAAATACTCCTCGGCTTGGGCAGGCGCAAGGTCGAAGCCGCCATCCAGGAGCCGCGGCCCGATCTCATCGATGAGCAGGTTGAAGAGTTTCACTCTCACCCGTACCAGCCGATCACCCGATCTTGTTCCTTCCTGCTCCGCGCCCAGGGTGATGTCCCCGCGCATGGCAGCGTAGAAGCCACCCTTGCGCATGGTGGCTCCGACCAGGCCAGGCATGGCAGCCGAAAGCGCCAGTACGGCACCCTCATGCAGCCGGGCCGTGTCCATGTCGTCCACCACCGAACCATCCAGGAATACCGTGGTGATGCGTGTTCGAACATACTCCGGATCCACGCCCAGACCGTCAACCAGGAACTCGCTCAGCGAAGTTCCGTCCCGGACGCGCACCTGAATGCCCTGTTGGAACAACGGCCGCAGTCGTTTCATGCCGCCTTCCGGCAATTCGATCCTGTGGGGACCTGCTTCCTGACTCTGGAGGTTCATCGTGGCCGGAGTTTGATGCAGCCACCCGGCACTGTCAATCGATAGAATATGCCATGGATAAACGCCCCCCGCCTCCTCTCGCCACCGTCTCCGAACGTTACTCGCGTCAAGTGCGCTTCGCGGCCATCGGTGCGGCCGGGCAGGCCAGGATCGGTGCCTCACGTGTCGCCGTGATTGGGTGCGGGGCGCTCGGTTCGGCGACGGTGGATCTTCTCGCCCGCTCCGGGGTCGGCGAAATTCTCATCGTTGACCGCGACTTCGTGGAAATCTCCAATCTCCAGCGTCAGGTACTCTTCGACGAAGCCGATGCTGCGACACAGCTACCCAAGGCTGTAGCCGCTGCCAACGCGGTCGGGCGAATCAACTCCCAGGTGAAAGTGCGGCCTGTGATCGCCGATGTGACCTCGTCGAACATCGAGGAAATTGTCAGCGGTGCCCAGATTGTCATCGACGGTACCGACAATTTTGAAACCCGCTATCTGTTGAACGACGCCTGCGTCAAACTGGGCTTGCCCTGGGTCTACGGTGGCGTCATCGGAGCATCGGGGATGGCAATGGCCATCCTGCCCGGGGAAACGCCCTGCCTGCGTTGCATCTACCCGGATGGTCAGGCGGCAGGCGTGCTGGCCACTTGCGAGACGGCCGGCGTGATCGGCGCCATCGTGACCCTGGTGGCTGCAGTCCAGTGGGCGGAAGCAGTCAAGATCCTGATCGGGGATCATCAGCACCTGGGTCGCGGTCTCGCCACTTTCGACCTGTGGACCAACGATTACCTGCTCGCGACGGGCTTCCCCCGCCAGGCCGACTGCCCCTGTTGCGTGCAGCGCCATTTCGACTATCTGGAAGCACGGAATACCAGCCAGACCACCACGCTGTGCGGGCGTCATGCCGTCCAGGTCAGCCCGGGCCATCCATTGCGGCTTGACCTCGTGGAACTTGGGCGGCGCCTCGCCTCGTCCGGCCATGTCAGCACCAGCCCCTACCTGGTGCGCCTGACCCTGGACAGCCACGAAATCACGGTGTTCGCCGACGGCCGTGCCATCATCAAGGGAACCTCCGACCTGGGTGTGGCGCGCTCGCTCTACGCCCGCCACGTCGGAAACTGACCGGCGTGATCTACCTCGACAACGCCGCAACCTCCTTTCCCAAGGCACCGGGAGTCGCCGAGGCCATGATCCGCACCCTCACGGAAGCGGGGGGGAATCCCGGCCGATCGGGGCACGCGATGGCAGTGGCGGCGCAGGGCGTGGTTGACGATACCCGGCGCCGGTTGGCTGCGCTGCTGGGCGTGTCAGACCGGACCCGCATCGTTTTCACGGCCAGCGCCACCGATGCACTCAACCAGGCCCTCTTCGGGCTGCTCCAGCCGGGTGAGCGCGTGCTCACCAGCCGCATGGAGCACAACGCGCTGGCCCGCCCCCTGGCAGAGCTGACCAATCGCGGTGTGATGGTGGAGAGCGTGGCTACGGCACCCGACGGCAGCATCGACCTCGACGATCTGGAAAAATCACTCAAGACCCACCCGACCCGCCTGGTCGCAATGGCACACGCCAGCAATGTGACCGGTGGCATTCTGCCGGCTCGGGAAGTAGCGCAGTTGGCTCACGCACATGGCGCTCTTTTCCTGCTCGACGCCGCCCAGACTGCCGGCGTATTGCCTCTCAATGTCAATGAAATGGGGATCGACCTGCTGGCACTGCCCGGCCACAAGGGGCTGCTCGGGCCGCCAGGTACCGGGGCTCTGTTTGTCGCAGCCGGCATCTGCCTCACGCCGATGCGCTTCGGTGGCACAGGCATCCACTCTGAAGACGAACACATGCCGGAAGATCTTCCCGAGAGACTTGAGGCGGGCACCTTGAATACCGTGGGACTGGCGGGACTTGGCGCCGCCTTGCGCTTCCTCGCGGAACGAGGTGTCGCAGCAGTCCGCACCCACGAGATGGCACTGACCGGGCACTTGCTAGGTGGTCTTCAGAACATCCCGGGGCTGCGCATCCACGGCCTCGCCAACCCGGCTCGGCAGGTGGCGACGGTGTCGATCACGCTGGGGGGATGGGAACCTGTCGACCTGGCCGCGGTGCTCGAGAGTTCCTTCGGCATCGCGCTGCGGGCCGGGCTGCATTGCGCGCCGGCTGCACACCGTGCGCTCGGCACATTTCCCGGCGGGACGGTCCGGCTCTCAGCCGGCTGCTTCACCACTGAGGATGATATCAGGCAGGCCGTGTCAGCGCTCGAACAACTGGCGCGGTCTTCAGCCTGATCGGCGCTGCAAGACCTGAAAACCTCTGTGGCAGCGGAGCCCTCAATGCCGCTCACGCCACCGCAGGTTAAAGAAATCTACTAGCGCCCGAAGCTGGGTCTAGGGTACTAGCTGGCTGACAGTTTGTTGTACTTCGCCATGAGCTGATCTTGCGACTCCGCATGATTGGGATCATTCGGGATGCAATCCGACGGGCAGACCGTGCGGCACTGGGGCTCATCGAAGTGACCGACACATTCGGTGCACTTGTTAGGATCGATGACGTAGGTGTCATCGCCTTGCGTTATGGCGTTGTTCGGGCACTCGGACAGGCACAAGTCGCAGTTGGTGCAATCCTCGGTAATCATCAGGGCCATGGTTGTATCCTTGTTTGTTAATGGAATTGAAAAAGTTGGAGTCTTACGGCTTGCGATTCTTGACGCCGTAACGCTGCTTGATATTCGCCACCGTGCCGTCTTCCACGAGTTCGTTCATGGCCTTTTGCAAGGCCATGGCCAAGTCGGTGTTTTCCGCCTTGACGGCCAGCCCGATCGGCCATTGCCGCATCTTAAGCAGCGGGTTGGGTGCTTGCTCAATGGCGTAGCGAGGATCGTTTGAAAGCGCTCCCTCCAATTCGCCTTCCTGTGCGATCGCGGCAGGAACCGCACCGGATTTCAAGGCGGCAATGGCTTCATGAGCGTACCGGAACAACTTCACATTGTTGATATAGCGCCGGTTATCGGCCGACACCATGACCTGCTGTCCCATGGTGCCGTCCTCGGTCGCTATGGAGAGCGTTTCAAAAGGCTCCAGACTCTCCAGGGTCGGCAGTTTTTCCAGCAGACGGCCAATTGCAAAACGCTCCCGGTGATAGGGCGCGAAGATCGCGACCTGCTTGACCCTGGCCATGAACTCGCTATCGACCGGGACATGCATCATCAGATCCGCGGGACCGAAGCCGAGGGGATGGCCGCTCACCAGCATCCAGCGAAAGTCCTTCTGCATGAACTCGTCGGCGTCGAACCACAGCGGAGCCACTTTCACGCCCAATTTCGCGGCCAGCGCATCGGCCAGGTCAACGTCCAGGCCTTTGCCGGGGTCCGAGTACTTGCCGTCCTCGTTGTCTGAAAACGGCGGGAAGTCCTTGTAAAACGCCACCTTGATGGTGCCGCGCTCTTGAATCTTTTGCAGTCCGGTTTTTTCGTCGTCGGCTGCAGCCGGTGCGACAAACAGACAGACAAGTGCAAAAGCAAGCAGTGTTGCGAGGGCACGGCCGCTCCTTTGGAAACGATGCAAAACCGAAGCAATTACTGACCATTGAGCCATTGCAACATTCTCCTCGATAATTATTTTGTAGGTCGAATTATACAAGTGCGTTCAGCGCGCACGTTAAGCCGTGCTGTACTTCATCACTGACGCACTTGATTGGAATATGCATCTTTACCGCGCATCCATCCGCGAAAATTCCGCGTGAGTTGCTCAGTTCTTCGGCTGCGCTTCGATGTAGGAACGGATGGCCCAAATCGCCTCTTGCCCCATCACGCCCTGGAAGCCGGGCATGTAGACCTTGCCGTTGCGCGTCCTGCCATGGCGCGTGATATCCAGAAAGTACTGATCGGTCTCCTTGTCGCTGTCCAGCGTGCGCAACTCTGGAGACACTCCACCGCTGACGGCGTGCAGTCCATGGCAACGCGCGCAGTTCTTGGCGTAACCCACTTCGCCGACCTTGATCGCTTCCTGGTCGCCACGGTAGGGATTCACCTCAAGCAGCTTTTCCCCCAAGGGCTTCAGCGTGCTCACATCAACCGGCTGCGGAGTCACATCGCCATGGGCATGTACAACTGGAGCTGACAACAGTCCTGCCAGCAATACTGCTGCGGTCAACAAAAAAATCTTGATGTACAAGAGACTTCCTAACAAAAATGATTATTGGCTTGAGTTCAGCAGAAGTTCCGGATGTTCTGGACTGCCCTTATTCTTTAGGCCGGGAATCGGTATAGGAACGGATGGCCCAGATCACTTCCTGCGGCAGAATGCCCTTGAACGGCGGCATGTAAACCTTGCCGTTACGAGCCGCTCCGCGGAGCGTCACATCGAGATAGATCTTGTCGTTTTCCTTATCGACGTCCATCTGCCGCAAATCTGGCGACATGCCGCCACTGATGCCCTGTATGCCATGGCAACGAGCGCACTGTTGGCCGTATGCCGACTCGCCGATCTTGATCGCCTCCTTGTCGCCGCGGTAGGGATTTTCGTCGAGGAGTTTCTCTCCCAAGGGCTTCAGCGTGCCGATGTCCATCGGCTCGGTTGACCCGCCACCATGCGCTTGCACCATGGGTGCCACCAACAAACCTGCCAGCAGAACCGCTGCAGTCACCAAACGAATCGTCATGTGCATCAGGGACATCCTCCAAAATGATTTGCGCCGGTCGCGGAGACACACCGCAGCCTTTAACTTGAATTGCAGAGCACAGAGCGTGCCATCAAGAGAGCATCACTCGGCCTGTTTCATGTTGTTCAATTCTCTGTCGGATTCATCCTCCAGGCCGACCTTGCGGCCCCGTTCGAGGTCTTATGGTTGTCCGAAGTTGAGACACTACTGTATCATTACCGGGCAACAATCCGATGTACCAGCAAAATAATAATACACGTTGCCGCCAGCCAATACGAATGGACTGGCAGGAGGAGTCTCATGGGTCAGACTGATCAAGGCCGGATATTCACCCCCGCCGGAACGTCGCAGTCACGCGAATTGCCGCTCGACCTGCGCAAGGTACCCGTTGGCTTGTTGCCCTCGGTGATCGAGATGTCCTGGGAACGCTGCATGAGCTACGGGCTCGAAAGCAACCGGAACTCCGAATTCGACCTGCTCGAACGCGGACTCCTTGCCGAACAGCAGGAAAAAAACCGGAATTTGCTGATCCATGCACAGCCGGTCATGGATGTTCTGTTCGCCCAGATCGTCGATACCCAGAATGTGGTGGTGCTGGCCAATGATAATGGCTACATCCTGCATAGTTGCGGCGATCCCGAGTTTCTCAAGCACGCTGAAAGAGTGGCGCTGTCGCCGGGTGCGGAATGGTCTGAAAAAAGTCGAGGAACCAACGCGATCGGTACTGCGCTCGTCATCAACGAACCAGTTGTCGTCAATGGCGATCAGCACTTTCTCTTGGCGAATCATTTTCTGACCTGCTCGGCCTCGCCGATCTTTGACCCGAATGGCCGATTAATCGGCGTCCTCGACCTCACCGGCGATCATCGCAGTTTCAACCGGCATACCATGGCCCTGGTACGCATGTCGGTGCAGATGATCGAGAACAGGTTGTTCGCTTCCGAGTACAACAACGTTCTGATCTTGCGTTTCCATGCCCGCCCGGAATTCGTCGGTACCCTGTGCGAAGGCATGATTGCCCTGGGCGAGGATGGCGCCTTGCTCTCCGCCAACCGCAATGCCTGCTTCCAGTTCGGGCTGAGCCTCGAGCAGATGCGTGGTGCCAGTTTCTCGTCGCTGTTTGGCCAGCAGATCAACCGTTTGTTTGACCACCTTCTGGTCCGGCCGCAGGACCCGATCAGCCTGACACTGAACAACGGTATCCGGGTACAAGCAAAAGCCGACTCGGTTCCCCTGCATTTGCGCCGTCATTTCCGCCTCACCACCGAGAGCACGCCCGCCACTCCGTCGTCAAAAGCGACCGCCAGCGGTTTCGCCGCCGATTCGGGAGCGAAAGGCACGGCTTCCTGCCCCCTGGAACGGCTCAGGACGGGTGATCCCCAAATCGAAAACGTCATCGACAAAATCAAGAAAGTCGTAGGCCGGGACATTCCTATTCTGATCCTGGGCGAAACCGGTACAGGCAAGGAGCTTTTTGCCAACGCGATTCATTATTCCAGTCCGCGTGCGGAAAAGCCTTTTGTCGCCGTTAACTGTGCGGCGATACCGGAAGGTCTGATTGAGTCCGAATTGTTCGGCTATGAAGAAGGTGCCTTCACCGGAGCACGGCGCAAGGGCAACATCGGGCGTATCTTTCAGGCCAACGGCGGCACGCTGTTTCTTGACGAGATCGGCGATATGCCCGCCTCGCTCCAGGCCAGGCTCTTGCGCGTTTTGCAGGAGCGCGTCGTGACCCCCCTGGGTGGCGTCAAGTCCTACCCGATCGATGTTGCCGTGATCTGCGCGACCCATCAAAAAATTCGGGAATTGGTCAGCTCCGGAAAATTCCGCGAGGATTTGTACTTCCGCATTAACGGTCTGAGCGTCAAGCTGCCGCCCCTGCGCAAGCGCACCGATTTCGATGCATTGCTCAATGTCGTACTCAAAGAACTCTGCGGCGCCAAACCGCTGGCCATCGATGCTGAAGTGCGCGAACTTTTCCGCCACTATGCGTGGCCCGGCAACTTGCGCCAGTTATCCTACCTGTTGCGCACGGCAGTGGTCATGGCCGAGGACGAGCAACTCATCCAGCGCAAGCATTTGCCCGATGATTTCCTGGAAGATATCGAGCAGAACTTCGACCCGAGCAACACGTCGGAGGACGATCGTGTCAAGGCCGCCGCTGCCAATGTCGCCTCAGCCGAACCGGGCGGTGTTGCGCCAGTGGCTGCCGAACTGACTCCGGGACGTCTGCAGGATCTGGCCTTGCAGGCGATCCGCGATGCGATCGCGCGCAATGGCGGCAACATGTCCAGTGCTGCCCGGGAACTCGGGGTCAGCCGCAGCACCCTGTATCGCAAGTTGCAGAGCTGATTACACACCACTGCAAAATAAAAAAGACCGGCACAATTTGATTTGCGACGGTCCTTGAAAGCAGCGACCCAGGCAAGCCTGGATCACTGCAGGAGGCAACTATCTCGTCAAATTACTTCTTGGCGCCACTCTTGAACAGTTTGAAGACGGTCACCGAGCCGCCCTGGGTGATTCCGGCAGTTGCCTTGGCAACCTCGCCACCCCACAACGGCACTGCACCACCCCAGCCACTGACCATCGCGACATACTGCTCGCCGTCCTGTTCCCAGGTCATCGGGGGAGCAACAATGCCAGAACCGGTCTGGTATGCCCAGAGCTCTTTGCAGGTTTTTGCATCCATCGCCTTGATCTGACCATCCGGGGTACCCCAGAACACCAGATTGCCCTTGGTCGCCAGTGCACCACCCCAGAGCGGAGCGGGATCGCGAACTTCGCAAACGATCTTGCCGGTCGCCGGGTCGATGGCACGCAGGGCGCCCATGTAGTCGCCACCGATGTCTTTAGGATCAAGCTTCTTGATGGTAAAGCCGGCGCCAAGATAGGCTGCGCCCTTCTTGTAGGAGATCGGCTCGTTCCAAATGTCCATGCCCCACTCGACCGTCGGCACGTAGAAGAGGTTGGTGTCCGGGCTGAACGCGATACCCTGCTGGTTGGTGCCACCGAGGAAGGAAGGCGCCGTGAAGACCGTCGTTCCTTTCTTGCCATCGGCACTCTTGAGCGGATTGCCAGGACGATTTTCGGGAACCCAGATCGGCTTGCCTTCTTTGGTCAGACCGGTCGCCCAGGTGATCTTATGAACGAACGGGAAGCCGCGTACGAATTGGCCGTTCTTGGCATCCAGTACGTAGAAGAAGCCGTTCTTGTCCGGTTTGGCGAGAAGTTTCCGGCCAGCCTTGTCGGTGTAGGGAACTGCGAGGGTCATCGCGTCAAAATCCCAACCATCGTTCGGGGTCAGCTGGAAATACCAGGCGATCTTGCCGGTGTCGATATCAATGGCCACAACCGAAGAGGAGAACAGGTTGTCGCCAGGACGCAGATAAGAATTCCAGGGTGAGGGGTTGCCAGTACCGACATAGTACATGTTGGTATCCGGATCATAGGTGCCGCCCATCCAAGGGGCGCCGCCGCCGGTCTTCCACAGTTCGCCAGGCCAAGTCTGGTTGACCGTTCCGGAGATGCCGTTTTCCTTGCCATCCTTGTAGCCCATGTGGCCTTCGACCGTCGGGCGTATCCAGACCAATTTGCCGGTCTTTGCATCATGCGCCTGCACACGGCCGATGACACCAAACTCGCCACCGGCCATGCCGGTCAGAACCAGACCTTTGGCAATCGTCGGCGCGTTGGTGATGGAATAACCATCGGCATAATCACCTACTTTTTCTTTCCAGACAACCTTGCCGGTATCCACATCCAGAGCGACCAACAGGGAATCCAGCGTGCCATAAATGAACAGGTTGCCGTACAGGGCGCCACCGCGGTTAATCACGTCGCAGCAGGGCAGGATGCCTTCGGGCAGGCGGTGGTTGTATTCCCATTTCTTCTTGCCGGTCTTGGCGTCCAGCGCAAACACGCGCGAGTAGGAACCGGTGACAAACATGACGCCGTCGCGCACCACGGGCTGCGACTGCTGGCCGCGCTGTTTCTCTGCGCCGAAAGAGAAAGTCCATGCGGGGACCAGATCCTTGACGTTCTTGTCATTGATCTTGGTCGATGGGCTGTAACGCTGCATTTTCGTACCCAGTCCATGGGACACCACATCGCCGGGAGTCTTCGCGTCATCCAAGACATCCTTGTCGGTGACATTCATTGCGGCAACCGGGGCGGCTGCCAAGCTGAGTATCGCGCCCGATACCAGCAAGCAAGTTAAGATTCGTTTCATATGTTCCTGTCTCCAGAAAAGTTTATTGTCCGTCGGACATATCGTTCGTGTCCGGACTCCCGTTATTAGCAATCAAGATGCCAAGTCAGTCTAACTCATGAAAAACCTGAGAACAACGCGTTCCTGATTTTTTCGCTCGCGTGACATCCTGCCTCAAATACACGCAGGTGTTTCAGAATGCGACACTAGTGTGTCGCCCCGACAAGCCGGGACAACTCGGTGTCATCCGTGTCTGGATTGGTGCCTGCCGGAACACAGTCAGATCATGATATTCATGAAACGCTTCGCGGCCCGGCTAGCAATCAGTTAATATTTGCGCTCTTGAGGAGTGTCACAATGAAACGATTTCTTTTGCTGCTTGTGGGTGTTGCATCAACTGTTCTGGCTGCGGAGGGAACCAGCCTGAAGGCGGGCGATCCGGCCAAAGGGCAGCAGATTGTCGCGGCGGTTTGCAGCGCCTGCCACAATACGGATGGCAACAGTGTCATTTCGACCAACCCGAAGCTGGCCGGCCAGCAACCCGAATACCTGCTCAAGCAGATGAAGGATTTCAAGGGAGATGGCGGCAAGCCGGCGCGTATCAGCCCGGTCATGAATGCCATGATTTCCGCATACAACGAAGAGCAGATGCGCGACATCGCCGCCTTTCTGTCCGAGCAGAAGCCAACAGGCGGCAAGGCGAAAAATTACGATACCATCGAATTTGGCCGCAAGATTTATCGCGCCGGCGACCAGGCACGCGGCTTACCCGCTTGCGCTGGCTGCCACGGCCCGGCCGGTGCCGGAATTCCCGGCCTGTTCCCGCGCATAGCCGGCCAGTTCCCCGAATACACCGAAGCCCAGCTGAAGAGCTTCCGCGCCGGTGACAATTCACGCACCAATGATCCGAACATGATGATGCGCATGGTAACGCACGGCATGAGCAACGTCGTCGTCCGGGCCGTTTCCGACTATATCGCCGGATTGCACTGACCAATACGGATCAGAAGGGCATCCCCAGGTTGAACCCTAGCAGCCAGTTGCGGCCCGGGGCAGGCTCGAAGTAGCGCTTGTTGCCCTCATTCACGATGACCGAACCAGAGATCTTGCGGTCGCCCAGGTTGTCGACCCGCAGAAATTCCTTGAGTTTCCAGCCTGCCAGGTTTTGCTCATAGCCAAGCAGCAGGTTCGCCGTGGTGTTGGCTGCGGCGGCATCGCTATTCGCATCATCCACCCAGATCCTGCTGACACTGCGCATCTCCAGTCCCGCGACAAAGCCGCTCGGTCGATGCTTCCAGGATGCCTCTGCCGTCAACGTCGAATGCGGGATGCCGGGAATCAGGTTGCCTGAGCGGATGGTCGAGCCCGCGACGGTGTCGCTGTAGCGCGCAATCAAGGAGGTATAGGCCAGCGCCAGCCTGATGCCGTTATCCCAGGCCGCTGATAGCGCCGCTTCCACGCCCGAACGCTCGGTACGCCCACCGTTGCGATAGTAGGTCCGGCCAAAGAGACTGGTATCGACGACGATTTCGTTTTCGGTACGCACCTCGAACAATGCGACATTCAAATGGATGTTCTTGCCCAGCAACGTCTTGACGCCCACTTCGAGGTTGTCGCTCTTCGCGGCTTGCAGCGCCAGATTCAGCCCGGAGCCAGTGCGCTTGTAGGAAAGCTCATTCATCGTCGGAGTCTCGAAACCTTTGCCCAGGGTGGCATAAACATTCAAGCTCGGGTTCGCGCGCCAGGTGATGCCCAGTACTGGTGTCGTTTCGGAATAGTCGGTGCTGCCGCTGTCGTCGGGATTGGCGCCGACGATGTATTTGTCCTTCGAGGAAAACTTGACCGTGTTGTGGCGCAGGCCGGCCATCAGCAGCCAGGCTTCGCCAGGTTCCCACTGCACCTGCAAGTACTGGTCGGAATTGAAAATGCGATTGTCCTCGTCGCGGCGCAGAGCACCCTGCACACCCAACAAAGAACCGATGAAATTCTGATAGCCCTTGCGCGCCTCGTCCATGCTCTCGTAATTGATGCCAGCGGTCAGCGTCAGCGGAGCACCCGCGAGCCTTGCCCGGTGTGTCCAGCGCGTGTCAACACCCCAGTAGTCGCGCTCCAGCGCGGAGACGCCGCCCGGATGGGTCGCTGCTGCCTGTGTGGCAGCGGGAATCGACTGGAAGGTGATGTTGTTGCGATGGCCCAGGTAGACCATCGCGTTCAGGGTATCGACTGCGCCGAGTTTTCTCTCGTAGGCGAATCCAGCCTGCTGCTGGTCGAGACTCTTGCGCGTATTGTAGGTATAGGCGCTGGCCAGTGCCTGCTTCGGATTTGCCCCATAGCTGCGCCGGTCGAGGCCCATGGCATCCTGCAGGTCCGGCATGTCAATGGCATTGAACACCATGATCAAGGAGGAATCCGCATCCGGACGCCAGCGCAGCTTGCTGTTCAGCAATTCCCTCTTGCCCGAACTGTGATCACGGTAACCATGGGTGCTGTATGTAGATAAATCCGCCAGATAATTGATCGTGCCATTGTCGCCGGAAACCTTGGTGCTATAACGCTGACTGTCATAGCTGCCGAACGTGGCGGAAGGTTCGATGCGCACGCCCGGCGCGCCGTCTTCGGTGAACAGCGAAATCACCCCGCCCGATGAGCTGCCATAGAGGACAGAAAACGGACCGCGCAGCACTTCCAGGCGCGCCGCAGAACCCAGGCCAAAGTGGGCAACCTGGCCTTGTCCATCCGGCATCGTCGCCGGGATACCGTCGGAGTAAAGCCGCAAGCCACGCACGCCAAAACCGGCGCGGGCACCAAAACCGCGTGACGAAATCTGGGTGTCCGCAGCAAGATAATTACGGTTATTCACCACCAAGCCAGGAATGCGTCCCATCGATTCGGCAAGGTTGATTTGCGAGCGTCCGTATTGAATCTGGTCCTTGTTGAGACTGTCGATGGAGACGGGCAAATCAAACCCGGACTGTTCGACACGGGTTGCCGTCACGACAATGGTGGAAACGTCGGACTCCGCTCCAAGCGCAGCGGCAGCATAAGCACAGGCCAGCAGGGCTAAGACGACCGGGCGATTGAAAACAGACATGTTGGTTTTACCGGGGATGCTGAAGGAGGCCGCATTATTGCAGCAGCAAAGGAATGACGCCCGCGTTAAACCACGCAACGAAACCTCATGATTATCATGAGACTCGCTTTCCTTCAGCCGTCGATCAGCCCGTTGCGCATCGCGATCAGCGTGAGTTCTGCCGCATTGCCGGCGCAGAGTTTCTGCTTGATGTTATAGAGGTGAGTACCCACGGTGCGCGGACTGCGACTGAGCACGTCGGCAATTTCGGTGACCGACTTGCCGCGCGCCAGCATCATGAAAACTTCGAATTCCTTGGCCGACAGTGCCTCCAGCGGATTGCCGGGGCGGCTCACCTGCTCCACGCCGATTTCCTGCGCCAGCGCCGGCTCGAGAAACAGCTTGCCCGTTGCAACCTGGCGGATGGCGTCGATCAAAGCCTCCGGCGCGCTGCGCTTGCTCAGGTAACCCAGCGCACCGCCTGCCAGGGCGCGGCGCGGATGGGCCGTATCCTCATGCGCCGAGAGCACCAGAATGCGAGCCGCAGGCCGTTTCGCGAGCAGGCGGGTGAGTGTTTCGAGCCCACCCATGCCCGACATCGACAAATCAAGCACGGTCACGTCGGGATTTATTTCCGGGAAACACGCGAGCGCTTCTTCACCGCTGCTGCATTCGGCGACCACACGCAAATCACTGGTGGTATCCAGCAACAGGCGAAAGCCCATGCGAACCACCGCATGATCGTCGACCAGCATGATGCGCAAGGGGCCATTCACTGAAACTCTCCGGACAAGGGAAGTTCGATCTTAACGCGAAAGCCGCCCTCCGGACGTTTGCCGGTCGACAGGCTGCCACCGAGCGCCATCATCCTCTCGCGCATGCCGACCAGGCCATGGCCCGAACCGGCCATGGCCTTCCCCTGGCCGCTGCCGCAGCCATCATCCTCGATACAAACTTCGACGCAACTGTCGCGACGTATCACGCTCAGCCAGACACGATCCGCTGCGGCATGCTTGAGCACATTGGTCAACGCTTCCTGCACGCTGCGAAACACGCCCAGGGTCAAGGCTTCGCCCAGATCACCCAGATCGCCATCGAGTTTCAGGATCAGTTCGATATCCCGATGCCGGGAGCGCCATTCCTGGACAAGGTCATTCAGTGCAGCGGCCAGATCGGGCTGCTCCAACACGGCAGGGCGCAACTCACGCACGATGCGATGCACACAATCGTAGAGTCCGGCGGCGATTTCGTTGATCTTTCCCGCACCCTGCGCCAGATTGGCTGCATCGCCACTCCGTGCGAGCGAGGTGGCGATCAGCCGAATCGCCGTCACCGACTGCCCGAGTTCGTCGTGCAGTTCCCTGGCCAGGCGTTTGCGCTCTTCCTCGATGCCCTCCTGTATGAGCCGTGTCACTTCGCGATTTTCAGCGAGTTCCTGGGTCGTGACCACCAGCCTTTCGACGTCGGCTTCGGTGGGGCGCAACAGGCGCCGCAAGAACAGCAGCAGCGCACCATGCAATACGACGAGGAAGCCGAGGCCCAGCATGAAAACCGCGCTCATGCTGTCCCAGGCATCAAGGATTGCGCGCGATGCATCCGGGACGATCTCGATGCGCGTCGCGCCATCCAGTCCGATCACGGTTGCATCCAGGTGCGGCCGCATGAGATTTTCAAACCACTCCGGCGCACTGCGTCCGGCCTTGTAGGTACTGGGCGGCGAGACATAGCGAATTGCGCCATCCGCCGAATGAAAGCGGATTTCGTTGGCACGTATCCGCCCCAGCCCCTGCAGGAAGTTCACCATCGTGGACGGTGCCGAACCGTAGATGCGGCTGGTCTGCGCCGCAGTGCTGAGCATTTGAACGGTAACCCGGTGAGCGGCAGCAATTTCCTCACGAATCGAACTGCGATGACTATCCACCTGCTGCCAGGTCAGCGCCGAGAGGAAGCCGAGATTGAGGACAGCGATCAGAAGATTGAGACGTAGCCGCAGGCTCATGGATCAATGCCTGTGAGCACCCGCTCGGCTCGACGAACCGCAGCACGTGTGAAAACCATGATTTTCTGCAACTCGGTAAATTGCTTCCATGGCCTCATTCTTGCTATAAACACCGGTTGGAAAACAAAGTGTCCGGCCAGTGTCGCTGTTTCATACAATGGCTGATCGCGCTGCTTGGGCTGGCATGGTCACGGACACAATGACATCAACATGAAAGTCAAAACAAAATGAATTGTACGACAAGAATCCTGGCGTTTCTGCTCGGGACGATGGCTTCACTGTGGGCGACAGCCGGCGATCTGACCAAGGAAAACATCGAGCAGCGCTTCAAGGATCGCGCCGTGCAAGTGGGTGCGGCACGTGCCAGCGGCGATGCCGTGACCATCGGGGACAAACTCCGCGATGTGCCCGCGTGGCCTGTCTACAGCGAAAAGAATCCCAATGCCGGGCCGGTCTTCTACGTGTTCGAAACCTTCGATCTGGCGCCGATTCCCGGCTTTGAGGGAACCCCCATGAATTTGCTGGTGGAGATGGATGCCAACGGCAAATTTGTCGATGTCCAGGTGTTGCGCCAGCATGAACCGGTATTTCTCGGCGGCCTCGGTCCCGCGGTCTTTGACGAGTACCTCAAACAATATCGCGGCGTCAGCATCAAGCAGCAAATCAAGATCAACACCGGCCAGAGCAGCCGCAGCGCAGGCAATGTGGTCGGTCCCAACACGGTGGTGTTTGACGGGATCTCCAAGGCGACCGCCTCGATACGCATCGCCAACCAGTCGGTGCTGAATTCGTCGTTCGCTGTCGCCCGTGCACGCCTGGGATTCGCCGGTGGCTCGACGGACAGCGGACCACCCGCCATCGTCAAAAAAGTGGATTTCGAGAAATTCGACTTCGATACCCTGATCAAGCGCGGCTACATGCAGCGGCTCACGCTGACCAATGCGGATGTCGAAAAACTCTTCGTCGGCACCGATGGCGCTGGCGTTGACGAGGAGGCGCTGCAACATCCCAATGATCTTTTTCTTGAACTCTTCATCGCCAACCTCAATCCACCCAACATCGGCCGCAACCTGTTGGGCGATGAGGGATGGAAAAGCCTGCAATCGCACTTGCAGGACGACCGTCCCGCCTACTGGGTCGCCACGCGCGGACGCTACCCGCTGGTCGATGACAATTTCATCCCCGGCAGCTCACCGGCGCGCATCGAGCTCGTGCAAGCCGATCTGCCGGTGCAGTTGCGCGACACCAATCGCGACTATGCCCGTGTGCCGGGCATTTCCGACCTGAACGCCTCCCTGATTCTTGCCGTGGCGCCGCTGGCGGGCCTGGATCCAGGCAAGACTATGGATTTTCGTTTTTCCATCACCCGGGCGCGCGGCGCGATTCTCCCTGTCCTCACGCAAAAACAGGTGACGCTGCATTACACACCTGCGGCGGAATTCTTTGAATTTCCGCCCAAGCCCTTGCCCGAATGGCTGATGGCCTGGAAGGGGCGCCTGCTTGAAATCATCGTGATTTTTGTCTCCTTGGTTGCACTCAGCGTTGTGCTGCTGAAGCCACGGGCAATCTCGGTGAAGCCGCGCACGTTGTTCTGGTTCCGCATGATTTTCCTGGCTTTCACGCTGATCTTCATCGGCTGGTATTCACAGGGACAATTGTCCATCGTCCAGATCACCGGCGCGATCAAATCCCTGGTGGCAGGCGCAGGGCTTTCGAGCTTCCTCTACGATCCGGTTTCCCTGCTGCTGATTGCATTTACCTTCATCTCGCTGGTAGTCTGGGGCCGCGCCACGTTCTGCGGCTGGCTCTGTCCCTACGGCGCCCTGCAGGAATTCGTCGGTCTGCTGGCGCGCGCCAACAAAGTGCCACAATTGAAAATTGCGGGGCGGCGCTGGCATCTGTTTTCCCACACGCGCTACGCCATCCTCGCCGTGCTGGTCGCCGCCGCGGCGTTCGTGCCCAACCTGGCAGCACGGCTGGTCGAGGTCGAACCGTTCAAGACCGCGATCACCGTCGGTTTCAATCGCGAGATTCCCTATCTGGTCTGGGCCGTCGGTCTGCTCCTGATCGGCTCCTTCATCTACAAGTTCTTCTGCCGCTTCCTCTGCCCGCTTGGCGCGGCATTGATCCTGGGCGGCAAGCTGCGGCGCTGGAACTGGCTGCCGCGGATCGAGGCTTGCGGCCAGCCGTGCCAGAGGTGCCGCCACGTCTGCCTGTACGATGCAATCGAGCCGAGCGGCAAGATCGACTACAACGAATGCTTCCAGTGCCTCGACTGCGTCGGCATCTATCACGATGACAAACGCTGCGTGCCGAAAGTGGTGTTTGCCACCAAAGGCAAGACGATCAAGCTGCGCCCATCCAGCGTGGAGAAATAAATCATGCTGACCGGTCTCAAACTGGCCGTCGTCGGTCTGGCAACTGCCTGGCTGAATTTTCCTGCGGCCCATTCTGCAGCCCTGGATGATGTGCGCCTGCAGGCGGCAACGAATGACCAGGCCAACTGGATGACCTATGGCCGCGATTACGCCAACCAGCGCTTCTCTCCGCTCAAGCAGATCAATCGCGACACTGTCGCTCAAATCGCGCCACGCTGGATTTACCAGACCGGAACCAGTTCGACGCTCCAGGCAACGCCCCTGATCGTCGACGGCATCATCTACCTGTCGATGCCCTTCAACCACGTCGCGGCGATCGATGCTGTGACGGGGCGCGAACTCTGGCGTTACGAACACAAACGCAAGACCACCAAGATGTGCTGCGGCCCCGCCAATCGCGGCGTCGCCGTGGGTTACGGCAAGGTGTTCATTGGCACCGTGGATGCACGCCTGATTGCGCTCGACGCCAAGAGCGGCAAGATGGTCTGGGATATCGCCCTGACCACCGACCTCGGCCCCACCGAAGCAACCGAGCAACTGGCCGGCGACAAGGCCTTGCGCGGCCAGGTGGCTTCCGGCGGCACCGGGGTCGGCGTCAACATGGCGCCGATCGTGTTCAACGGCAAAATCATTGTCGGCATCACCGGCGTCGGCTATGGCCTGCATCTCGAAAGCGACCGGCCGAATGCACCGCTGGGCGCCGTCGTCGGCTTCGCCGGCAGCTTCGGGCGACCTGGCTTCTACGCCGCCTTCGACGCGGCCACCGGCAAGCAAGCATGGCAATTCGACACCATCGCCCAATCCGGCTGGGA
>Ga0172380_10003464_pt1 | contig 21624 bp, 26 predicted proteins | sample Leawe162metaG_FD_119747 | JGI IMG/M metagenome (GOLD analysis project Ga0172380, IMG submission 119747) | Leachate microbial communities from a municipal landfill in Southern Ontario, Canada - Leachate well 162 metaG | ecosystem: Engineered > Solid waste > Landfill > Unclassified | place...
ATAAAATGGATGAGGTTTAGTTCTAGATTTGGCAATTTGTAAATGACCATTGATACGTTTATCTTTTCCTCGACCTACATAAATAGGTATACCATTTTCGTTTTCATAAATATATACGTAGAAACAATTTTTCAATTTACTTTCACTTTTATTATCAGAATCTGTTATTCCCTTTTAAAGTTATGAGAATAATTATCTATTTATAACAAATAAAAAGCTATTTATTTTTCAATATTTTTTGAACGATTAACATAATATTTTCAGGAATAGCATCGATTGTTTCAAAATAAATATTATTGTTAATTAACAAATCTTTTATCTGATTGTCTATTTGAATTGATTCTTCTAAAGTTTGTATTCTACCATCTTGAACATATTGTTTTTTTCTTTGAAGAAATATATTAAAATTATTAAATTTATGATGTTCACGCAAAATGAATTGTTTAAATAAATCATCATTTTTAGCATCATAAATAATTGAAAGTAATAATGGTGAATCTGTAAGAATTACATCTACTTTTGAATTTAATTTGAAAATTCTATTTTGTTGTTTTGCAAAAACATATAATTGATTTTCTAATTTTTTGAATGATTGTTCCCATACAAGATCTTTAGCATATTCTAACGCCATTTCACAATTTACATTTAACCATTTTAGTTGAGCAAAAATTCCTGCACAAAAAGTTGATTTTCCCGACCCAGGCCCTGAAAATAAATTTACTATCAATGTTTGCTTCATTCTTTTTTCTTTTTCTTAAATTTTTCAAATTTTGATTTAAATTCTATTTTTTCACCTTCTAATGTATATATACCTTTGCATTTAGGAAATGTTGAACAACCTGCAAATTGTTTTTGTGTTTTAAAACTTGTTCTTATTACTAATGGTGCTCCACATGCACATTTATGATTTTCTAAATATTGATGTTCTTTTTTTTCTTTTAAAATAGGTTCATCATCTTTTCCTATTTGATATGAACCAGTACAATCAGGATAATTACTACATCCGTAAAATGAACCAAATTTTCCGAATCTTTTTACTAATTTATATGTTTTACAAGTAGGACAAACATGATCTGAAACATCTAATTCTTTTTTAATATCTTTTGCTACAACAATTCTTTTTTGTAATTCAGTATAAAATTCATCAACAACTTCATACCATACTTTTTTATCTAATGCTATATCATCAAGTTGATCTTCTATTCTTGCAGTGTAATTAATATTCATTAGTTCTTTAAAATTAGCTTGTAAAAAATCACATATTTTTTTTCCTAATTCAGTTGGAACAAATGATTTTCCATCTTTAGTAATATAGTTTCTTCTAATTAAAGTATCTACAATAGAAGCGTATGTTGATGGTCTACCTACTGATTCTTCCTCCATCTTTTTTACCAATGATGCAGTATTATAATGTGCTGGTGGTTTAGTGAAATGTTGTTTAGGTTCTATTTTTAATAATTCTATTTTATCATTTTCTGATAATTCAGGTAATTTTTCTTCAGTACTTGATTCAGAATATGGCCACATTTTTAAAAATCCATCAAACACTAATACTTGACCAGAAGTAGTAAAAGTTTGATTATTATCTGAAATTATAATTACTTTAGTAGTATTGAACTTAGCATTAGTCATTTGACAAGAAACAAAACGATAATAGATTGCTTGATATAATTTAAATTCGTCATCATTTAAATATTGTTTTATTTCTTCTAATGTATATTCTAAATGTGAAGGTCTAATTCCTTCATGCGCTTCTTGAGCATTTTTATTTTTAGATTTATATATAATTGGTGATTTGGGTAAATAATCTTGACCGCAACTTGTTTTGATAAAACTTCTAGCAGAATCAATTGCTTCTGTAGAAATATTTACAGAATCTGTTCTATGATAAGTAATAAGTCCTATATGATTACTTTTAATTTGAATGCCTTCATATAATGACTGTGCTAAGCCCATTGTTCTTTTTCCATCCCATCCGAATGTAGAAGAACAAAATTGCTGTAATGATGAAGTATTAAAAATAGGTAATGGAGATCTACTTTTTTCTGTTTTATCAACTGATTTTATTTTCCAAAATTTAGCTTTATTTATTTCTGCTACTATTTCATTTGTTTCAGTTTCATTTTGTAATTCATTAGCTGATTTATATTGTGCTTTAAATTCAATTTTATTAAATTTGAATTTTCCTGTAATATCCCAATATTCTCTAATAATAAAAGCATCTATTTCTTTTTGTCTTTCAACCATTAACATCAAACCGATAGATTGAACTCTACCAGCAGAAGTTCCTTTACAAACTTTTTTCCATAAAATAGGTGAAACTTTAAAACCTACTAATAAATCAAGAACTGATCTTGCTTGTTGAGATCTGTATAAAGCTTCATTTAAAGTTGTAGGATTAGCGATAGCTTTTAGAATAGCTTGTTTAGTTATTTCATTATAAATAACTCTTTTTACTTTTTTATTTTTGAATATTTCATTTGCTATATTCCATCCAATAGCTTCACCTTCTCGATCACCATCTGTTGCTATTAAGATTTCATCACACTTATTAGCCAAAGATTTAAATTCAGCAATAACTTTTTCTTTTCCTTTAATCGGTTGATATTTAATTGCATAATTATTTTTGATATCAATGTTGGAATCAGTTCCAATGTCAAATACGTGCCCAAAAGATGCTTTTACTATATAATCTCTACTTAAAATACTAGAAATCGTTTTGATTTTTCCAGGTGATTCTATTATAAATAATGTCATGTTTGTCTCCTTATGTGTTATTGTATATTTATTTCTAAAATTTTTATCAAAAATATATTGTTAGGAGGATATTTTATGACAAAAATAAATAATTCACTAGATTTACTTTTTCCACCAGTTAGAGATCAAGCTGAAAAATTTTTAAAGCAAGTTGAACAATATGGATTTTTTATATATGAGACATATAGAAGTTTTGAAACACAACTTGAATACTTTAAAAAGGGTAGAGAATTAAAAAATGGTGTGTGGGTAGTAGTTGATTCAAAAGCAATTGTTACTAAAGCAAAACCGGGTTTTAGTATGCATGCATATGGTTTAGCTTTTGATTCTATAGTTGATAGTGATTTACAGAAACAAGGTATTCAGTGGAGTTGGAATGATACGTATAAAGACGCTAATGGTAAAGTGCAAAAAACAGAGTGGAAAAAAGTTGGAGCTATTGGTAAAAGTTTAGGATTAGAATGGGCTGGTGAATGGAAATCATTTGCTGAAATGCCTCATTTTCAAAATACATTTGGATTTAAAGTATCTGAATTATACCAAATTTTAACTTCTAATGGATTAGATACTGTTTGGAAAAAAGTAATGGAAAAAGTTCCAGCAATAAAACAAAGTGTTGTTGTTAGTACTACAATTTCTTCAGCACCAGTACCAATTGCACCTGTTGTTATAACAGAAGAAGATCTTGATAGTAAAACTGATATAATTCAGCAAGAAAAACAAAATGATAGTATATTTGTTCATGTATTTAAAATTATAGAAATAATTTTTAGTTTGTTTAAAAATAAAAAGTAGCTATTTATTATTATTTTAATGATATCTAATAATAGATGTATAAATGGAATGAATTTAATGAAAATTTATTTGAACAACAGATTCTTCCTGAAGAAAGAAGATATGTATTGTTACAAATAAAAGAAAGATTAGAATTAGGATTACCTGCATGTGTTGTTGTTGGATATTTACGATATTCATCAGGTAAAACCCCTTATTTTGTTTGTCCTGGTTTAGATGGTACATGGTCAGTAACTTTTTGGTGTGATTGTTTAGGTGATGATTTTAATGCTCCATATTGGAATGGTAAACAAATTAAAAATAAAAAAAATATTCCTGAAAAAAAGAAAGAATGGGAAGAAAATTACAGTCATAGGATGTTATGGGAAGAATTTGATGAAAAATATGATTGGTGTTATAGATGTGAATCATATCAAAGAAGAGGATGTGAATGTTATGCAAGATAAGGATAGATATGGAACATAGTGCTGGTTTAATAATGTATCGAATAAAAGATGGTGTAGAAATTTTTCTTGTGCATCCAGGAGGCCCATATTTCGTTAAAATTGATAAATGGGGAATTCCGAAAGGTCATGTAGAAGAAAATGAATTAACTTTTGATGCTGCAAAACGTGAATTTACTGAAGAAACAGGTATAGATTTATCTGAAATAAAGAAATATTCATTTGTTGGTAAATTTAAATGTGGAAGAAAATTTATTTCTGCTTGGGCATTTGAAAATGATTTTGATGGTGATGTATTTTCAAATTCTGTACAATTAGAATTTCCAAAAAATTCTGGTGTTATAGTTGAATTTCCTGAAATAGATAAAGGTAAATATTTTTCTATAGATGATACTAAATCTAAAATGCATGATAGTCAAATTCAAATAATTGAAGAATTCGAAAAAAGAATTGATTTTATATATAATGATAAAGGGTAAAAATGAAAAAACAACAACAAAATGATGAAGAAGAAATCGTATTAGGAAAATGTTATAAATGTAAAAAAACAGTCAAACATAGTGACTTTAAAAACAAATTAAAAATGTATAGAACATTTCAAAAACTAGGGATTTGTACAAAATGTCAAAAGACTTAACAAATAAAAATTGCAGTGTTTGTAATTCGTCATTATACTTAAATGATGTTGTTTCTAATACATGGGATTCAGTTAATAATGTTGAAAATTTCATTTTAAAATGTTCAAGCTGTAATCACAGAAATGTTGTTACTGTTGATCTTTTTAAAGATGGTCATATTAGTTCTTATAATTTACAAATGTTAAGAGTTGATAAAAATTATTTTCCGAAAGAACAATTTGATAAAATAACAGAACATTTACAATCTTGTGATGTTTGCAAATCACATTTTGAAGATACTTTATTAGCTGAAATAGAAGATAATACTATTTTCAATGACAAGACAGTTGAATTTTTTAACAAACATGGTTTACTCAGAATGAAAAAGGCTGAAAATATTATTTTTGAAAAGAATAATATAACTCAGATAATTATCAATAAAAATAAATTTGAATTGACTCAAGAAGATGAATTTTACAGAGATAAAAATACAGTTGGTTATTATTTACGACAAGATTTATGTTTATATGGTTTAATTTCATTTATATTTGATAATAATGAAATTTTTATTGAAAGAATTTGGATGAGAACGCTAGAAAGTGTTGAAAAAGAAAAAGTATTTTTTGATCAACTTAAAAATAAGAAAATTAAAATAGATTTAAAAACTATAGAAACTATATTCAAAAGAATCCACTAAATTTCTATAGTTTTTATATATAATCAAATAATATGAGAATAGCTGTATTAACACCAGTATATGGATTATATTTTCAGAATTTCATTTTTTCAATTTTTAAAATGTATGAATTAGAGAATGTGCGTTTTGATTTAATTTCACTTGGTGGAAGTTCAAACGTAACAAGTGCTAGAAATAGTTCAATTCATGAAATGTTAATTAGAGAACATACTGAAAAATTTAAATATGATTATTTTTTATTTATTGATTCAGATATAGTATTTACACAGTTGGATGTTAAAAAACTATTAGATCATGTTGTATCTGGTAAAGAATGTGTTTCTGGTGTGTATTTCGCTAAAAGTGCACCATTTTTTCCTGTAGCTGGATATTATGATATAAATAAAATTGCTGGTGGTTTTCCAAAAGTATCAAAAGAAATTATTATATCAGGTAAAACTATTGAAGTTGATTGGGCAGGATTAGGTTTCGTAATTATAAAACGTGAAGTATTAGATAAAATAGAATATCCTTGGTTTGAAATGTTTGTAGTTAACTTATCACCACAAGAACGAGCAGGTGGTTTGATAATAAAAAAAGAAATATTAAGTGAAGATATAACATTTTTTACAAAAATAAAAAATTTAGGTTACAAAATATACTTAGATACATCTGTTTTATTAAAACATATTGGTTATACAAATTATTCAAAAGATCACTTTTTAGCAGTAAATTAAAATGATAAATATTTTAGGCTTAATAGGCTTAACTATGATTTTTACAAAATCATACGTTTTAAGTTTTTTTAGAGAATTTGTAACATCTAAAAATAAACATTTAGGTGTTTTAGTTAATTGTTCTATGTGTTCTGGATTTTGGTTTGGATTATTTTATTCTTTAATTTATAATAAAGGTATTTTAATTCATTTATTATTTGCTGGAATGATTAGTTTATTATCATATGTTGTTGATTTAATTACAAATTTTTTGGAGATCAAAACAGATGAGTTGTTGCACAAAAAGAATAACTGAACGACAAAAAACTGAAGTTCAGAAAATGCGAAGTTATTTAAATGCTTTGCATACTACTAATTATATAAAATGTGGGTTTTGTGGTGGTAAATTGCAAAGAGTTGCCAGTGGAAAACTTATTTGTTCTACATGTTTAAAAGCGAAATAAAAAATTATGAATGTACTTTTTAATACACCTATTTCTATAACAATAAGCTCAGCAAAATTATTATTAGAAGATGATAATACAGGAACTATTCAATTTAAACTATTAGATCAACCTTGCACATTAGTTATAGATAAAAGTCAATATATCTATGATACTACTATTAGTGTTAATGATCGAGTTCAATTAATTCATGAGGTTGGATATTTTGGAATAGGATCACAAGGAATAGTTCAAGCAATTATACCTGAATCAACTGTTGATTATGTTGATATTTTATTTGACAAAATAGTACCTGATAATATGTTTGTAATTGATGATACTGTTGTTAAAATTTCATCGCAAGTAACGTCTGTTTTATTTAGAACTTTATTAAGCGATGTTGTAAAAATTTAACTTTTTACAAAAAATTTTTTGATAATATTTCTATGAAGATAAATAAAATATTATCTTTGAGTGAATCTAACGGACCTGGTAAAAGATTTACAATTTGGGTGCAAGGTTGTAGCATTAGATGTACAGGTTGTATAAACAAAGACACTTGGGATAGTTTAGCTGGTGAAGAACAATCAATTGAAAATCTATATAAATCTATATTAGAAAGTAATTTTGGATTGACTATCACTGGTGGTGAACCTTTAGATCAATATAACGATACGTTATGTTTGTGTAAAAAGGTTTTTCCTGTAACAGATGTTTTTTTAACATCTGGTTATACTTTAGAAACTATTCAAAAGAAATATCCTGAAATTTTATCATATATTGATATTTTGGTTTCAGGACCATTTCAAGAAAATAATTATAGTGATTCTTTACTTTGGAAAGGATCAACTAATCAAAATGTTAGTTTTTTAACAGCAAGAGCAATTAAAATTGCTAATAATGATTTAAAAAGAATAAAAGCTGAAATTATTATAGATAAAAAAACTGGAATGATGCTTGTAACAGGTTTTTCAATACCAAAAGCAATTTTATAAAGTATTTATAAACTTTATAATAATCTAAAATCAAGATTGTTTAACAAAGGAAATTAAAATGTCAAAGTTTCAAGTTTTAGCAAAAAAATTGCGTGTTATTGCTACTGAATTAGATAATGAATCTAATCGTTTAGCTTCAGAAGATGTTTCTACAGAAACAGAAAATTTAGAATTAGATGATTTAATTAAAATCTTTAGACAAAAAATACAAAGAGTTAAGAATGTTCCTGCATTAGGAAAATTAACTGTTCTTCTTTCACCAGAAAATTTTAGAGTTAGATCTATTAACGATCAAGCTAATCTTCTAGTAAATGCTCCAGAAGGTAAAATTGATGTTTTAGATTTCATTACAAAATTAAGAAAAATAAAAGCAAGAAAAAATATGCCTGGTGTTAAAGCATTAGATACTTTAATAGAATGGGCAATGAATCAAACACCTAATGACGTTAAAATAACTTTGAATAATTTATCAAGAATAAAGAAAGTATTGATGGATGCTAAAGAAGCTGAAACGAAATAAATAATTTAAAAAATTTTAGTAATTAGAATGGCTATAAGTATAAAATTGCTTATAGCCATTTTCTTTTGTTTTTTTGATAAATATATAATTGAATATGAATGAAACAATAGTGTGCAAATGTGGTAGTTTGATGAAATTGGATTCGTCAAAATCTTTTTATCTATGTAATCGTTATCCGTTATGTATGGAAAAAATGTATTTGCCTGGTAAAGAAAAAATATTATGTCCATTATGTAGTACAGAAATGCGAAAAGCTTATGGTAAATTTGGAGAATTTTATTCTTGTAAAAATTATTTTAAAACTGGATGTAAAGGTACAAGAAAAGCTAGTGAAGTTGAAAATAAAAAAAATATAATTGATTCAAAGTTAATTCAAAAAAACAATTTAATTGTTGATATTCCAGAAGATGATTCTAATACTCCACTAATAGCTACAAAAAAATTCCCATATTTAAATTTTAAATTCGAATATTTTAATCCAGTTCAAAGCAGGGTTTTTGAATTTTATAGTAAGGATATAAATTTAGTTATTGCTGCAGCAACATCAGCTGGTAAAACAACAATGGCTGAAATGTTAATGGCTGATTCAATTTCAAAAGGTAAAAAAGCAATTTTCCTTTCACCTTTAAAAGCAATTTCACAAGAAAAATATGATGAATGGTCAAATGAAAAGCACGGATTTTCTAAGAAAAATATTAGTATAGTTACAGGTGATTATGCTTTAACAGAAAAACGAATAGAAGAATTAAATAACGCTGACATCATTATTATGACAACAGAAATGATGGATAGTAGAACAAGGCGAATAAAATCTGAAAGAAATGATTGGCTTTTAAAAGTTGGTACTGTAGTATGTGATGAAGCGCATATGCTTTGTATGACAGGGAGAGGTGATCGAGTTGAGTCAGCTATCATGCGATTTACAGAACAAAATGAAAAATGTGGAATAGTTTTATTATCAGCAACGATGCCAAATGTTAGTGAAATAGCTAAATGGTTGACTTTTTTGAATAAAAAAGAAACAAAACTAATTAATTCTAATTATAGACCATGTAAATTGGATATTCATTATGAAAAATATTATGATAAAGACAAATATTTAAATGTTGAAAATAATAAAATTGAAAAAGCTATTGAAATTACACAACAACATAGAACTGATAAATTTTTAATTTTTGTACATGCTAAAAAAACTGGTAAGGCTTTAGTTGATCAATTAAAATTTCGTGGTGAATCTGCAGAAATTTTTAATGCTGATTTAGAATCGTCAAAAAGAATAGCAATAACTAATGCATTTAGAAATGATTTAAGAATCATAGTTACTACTTCTGCATTAGCTTGGGGAGTTAATTTACCGTGTAGAAGAGCTATTATTGTTGGCATTCATAGAGGTATTAACGAAATAGAACCTTTAGATGTGAAACAAATGATTGGACGTGCTGGTCGTGTTGGTTTAGATCCTAAAGGTGACGCATATATTTTATTACCAGAATCAAAATTTGCTCATTATAAAAGTTGGTGTGAAAATATTCCATCTATTAAATCAACATTTAATGATGAAGATGTTTTAGCATTTCATGTTGTATCAGAAATTGCTAACAAAAATGTTAATGATGTGACATCATTAATGCATTGGTATAATAGAAGTTTAGCAGCATTTCAAAATGATAAAATTAACGAAGAACAAGCTGATTTATTATTACAAAAATTAGAAAGAATGAAAATTTTAGATAAAGAAGAAAATAAATATTCAATTTCAAAATTAGGTCAAGTAGCTGCTAATTTATATTTTAGTCCATATTCTGTTGCTGGATGGTATTTTAATTTCAATACATTATTTAAAAATAATAGAGTTAATGACGTTTCAATAGGATGGGCTTTATCTAATGTTCATCAATATACCAAAAATTTTGCACAAAAAGAAGTTGAAGATCAAACAAATAATTTTATTAAACAAAGTGAAATTCAAGGACTAAAAACTATTGATTCTTCAGCATATATAGGAATGTTATTTTATTCTTGTTTAAGATATGATGATTCTGTTAATAGTAAATTAAAATATCAAGTGCAATTTGATTTCGAAAGAATAAGCGCAGTATTGGAAATGATTGATACTAATTATGCTGGTTGGAAAAAAGGAAATTTTTGGAAAAGATTAGGAATGAGAATACAATACGAAATAACAGAAGAACAAACTGAATTATGTACAGTTAAAGGAATTGGTGGTATTTATGTTAGAAAACTTTTTGATGCAGGAATAACATCTGTTAAAAAATTAAAAAGTGAAGTCACTTTAGCTAAAAAAGTTTTAGGTTCAAAGTATGAATCTATCATTAAAAATATATAATCATAAAAGAGGTAAAAAATGGCGAAAAACGAAGATGAAGAAAATAAATTAGCTCAATTAAATGAAGCGATTATATTATTTGAAAATGTTCGTTCTGCAGATGAAAGATTTAAATTCACACAAAAAGAAAAACAAGCATTTAAATTTATTTCAGAATTTTTAGAAAAGAGTTTTAATTGAAACATATAATTTTTTTATTTTTACTTTTTATTTTAGTAATAGTCATTATAATAAAAGATAAACAGTTACCACAATTACCAAAAATAAATATAATTGATACAACTATAAAAACTGATTCGTTGTTAGAAAAAACTGATGCATTAGAAATATTAGTTAGAAATAATTTAATTAAATATTATAAATTAAGTACAGTTAATGCTAAATTATACTCTATTATAATAGTTAAAAACTCATTACGATTTAATGTTGATTGGAAAGAAATAGTTTCAAAAATAAGAATAGAAAGTAATTTTAATCCATTTGCGAAAAGTGTATTAACTAAAATGACAGAAAAAGAATCAATGCAACGTGCATATGGTGCTATGCAATTAAAACCAACAACTGCTCAAATATGTGCACAAGAATTAAATGATGAATGGAATGGTTTGGAATCATTAGCAAATTTAGAAAAAAATATACAATATGGAACATATTATTATGCTAAAATGAAATTAATTTTAGGTAATAAAAATGATGCAGCAGCAGCATATAATGTTGGATTATATGCATTTTATAAAGGTATGAAAAGTGAAAGACATGTTAAACGTTTCATATGTGAATACAAAAGGTTATCAGGAGAAAATGTTTCTTTATTAGATAAAGAAATTTTACAATTATATTCAGTGGGGAAATAAAAAAATGCCAAACAATTTTTTCAAAACAACAATTGCATATGATAATTGGGTTTCTAAATACAGATATAAACATGAAACTCCATTGGAAACTTTTCAAAGAGTAGCAAAAGCATTATCTTCTGTAGAAAAGAAAAACAAAGAACATTGGTATAATGAATTTTTGAAAGTGATGATTAAATTTGATAATGAAAATAATCCAACAGGATTAAAATGTACCACAGGTGGTAGAATAACAGCAAATGCAGGAACAGAATTTAGTGGTGCAACATTATTAAATTGTTACATTAATGGACCTATCACGAATGCTACAATAGAATATTCAAGAAAATCTTTTGATGATAAAATAAAATATCCAGTTAAAATAAAATCAGAAAATTCTCCTGATAATTTAATCAATATATTTTTAGCAATTTTAGAACAAGCAAAAACTTTAGCATCAGAAGGTGGTTATGGAATTAATTTTAGTTTTATTAGACCAAGAGGAACTTTAATTAATTCAATAGGTATTAAACATCCAGGTGTAGTTTCATATATGCAAATTTGGGATGCAGTATCAGAATGTATAGTTAAAGGTGATAATGATGGTTATAAAGATAAATTGTTTAATTATTTAGATGATACACAAATTAATGACCTTAAAAAAGTTGTTAAAGAAATGGCTAGAAAAGGTGCAATGTTAGGTTGTTTGAATGTAGATCATCCTGATATAGAAGAATTTATAAGGGCAAAACAAACATCAGGAAAATTAACAAAATTCAATTTATCTGTTGCTATTACAGATGAATTTATGAATGCTGTTATTAATGATGATTTATTTGAATTGAAATTTGAAGAAAAAGTTTATAAGAAAGTTAAGGCAAAAGATTTGTATGATTTGATTATGGAGTCAACATATAATAGGGCAGAACCAGGTGTTTTATATATAGATAATATGCATAAAAACAATCCTATTTCTTATATTGGTAAGGCAAACGCGACAAATCCTTGTATAATAGGTAATTCGATAATAGCTGTTGCTGATGGAAGAAATGGAGTATCAATAAAGCAATTAACTGATGAAGGTAAAGACGTACCAGTTTACTCAAAAAATAAAATTACAGGTGTTACAGAAATTAAATATGGAAGAAATCCGCGAAAAACTGGAGAAAAAAAAGAAGTTTGGAAAGTTACTTTTGATGATGATTCACATCTAATAGCAACACCAGATCATGGATTTTTATTAACTGATGGTACAGAAAAACAATTAAAAGATTTAATATTTAATGATAGTTTAATTCCATTTAATACTTATTTGAGTAATGGGTATAGACAAATTACAGCATCATCAATTAGAACGAAACAAAATGGATTACATTTGAGCAGAAGACAATATAGATTAATATTTGAATTTTATAATCCAGAAATAGAAATTACTAAAGAACATAGAATTCATCATTCAAATTTTAATAGTTTAGATGATAATCCTCAATTTTTAAAATTATGTACTAAAGAAGAACATGCTAAAATTCATGATATTTCTGGCACGAAAAATCCTATGTTTAGATTAAAAGACAGAAAAAAATATCATGATAATATGAGTAAAGCTGTTTCAGGTTTGAAAAATCCAAGAGCATTTAAAATTACTACAATTGATTTATTTTCAAATTTAGTTAAATTTACTAAAAATCTAGGAAGACGACCTAAAAGAAATGAATTGTTTAATTATTGTAAAATTAATAATTTTCCATTACCACAAAAATTTCGTTTAAATGAATTAAATTGTAATGGACATACACAAATAATTGATTTATTAGAAAAAACAGCCTTTGTTAATCATAAAGTTAAAAGCATAGAATTTTATGGATATGAAGATGTTTATAATATGACTGTAGATGATAATCATAATTATATGGTAATTACTAAATATGATGATGAAAAATTTGTTAATAGCAGCGGAATTTGCATTAAAAATTGTGGAGAGATACCTGGTGTTGCTGAGTTAACTTCTGTTTGTCTTTTAGGTTCAATAAATTTAACTCAATATGTTTTACCAAATAGAATATTTGATTTTGAACAATACAAAAAAGATATTATTGTATTTACTAGAATGTTAGATAATGTAAATGATTTATCATCTAATCCAATTCCAACATATGATTGGGCAATGAAAAATTTTAGGCAAATAGGAATGGGAATAAATGGATTAGGCTCTACAATGATAATGTTAGGAATTTCATATGATTCAGCTGAAGCTTCAAAATTCACAAAAGAAGTTTGTGAAATAAAAGAAAATTTAACTATGCAGGCATCAGCTTTATTAGCACAAGAAAAAGGTTGCTTTCCTGTATATGTTAAAGAAGAATATGAACAAACAGAATATTTTAAATCTGATAGATTATGGAAAGAAACAAAAAAATTAATTAAAGATTATGGCGTTAGAAATGCTAAAACAACAACAAATCCACCTTTGGGAAATTCTTCAGTAGTTTGTGATAATGTTTCTAATGGTATTGAACCAATTTTTAGTTTGGAATATGAAAGAAAAATTATTTGTTCAAAATGGCCAGAAGGTTTAACAAAAGAAAACGTTAAAAAAGTATTGAAAGAAAAGAAAGAAAAAGATTTTGTTTTTTGGCGAGGAAATTTTGAAGGAAAAGAATATTATTATGAACCTCATAATAGAGGATTATGTGAAGTTAATATTGTTAAAGATTATGGTTATAATTGGGTTTTAGAACATTTTTCAGCAGATAAAAAAGCTAATTATTTATTAACAACAAATGAATTAGCAATCGATTCACATTTGAAAATTCAAGAAATAGTTCAATATTATTGTAATCAGTCTGTATCTAAAACATGTAATGTTCCTAATAAATTTCCAATGAAAGATTTTAAATCTTTATATATAGATGCTTGGAAACGCGGATTAAATGGATTTACAACATATAGAGACGGATCAATGGAATCTGTAATGGAAAGAATTGAAAAAGCTGGTAAGAAACGTGAAATTATTAAACAAGATTTAAAATTACCAGAAGAATTTTTGAATGGTCCAACTAAAATAATTGTTAGAGAAGGTACTAAATATTATTTACATTTTAGTTATTTGCCAGATGATAAAGAAATGAAATTTCCAATAGTTATTTGGATATATACAAATGAATTTAAAGGACAAGCAGTAGCTACTAATAGAGCTGTTAAAAGGTTAGAAAATTTAGCTTTGGAATGTGGAATCCAAAAACGAATAGTAGATGCAGCAATATTAAAAGCAGAAAATGATTTACCATATAATAAATTGAGTAGAATGATATCACTTAATTTAAGACATAATGTTCCGATAGAAAATATTTATGAGGCATTGTTAGAAATAGAAGGTGATAATATTTCAAGTCTATTATCTGCAGTTAGAAAATTTTTAACAAATAGATTAGATGACGGTGTTAAGTTAAGTAAAACAAAATGTAAACAATGTGGAAGTAGTAATATAGTAATGCAAAGCGGTTGTCAATTATGTGTAGATTGTGGAATGTCAGGTTGCGGATAAATTTACAAGGAAAAGAAATGTTATCAGAAAAAAGAATTGAAGAAATAAAGAATAAAATAAATGATGATAAATTTTTGAGAGAACTTGGTTGTATAACTATTAATCCATTAATAGTTATACAATCACAAACAATTGAAGAAATTATTCAAATAAAAAAAAATATTCCAGAAGAACGTTTTTTATTGTTAATGAAAGATATTACTAAATGGTTATTTGCTGATCCTTTAGCAGTAGTATCAAAAATGCATAAAAACATTATTGACAATGTAATGTTTGAAGAAACTATAAAAGGAATTTAAATGATATTATATGAAGTTGGCAATTTATTAGAATCTATAGAAAAGTATAAACTTGATTGTATTATGAATGCTGCTAATGGAAAAGGCCCGATGGGACGTGGAATCGCTGGTGCAATTAAAAGATATGGTGGTCAAGAAATACAAAATGATGCATATAAAGTTTGTAACGAATGGGATCCTCAACCAGGACAGGCATATTGCACTATTTCTGGTAAATTAGAACAACAAGGCATTAAGTGTATTATACATTCAGTAACAATGAAACAACCCGGTGGACCTACTAGTTATGATATCGTCTCTAAGGCGTTTAGATCTGCTTTAGATTTAGCAAAAGTGTGTGAAGTAACTAGAATAGGCTGTACAGCTTTAGGAACTGGTGTAGGTGAACTAAATTCTGTTGAAGTTGCTAAAAGAATGTATGCTGAAATAAAAAATGATGATATAGATATAATTTTTATTGATTTTGATAGTAATTTTATCGATAAAATAAAACAATTACATTCTTGAATTTCTATAGGTTTTATTTATTTCAATATTATAGGAATAAAATTTGAAAAGTAAACTTTGTGTAGCGTATAAATTAAGAACGTGTTCAGATTGTAAGATAACAATTGATATTGATCAACCTTATTTATGGATTGAAAATTTTAATTATTGCTTATGTTATTCTTGTTCATTTACTTTTTGTGATGATATTTCAAATATTAAAAAAGAATTGTTAGTAAAGCAAATTGAATATCACAATAATTTGACATCAAAAATGGTAAAAAAATATGATAAACGAAATAATTTCAAAAGTTTTAAAAGAAGATCGTTTTCTAAAAACTGCAATTGATTTTCCTAATCAAGGCGCATTTGATCAATATATGAAGAATCATCCAGATGCTGATCCAAGACATCATCGTGTTGTTGAAAATGAAAAACCAGATATTTCTGAGAAAATTGAAAAGAAAAAAAATGAATTAAAAGAGCAACCTGCTGAAAAGTCTGATATTTCTAAAAAACTTGAAGATAAAAAAAATGAATTAAGTCAATCTAACAACGAATATGATAAATTATATTCTGAACACAAAAGTAAGATGAATGATAATTTATCTAAATATGACGATTCAAATATAGTTTTAAAAACAGAAAAATCTACTGAAGAGTTAAATTCAAAGAATTATAAAAAATATAAGCAATCAATTGTTTCTAATGCTAAATTAGTTATTAAGAAATATCAAAAAGCTTTAGCGAAAGATACGATTGAAAGGGTTGATGATGAATTAGGAAGATTAACTGATTCTATCGAAAAAGGTATTAATGATGGTTCTATTAAAGTATCAGCAGAGAAAGTTGACGCTTTAATTCAAGATCAAATGAAAAATTTAATTCATCAAGAAATTGAAACACATAGGCGTGCATTAGGTGATCATGGTATTAGACATATTTTAGGTAATTCAAAAAACACACATAAAATAATGGATCAATTAGAACTTGGTGGTAAAAAGTTTTCAGGTGCAGAAAGATTAGCAGCGTCTTTAACACAATTAAATCATGATGTTGGATATACAGCTGGTGAAGCTGCAACTTCTGTAAAAGGAACAAAAAGACATCAGGAATTTTCAGAAAAATTATTTGAAAAAGAAAAACAAAAATATTCAGAAGTTTTAGGTAAAGATTTAGCTGATAAAACACAACATTGGATAAAAACACATGATGCAGTAGATTATAATTGGAATGATAATCCTATTGTTTCAGCTATTAGATTGGCTGATAATACATCTTTATTTGCTGAAGATAAAGTTCCTGCATTATTTTTTAGATCACAATCAGCAACTAAAACTTTAGGAAAAATGCGTTTAGCTATGTCATTAGGAAAAGATTATAAATCATATGCTAAAGAACTAGAAAATGATATAGATAAAATGGAAGTTTCAGAAATAGAAAAAGAAGAATTAAAGAATGCTGTTAATGAATTAAACGATTATGGTATAAATGATGTATTAGCTAGAATGTCAGGAAAATTAAATGGTTATAAATTTGATAAAGAAAAAGGCATAATGGAAGTTGATTTAGCTGAATCTCCGGAATTTGATATTATTCAAAAAACATTTAATATTGGACAAAACAAATTTTTATCATTTATAAAAGATCACGATGAAAATGATCCGTCATTACGTGAAAATGTAGATGAAAGACATACAGTATTAAAAGATAAAAGTGGAAAATCTATTATACAAGTAAATGTTTCAGAAAGTGAAAATAAAAAGACAGATAATGTTGAATTAGAAAATTATTTGAAAAAAACAGTTAGATATGATTTGGGTGAAGTTAGAAAATTATTAGATCCTCCACCTAATTTCGAAAAAATGAAAAATCATAAAATTAAAGATAAATTGACAGGAACAGAACTAAAATTATATGATAGAATAATTATGTTGGCTGAAAAGAAAATGTCTTCGATTAAAGATAAAAAATATTTAGAATTTACTAATGATGATAAAAAAATGATAAATAAATTTCAAGGTTTATTATCTAAATTTCCGCCAGTATCATCAGAATTAGAGGTATTGAATGATTAACTTGAAAACCATTATAAGATTTTTTAAAATAAAAAAAATAGATATAAAAGATATTTATGAAAATGAAATGATGCGTAATAGTTTTATTGTTGAATTTAAAAATAATTATGATATGCAGAAAGCTAATAAATTATTAAATTCAAAAAAAATAGCTGCAGATATTGCAAATGATACAACTCTTTCAGTTAGATTAAAAAGTTATACTCAAGAACAAATGTTAGAAGATATAGAAAATGAGCTTAAAAATTCTGAAAAAATGATAGATAATATTGTAAAGCAATCACAATTAATTGAAGTACGTGATTATGGTGGAAATCAATTAGATAAGAATTATTTAGAATTAAAAAAGAAAAATAAAATTAAGGAAAATTAATGAATCTTGAAGATAATATTGAAAATAAAATATTAGAAGTTCATCCAACGATTATAATGCCTAATAGAGATTTTTTAATTGGTTTTATTTATGGATTTAATTCCGGTAGAAAATTTCAAAATGATTTGAAGCCTGTACCACCAATAGCTGATGATCATGAAGCATCAAGAAATGATTTTTATTTAGGTTATTGGTTAGAATGTGATTGTATTAAATGTAAAAGAAGATATTGTTTTAATAGTCCTGTTGAATTACCTACTGAAAATTTGATTTGCGAAACAGAAAATTGTGGTAATCATATTATAGTGTATGGTGTTAATGATTCAAAACAATGTAAGCTTGGAAAAATAACTTTACATTAAAATTAGCTTATTTAGACAAATATTCTGATATTTACTGTATATGAATACAAAAATATCAGATGAACTTATCAAACTTGCCGATTTAATAACTCTTTCTGGTGCAAAAGGTCCTGAACTTTTTAAAATAAAAAGTTACAAGAATGTTGCCAATTTAATCAAAACATTTCCAAATGATATTTCAAAATTTTCTAAAGCTCAATTACTAGAGCTTCCAGGAGTAGGTAATTCTATTGCTGATAAAATTTTGGAAGTCATCTCTACTGGTAAAATTTCAAAATCTGAAGAACTTCAAAAAAAATTACCTCCGGTTACAATTTCTGAATTTACTAAATTAAGAAAAATAGGACCTGTTGCAGCTAAAAAAATATGGCAAACTACAGGTGCTACCAATATGAAAGAATTATTGTGTTTAGTTGATGATGGAAAAATAACAGATGAAGATTTATTAGATTCTATAAAATTTTATAAAGAAGCTAGTGAAAGAGTTTTACTTGTAGAAGCTTTACAAATAACAGAACCAATAATAGAATCTTTGAAACAATTTGCTATTAAAATAGAACAAACTGGTAGTATTAGAAGACTAAAAGATACTGTTCATGATGCTGATATTTTAGTATTGACAACTATTGAAAATAAATCTATTATTCAACAAGAATTTTTAAAATTTGCTGATGAAACGATAGTTAATGGTGAAACAAAAACATCGATTTATGTTAAACATTTTCAAGTAGATTTAACTATTATTACTAATGAAAAAGAATTCGGAGCAGCATTATTTCATGCAACAGGTCCAAAAGAATATAATGTTAAAAATAGAATTATCGCAAAAAATAATAATTGGTTATTAAATGATAAAGGATTATGGAATAATGAAGTTCAGTTAGACAATGGTACAGAAGAAAATATTTGTGATATTTTAAAAATATCATTCATCAAACCTGAATTAAGAGAATTAGCAGCTATAATTGATTGTGAAAATCTACCATATATTAGTGTCAATCATGATTTACATGTTCATACAAATTTTAGTGATGGACATAATTCACCAGAAGAATTAATTTCTATTTGTGATGTTTCAACAATTGCTATAACAGATCATGGTAAAGGTTTGGCAATGAATGGAATTAAAGATCTCCATAAATATTTTAAAGAATTAAATTCTATTAAGACAGTTATAGAACATGATTTTAATTTAGTACCTAATGTTAAAGTTTTGATAGGTGTTGAAGCTAATGTTGATAAACATGGAAATCTTGATTATACTGATGATGAACTTAAAAATTTTGATATTGTAATAGCTTCAATTCATTCAAACTTCGAATTATCACGTGAAGAACAAACAAACCGGTTAGTAACAACTATTAATAATAAAGAGGTAGATATAATAGGACATCCGACAGGTGAAGACTATGGTGTTCGTAGACCTATGGATATTGATTGGAATATAATATTTAGTGAATGTGTTAAAAATAATGTAGCTTTAGAAATTAATGGTGTACCTTCAAGAATTGGATTGTCTATTGAATTAATTCAACAAGCTAAAAATATTGGTGTAAAATTCACATTAGGTAGTGATTCACATTCATATTGTAAAAATGCTACAAAATGGGCTAAAATACGTGCTTTAAGATCTGGATTAACAAATGATGACTTTTTATTATATTAGTAATAAATTTTTATTAAAATGATAAAAAGTATTTACTTTATTCATTTAATGTGTTATATTGAAAATAAGAAGATTAACAATTAAAAAATTAAGGAGTTTCAAGTGAAGAAAATTGATTTACTTATTATCGACCCACAAAATGATTTTTGTAGACCTGACGGTGCTTTATCTGTTAAAGGTGCAGATAAAGATATGGAAAATGTAGCAAAAATGATTTTAAAAGGAAAATCAAAAATTGATAATATTAGGGTTACACTAGATTCACACCATTACATCCATATAGCACATCCTATTTGGTGGAAAGATGCTAAAGGAAATTCTCCTGCTCCATTTACAATTATTACTTATAATGATTTAATTGGTAATAATCCAAAATGGACAACAATGAATCCTGGATTTTTGAAACGTTCAATTGAATATGTAAAGAAATTGCAGGATAATGCCAGATATCCTCTATGCATTTGGCCACCACATTGTATTATAGGTTCATTTGGTCATGCAATTTTCCCAGAATTATTTGATGCACTAATTGAATGGGAAAAACAATTTGCAGTGGTTGATAAAGTTGTTAAAGGAACAAATATTTTTACTGAACATTACAGTGCAGTTAAATCTGATGTTGAGGATTCAAATGATCCAGCAACATTGTTAAATACAAATTTCATTATGCATTTGCAAGAAGCTGATGTAATTGGTATTGCTGGTGAAGCACTTTCACATTGTGTTGCTAATACTATTCGTGATATTAGTAATGAATTTGGACCAGAACAAACAAGAAAGTTTGTTTTATTGGAAGACGCTTGTTCAAATGTTTCAGGTTTTGAACAATTCGGTATTGATTTCGTAAAAGAAATGACAGGTAAAGGTATGCAGATTAGTAATACAAAAGATTTTCTTTCTCTATAAGGAAAAAAATGGAATCTTTCACTTTTTTTTGGATGGGTCCTTTAAGTCAATGGTATCGTAAAAACTTCGTTGTTAGTAATATAACGTTTAATACAGCTGAACAATATATGATGTATAAAAAAGCTGAATTATTTAATGATACAGATACTATGCAAAAAATTTTGAATGAATCACATCCAAAAAAACAAAAAGAACTTGGCAGAGAAGTTACAAATTTTGATAAAATAATATGGGAAAATAATTGTAAAAAATTTGTATATGATGGTAATTATGCTAAATTTTCCCAAAATGTAGAATTAAAGAAATATATTACTGAACTGCCAGGAACTTTAGTTGAAGCTAGTCCAGAGGATGTTATTTGGGGAATTGGTATGTCAGAAAATAATGTAGATTGTTTTGATAGAACAAAATGGAAAGGTAAAAATTGGCTTGGTGAAATTTTAACGCAGGTAAAAGAAACGTTAATTAAAGAAATTAAAAACAATTAAAGGAGTTAAAGATGATAGGTAAATTGATGAATGTTGATGATGTTTCAGTAATGAAAACTTTATCAGGATATTCGTACAGTGGAAAAGATGTAGGTAAACTTGGCGCTACTGAATATACTTTAGTAGTTATTGAATGTGATAAATCAACATCTGTTTTTGATTTTAAGAAAGATTTGGAAAAAGCAATTCAAAAATGTATTGATGCTTGTAAAAAATCACCTGAATCAGAGAAAATTTTAGTAAGAGTTGTTTATTTTAATGATTCACTTGAAGAAGTACA
>Ga0172380_10003465_pt1 | contig 21621 bp, 21 predicted proteins | sample Leawe162metaG_FD_119747 | JGI IMG/M metagenome (GOLD analysis project Ga0172380, IMG submission 119747) | Leachate microbial communities from a municipal landfill in Southern Ontario, Canada - Leachate well 162 metaG | ecosystem: Engineered > Solid waste > Landfill > Unclassified | place...
CGAAGTTTTTATTTTTTACATACAAAAAGATCTTCAGAGTATATTTTTTAAGGCAGATAATAAATTTATAATTCCGAAAGGAGAGGGGTATGGTAAATTTTTAGAAGTTTTAAAGAAAGAAAAAGATAATTTTGATGTTGCACTACTCGCAGCACTTCATGGAGAATTTGGTGAAGATGGTACAGTGCAAAAAGTATTAGAAGGTTTAAAAATTACATATACAGGGTCAAATAGTGCTGTAAGTAAAGTTTGCATGGACAAATACTTAACAATGCAAAAAATTTCAAAGATAAAAGAACTCAGCTTTCCGAAAACTAAAAAAATAATTATTGATAAAAATTCCAGATTTGAAAGTCCTTTTAAATTTCCTGTTATTTTAAAACCCAACTCGTTAGGATCAAGTGTTTTAGTTTTTATAGTAAAAAACCAAACTGATTTTAATAATGCTGTTAAGCAATATATAAAAAATGAAACAAAAGAAATTTTGGTTCAAGAATTAATCGAAGGTTTAGAAATTCAATGCGGATGTCTGGAAAATAGTAAGGGAAAATTTATCGAACTCCCACCCGTTGAAATAAGGCCAAAAGCTGACTTTTTTGATTACAACTCAAAATATGACATAGGAGGAGCTGAAGAAATAACCCCACCAGTCTCAATTTCAAAAAAAGAATCAGATAAAATTTCCCACCTAACTATAGAAATTCATAAGTTATTAAAATGCAAAACTTATTCCAGAACAGATTTTATGTACAAAGATGGAAAAATTTATTTTTTAGAAATAAATACTCTACCTGGAATGACCGCCACATCACTTCTACCACAGGAAGCAAAAGCTGCAAATATTTCGTTTACTCAGCTCATAGATTTTATAATAGAAGAAAGTAATTAAATGATAATTCCAGATTACCTAGTCGAACATTTTGCAAATGGTTACAAATTAAAAAATAAAAGAATAGTACTTGTCGGAGGGTGTTTTGATATTTTACATAACGCACATATAGAGTTCTTAGAAAAATCCAAACAAAGAGGTGATGTTCTAATTTTACTTTTAGAATCAGATGAAAATATAAAAAAAATAAAAGGAAAAGAAAGACCGGTAAATAATTTCGAAAAAAGAGCCAACAATTTAGAAAAACTAAATATCATAGATTTAATAGTAGAACTTTCACCGCAAGTATCAGACAAATATTATTTTAATCTGACAAAGTTGATAAGCCCTGATATAATTGCATTAACCAAAAATGATCCGCTTTTTGAAAAGAAAAAAGCGCAAGCAAATATAGTTGGTGGAAGAATAATTGAAGTAATGAAAAGAAATGAAAATTTTTCTTCAACAAAGCTTATAAATAAAATATGAAAAAAGTACTTTTAGTTTATGGATTACTCGTTGCTGTAATTCTATTTTTTGTTTTTTTAAGATTTAGAGGTATTGATCTATTTCCTAATATAATTGGAGGAAATAATGCATCTGTAAAAATTAACGAAAGAACATTTGAAATAGAAGTGGCTGATACGGACGAAAAAAGAATAAAGGGTCTTTCTGATAGAAATAGCCTAGATCAAGATCGTGGAATGTTATTTATATTCGATCAAAAAGCAAAACACGGCTTTTGGATGAAAAATGTTAAATTTCCACTAGATTTAATTTATATTTCAGATAACCGAATTGTAGATATAGTTAAAAATGCGGAACCTAAATCAGCAGCGGACACTGATATTCCGATATACCAGCCTAAAGAAGAAGCAAATTATGTACTCGAAATAAATGGCGGACTCTCTAATGAATATGGATTTGAAATAGGTAACGAAGTAACTTTTACAGGAATTAACTAACCCCATGAGAATCCTCTCTATCGAATCATCATGTGATGAAACTGGAGCTGCAGTAGTCGAAAAAATCGATGATACTGTAGTAGTGCTTTCTAATACGCTTGCCTCTTCCTCAGATATGCATGCAGCAACGGGCGGTATTATTCCGGAAAATGCCGCGCGCGAACAAGTAAAGTCTATTATTCCCGTAATTATCGATGCTCTTTTAAAATATAAAAATATTAAAACGGTAAGTAGTAACAAAGATTTTACAACTGCAAGTAAAATTATTAAAGATGAAATCGACTCTATAGCTGTAACATACGGACCAGGACTCATAGGCTCACTTATAATAGGTGTTGAGACTGTAAAGACAATTTCATTTGCACTTCAAAAGCCGGTTATTCCAGTAAATCACCTACTCGCCCATCTTTATGCAAATTATATTAATAGAAAAACTACCGATATAAATTTTCCATTCGTAGGACTCATTGTATCGGGCGGGCATACAGACCTGCTATATTTCAAATCCCACACTGATTTTAAATGGTTAGGTGGCACCCGAGATGATGCTGCAGGAGAAGCAATAGATAAAATAGGCAGAATGCTAGATCTACCTTACCCTGCAGGTCCAGAAATGGAAAAAAGAGCCAAAAATGCTAAAGAGTCTCATTTAAAATTTCAAAGTCCGATGATTGGTTCAAAGGACTATGATTTCTCATTTTCAGGACTAAAAGCAGAAGTAATGCGTTTTGTAAAAAATAATACACTTACAGAAGAGCTAAAAGATCAAATCTGCTATGCAGTTCAAAGTGCAATATTTAAAGTTCTGATTAAAAAAACACTGGAGTCTAGCGCAGAATATAATTGTGACACAATACTTCTGGGAGGCGGGGTATCGGCAAGCGCAACACTGCTTGAAAGCATGAAGCAAGAATCAAGAATTAAGAATCAAGAATTAAGAATTTTTTCTCCTGAAAAACAGTATGCAACAGATAATGCAGCTATGATAGGAGCATATGCACTAATAAATGGCGAAGAAAAAAACTGGAAAGAATTTAAATCGAATCCAGAGCTTTATTTCGCATAACCTTGCTAAAATTCAAGCATTTCACTATAATCCCTACTTTATGGCATAAAAACTAGTTGTGATATACTTTTTTGAATAACCATCCTTCGCTAAAAGCTATGGATGGCAAACATTATGAAAACTGTAATATTTGTTGAGTCACCTACAAAAGCGAAAACCTTAACTAAATTTTTAGGAAAGGATTATAAAATCGAGGCATCTTTCGGTCATATCAGAGATCTTCCAAAGAGTAGAATTGGTGTGGATATAGAAAAAGACTTTACGCCAGATTATATAATCCCAAAAGATAAAGCAAAAAAGGTTAAAGAATTAAAAGCTATTGCCAAAGGTGCAGATAAAATAATCCTCGCGACTGACCCTGACCGTGAGGGAGAAGCGATTGCCTTCCATCTAAAAGAAATCCTAAAAGATCAAAATAAAAAATCAGAATTCAAAAGAATCGTTTTCCATGAAATTACAAAAAATGCGATCATGGATGCAATGGAGCACACTCGCGAAATCGATGATGATTTAGTGTATGCCCAGACTGCGCGCAGAGTTTTGGATAGAGTTGTGGGATATAAGTTATCCCCACTTCTTTGGAAAAAAGTAAAAAGAAATTTATCAGCCGGACGTGTCCAATCGATCACCTTAAGACTTATTGTAGAACGTGAACGCGAGATTGAAAAATTTACCGGTACAACTTTTTACAGACTAACACTTATTCTGAATAAAAAAGAGGATTCAAACGATATAGTTTTTAACCTGGTAAAGAAAAATAATGAAAGTGTCGAGCAAAGTAAAAAATTAGATTTATACGACGGAAATTACACTTATAAAATTACAAATTTAACAAAAGAAGAGTTAGAAGAAATAGTAAAAGATATTGCGAGTAAAGACTTTCCGATTAGTAACATTGAGCAAAAAGAAAGCAAAAGATCACCCTATCCTCCATTTACTACTTCTAAACTTCAGCAAGCAGCATTCAGGCGCTTTTCGTATACGGGAAAAAGAACGATGAGTCTTGCTCAGAAATTATATGAGAACGGATATATCACGTATCACAGAACCGATTCGATGAATCTATCAAATGAATTCATAACTGCAGCAAGAGACTATCTTTCTAACACTTATGGAAAAGAATATATTCCTACTTCTCCAAGAATTTATAAAACTAAATCAAAAGTTGCCCAAGAAGCACACGAAGCAATCCGACCCACAGATGCATCGAGAAATGCAGATGTGATCGGAAATGAATTGGGCCCGGATTATGCAAAGGTTTATGATCTAATACTCCGTCGTGCTCTCGCTTCCCAAATGACAGAAGCAGTGTATGCCCTCACAAAAATTCAAATCGAAATGAAAGCAAAAGAATCTAATTTATTATTCGAAGCAAATGGAAGAATATTAAAATTTGATGGATTTTTAAAAGTGTATAGCGTTAAAGAAGAGAACGAGCAAATTCTTCCTAATGTAGTAAAAGGTGAAATATTAGAATATAAAAATACAGATATAACAGAGCACACTTCTAATCCTCCCCCTAGATATAATGAAGCATCTCTTGTTTCATCACTCGAAAAGCACAGCATAGGAAGACCTTCCACATACGCTCCAACGATCTCGACTCTTTATGACAGATTCTATGTTGAAAAAGAAGAAGGCAGGCTAATTCCGACTAAAATAGGAATAAGCGTAAATGACTTTTTAGTCAAAAACTTTTCTGATATCGACGACATACCATTTACAGCCGGGCTGGAAGATAAACTGGATGAAATCGCAAATGGAAAACTTTCGTGGATTCCTATGATGAAAGAGTTCTATACTCCCTTCGAAAAAGATCTAATAAAAGCAGAAGGTGCTGATAGAGTCAAAGTAGAAGCTGAATATTCTGGAAAAGAATGCCCAAAAGACAAAGGAAGACTCGTTATAAGACAAAGTAAATTTGGGAAATTTCTGGCATGTGAGAATTTCCCTGACTGTGACTATAAAGAATCTTATGCAGAAGAGACAAATCTAACATGCCCGGATGATAATGCGGTAGTCGTAGTTAAAAAAACAAGAAAAGGAAGAATTTTTTACGGATGTGCAAATTACCCTAATTGTAAATTTGCTGCTTGGAAAAAAGAGGATATTATAAAAGCCAACGAAGCAAAACAAAATGGATAAAAAGTTAGGTGCAGAAATTCTTCGCATAAAAATCCCAACAGAAGAAGAACTTGAAAAAGTTAAAAAAACTCGCCAAGAAATATATATAATTCTCGATGATGTTCTCGACACTTATAATATAGGAAGTATCTTCAGACTTGCAGACGCAGTAGGCGCGAAAAAAATATATCTATGCCGTGGTTCTGAAACACCTCCAAATACCAGAATCCAAAAAGCATCTGTGGGAACCTGGCAATGGGTAGAATGGGAATACTATGATCAAACAAGTTTGGCAATTTCAAATCTCAAATCTCAAATTCCCAATATCAAAATAGTTGGTGTAGAACTAGATAAAAGAGCCATAGATTACACAAAAGCAGACTACTCACTCCCCGTGGCACTAGTGGTAGGTCACGAATCGGATGGAATATCAGAAGAAGTACTTTCTATGTGCGATCAGATAGTTGAGTTGCCACAATTAGGTATCAACAAATCTCTAAATGTCATGGTTTCTCTTGGTATTGTACTTTATGAAGCTCTCGAGAAGAATTCTTGAACTTTAATTGTGAACATGCCGAAGCAATCTGCCCTATGTCATTCCGGTCTTGATCCGGAATCCCATGCTTAAAGATCCTGAATCAAGTTCAGGATGACACTACTCAATCTTTTTCAATCCATCTAAATATTTAGCCACATTATATATTTCTGTTCTTTCGACTAGAACCCTGAATCTTGCTGGAATTCTAACCTCTGGAAGAGTTAGATCCCCAAACATATCCTCTTTTACCTCACATTCAAACCCGCCCCGCTTTATAACCTCACAAGCCATATCAGCTGCTTCTCTTGTATCAAAAAATCTTATCGCTTTAGGTTCTAGCATATACTAATTATAAATGACTACAATAAATGTCGCAGAAGTATTTGTAGTTTAATTGAAATAACATCAAATATAAGATATTCTAAATTTATGATTAAATCGTGTCCAGATTGTAATGGCGAATTAGAAAAGGGAAGTATCCTAGATAGCACATACGGTGGAATCAACACTTCTATGTATGCTGAAAACACTCAAGCAGATAATAATTCAATCTCCTCCTACAAAAACACTTTTACCAATTGGAGAAAAATAATTGCCTATCGGTGCAAGTCGTGTAACAGAATCTTTAACTATGCCAGTCCTACAATTATCAAAAAAGGCTCTAAAATTATAAATAATGTATACCTAATGATAGCCATGATATTATTAATCCTTGTTATCGTTGGAGTAATTACCTTCATTCCCTACATGATTATAATATCAAACCCATAAGATATTGTGATAAGATAATATTCCATGAATGATCTGCTCATAATCTCCTCAATTCTTATCATCGGATTTGGAATAGTTATCTTTCTTATTACGCGAAAGCAAAATTCAAAGCAAGACACGACTGTCGTTGAGTGGCTAAAGTCTATGGACAACAGACTTAATAGCAATAATCAGGAAATGAATTCTCGACTTAACAGCGCAGCTACAGCCTTTGCGTCAGTCCAGAAGTCGTTAGGTGAAATGAGTGAAATAGGACGAAATATGAAAGATCTTCAGGAATTTTTAAACTCTCCAAAACTCAGAGGAAATATAGGTGAACAAGTTCTAAAGGAGCTCTTAGGACAATTTTTACCTAAAAAAACCTATAAACTCCAGCATAGGTTTAAATCTGGATCAATTGTTGATGCTGCGATAATAACAGAAGCAGGAATAATCCCGATAGACAGTAAATTTCCCATGGAAAATTTTAAAAAGTCTCACAGTGCGCAGGACTTAAAAGACAAAAAGCTTTATGAAAAAGAATTTATATCTGATATAAAAAAACATATAGACAGTATTTCAAGTAAATATATTTTGACAAACGAAGGGACTATTGATTTTGCTCTTATGTATGTACCCTCGGAATCTGTATATTACGAAATGGTAAATAACGAAATGCTTTATGAACACGCGACCAAAAAACGCGTTCTTGCAGTAAGCCCTATGACTTTTTATGCCTTCCTGCGCTCGATTCTAATCGGGTTTGAGGGACAAAAAATATCCCAGCAAGCTCATAAAATTTTATCAAATCTCAGATCAGTTCAAAAGGAATACGAAAAAACAAATGAAAGTCTTGAGACATTGGGACGCCATGTAACAAATAGTTTTAACATGATGAACCAAGTAACATCGTCTTTCGGAAAATTAGGACAGCAAATCAAAACCACAAATGAATTAGGAGAAGTAGAAGAAAAAGAAATTAAAAAACTCATTGACTAATTATTTAAAGTAAAATTAATCAATAAGGTATAATAGTGCTTCATGTATATACCATCCACAATTCCTAGAGTCATGCTCATAGGTCTTTCGTATCCTGGAGAAAATAATGATGACCTTGTCTCAGAATTTGAAGAAGTTGAGTCTCTTGTAACTACTTATGGTGGTAAAGTTTTTGCAGCAGTTGTTCAAAACAGCACTAGAGGGGATCGGAGAACTTTCATAGGGCATGGAAAAGTAGAAGAGGTGACAGAGATAATTAAAAAAGAGGAAATTGACATAGTCGTAATTAACACTTCGATAAAACCAGGGCAAATTCATGAACTAAAACTCGCATTCGAAAAAGCAAATCCTCAAATTATAGTCTGGGATAGAATCAGTCTAATACTCGAAATATTTAGCAAACACGCCAAAACAAAAGACGCAAAACTGCAAATAAAATTTGCAAAACTTCGTCAAATGGGACCTAGAATTTATGGAATGGGTATGGAAATGTCTAATCAGGCTGCAGGGATCGGCGCAAAAGGTGTAGGAGAAAGTAACACAGAGCTTATGTTACGACACTGGAGAAATGAAAAGAAAAAAATTCAGGACGAAATTGATATTCTCTCAAAAAGAAAGCAGGAACAAATTGATCACAGAAAAAAAGATGGGCTTAAAACTATTTCACTAGTCGGTTATACAAATGCAGGAAAGACAACTCTATTTAATAAAATTTCCGGACAAAATGATCTAGTAGAAGACGCACTTTTCGCAACACTAGACAGCACTGTTAATAAATTCTATCTAAAACCATTACAAAAAGAAGTTTATATATCAGATACGATAGGATTCATAAAAGATCTTCCACCGCAACTCATAAGCACCTTTAAGTCAACTCTTCTTGAGTCTATTCATGCTGATTTAATACTTCATGTTATAGACACTTTAGATCCTAAAATTGATGAAAAGATATACACAGTCGAGCAAATTTTTGCAGATCTTAAAATAAAAAGAAGAAACGTATTGTATGTTTTTAATAAAATAGAAAAATCAAATAATATAGATCAAGAACAATTAAAAAATGCTTATTCACAATTTTCACCAGTATTTATAAGCGCCAAAAGTGGTGATGGGATTGATAATCTACTTAATATAATTTCAGAAAGACTAAAAGCACTATAAAAACGATACCTCTTATTCCTTATTTTGAAACCACCAGATATAAAGTTCTCACCATGGTGGAACTATCTAAAATAAAAATTGGCCAAAGGGTAGCTGATTTGGGATCTGGAGACGGTCGTATTGCTATAGAATTTGCGAGAGCAGGTGCGTTAGTTGAAGGATTTGAATTAGATGAAAAACTTATAAAGACATCTATTAGAACTATTAAAAATAATGATCTTTCTAAAAATATTAAAATTCATAAGAAAAATTTATGGGAAATAGATTTTTCTATATATGACATAATAACTGTTTATCCTATGCCTGACATCATGCAAGAACTTGAAAATAAAATTTTAGGAGAAGCAAAATCAAATACAAAAATTATTACGAATTATTATGAGTTTCCTAATTTGAGATATAAGACTACAAAAAATAATATTTATCTATACGCTTTAAAATGAGTAAATCAGAAAAGTTTTATTTTGCATATATAGCATTATGCTCTGACGATACACTTTACACTGGATACACCGACGATATAAAAAGTAGGGAAAATACACATAACGGTCTCAATAAATCACAGGGTGCAAAGTACACTCGTTCCAGAAGGCCAATCAAAATAATACATTCAGAAAAATTTAATAGTAAAAGTGATGCTATGAAAAGAGAAATTGAAATCAAAAAATTAAGTCGCAAAAAAAAACTTTCTCTAATTCTTAATTGTTAATTGTATTAGTATCCTTCGAATTCTTCCACAATTATGTTGTCCTTTGGTACATTCATTTGGACAGCAAGTTCTCGCATTGCCTTAACTAACGGTACTGGTCCAGAAATTCTAAACCTGTTATTTCTAACTTTTTTTATATATTTCTTAACTAGTCTTTCGCTAATCCTTCCAGTCTCTCCATCCCAACCCTTTAAATCATCTGAATAAGTAACCGTAGGTACATATCTAAAATCCTTAAGTTTTTTCTCAGCACTTCTAAAAAATTCATCAAATACCATTTCTTCCTTACTTCCCCAGGAAGCAAATAGTGTAATAGGTAGATCCAACTTTTTATCTATCGCATATTTTACAATCGATCGAAATGGTGTTATACCAATTCCCCCTGCCATAAAAACCTGCCTTAAGTCATCATTCTCATTAAAATTTAAATCATCCCACGGTCCATTAAACTGCACTAAAGTTCCTTCTTTTAATTTTAAAAGTGATTTTTTAAATGAGCTCTTTACAACCTTTGTTGTTACAGCATAATAATCTTTTTCTGTAGGTGATGAAGACATGCTAAAAACATTTGTATCTCCTCTTTCATCAGTATTTTTGATCCTTAGTTTTATCTCAAAATACTGTCCCGCAACAAAATCTCGCGAAACATCACTCCTTTCAAAGTAAAAAGTATATGTGTCCAGTGCAACTTGTTCCTTTTTTACAAAAGGAATTTTGAAGGCGGTTTCATTATCTGCCATGTGTATATTATACCAGAGAATTATGAAGCTATATAACCTCTTAATTTACAGTATTTACATTTTTTGTCAGTACACTTTTCATTCCAAAATGACAAATTCATAATCTCTAGGCTTACTTCAATTATTTTTTCGAATAACTCATCAACCTCTTCCTTTGTAATACTAAAAATTTCTCTTTTATATGACCCGTTATCATTCGGCTCAACAAATTCTATAATTCCATTTTGCATTTTATAAAATCCATTTTTATATCGATCGAGTAAAATCTTATAAAAAATAAGTTGTCTTTTGTAGTTCCCACTACTATCTTTTGTCTTCCCTTCTATTTCATTTCTGGATTTTATTCCACCTGTTTTGAAGTCATATACGTCTACCTGAAAATTCTTGTCAAGAATCTCTATCATATCTATTTTTCCATTTAAAAATAACTCCTCATTTATCCTAATACCTTTTATATCCAGTTCTGATTCTACATCATTATTTAGATGTACCAATTTTTCATCATAAAACCCGTTAAGTGCGACCTCTCCTCTTTCGATAAATCGAGGCAACTCTGAGTTGGAAATACTAAAAATATATCTCGATTCTTTAAATTTATTAATTAATAATTCTTTACTTGCTTTCCCTTTTTTTAGCGCAATTATATATTGATTTAGACTATCATGAATGGCATTACCAAAAAGTCCAGCATTCTCAATCTTTTCGGGAATCCTAAGTAAATTATTGAAAAAATATTTCCATGGACACTGTAAATAATTATTTAAAGCGCTTACTGAGAGTCCTTGTCTTCTAAATACTTCTGCGACAAATTCCTTAGAAAAATTCAGATTTCTGTTTTTCTCAACTGGTCTAAATATTTCTTCTAAATTTTTTCCAAATTTTTTTTCAAAATCTGCAAGATCAATTTTTTCTATAAATTCATCTGAAATCTCAGCTACAAATTGCGAAACTATTTGCTCGCGTCCGTCCTCCGAAGAATTAGAAAAAGAAATAAAAATGTTTTTCCTGGCTCGAGTTAAGGCAACATAAAACAACCTTCTCTCATCATTATTCTCTTCTTCGATTTCAAGTTTTAATTTACGATCCAAATATTCCCATGGGATAGTAAAGCTAGATCCCCTTTTTCTCTTGTTACCCCAATGCGAGTCATAAGACTGCGGTAAAAAAACATAATCAAATTCTAACCCTTTAGATTTGTGCACAGTCATAAGTCTTATTACTCCATTTGGAATAATATTATTATTCTTCTTTAAAGAAACATTGTGTTCTTCAAGTAAATCAAGATACTTTATAAAATCAGTTAGTGAATAAGCACCATTTCGTCCTACCATTTCCTTCACTTCATCATATAATCTTGCAAAACGAGAAAGTATTTCTTGTGCATGCGGTTTTTCAAGTATTTTAAAAAGTAAATTTGATTTATTTAAAATCTCAACAAAAATCTCATCAAGACGCGAGTTCGCAGATAGCTTTATAAAACCTTTCTTAGGATCAGTAAATAAATTTACAAATTTCTTTACTGCATTTAAGTCATTTAAATTCAAATCATTTAGAATTCTAATATTATTAAGTATTTCCCAAATTTTAACTTTTCGAATATACCTTTCTGAAGAAATTTTAAATACATCAATCGGATTTACATTAAAGCAATCGAGAAGCATCGCTTTTAATATATATTCATCTGTCATAGGACTTTCCGATGCACGTAACAAAAGTATCATTTTCCCTACATCCAAATCTTCTAAAATATCGTTTTCGGATTCTATGATGTATGGTATCTTTTGACTATCGAGTACCGGAGTTATTGAATTAAGATCATTATTATTGCGAACTAAAATTGCAACTTCATTTGCATTAGTAATTTTTAAAATCTCTTTTACTTTTTCTGCTATCCAGTAAATTTCATTGTCATAAGCACTAAATTCAGCTAATTTTAATTTTTCTTCATCTATATCAGATTTTTTAATAAGCCCAATTTGTTCTGATAAAACTTCAGATGAAATTGTGTTATGAGTAATTACTGAAAATGTAGCATTAAGTATTGTTTGAGTTGATCTATAATTTTCTGACAAATTTATCATGACTGCTTCTGGATATTTACTTTTGAAATATAAAAAGTTTTCTAGAGATGCTCCCTGAAATCTGTAAATTGCCTGCTTCTCATCTCCTACTACAAATAGATTAGGATTCGGGAAAAATGACGCCATCATTTCAACTAAAGTGTTTTGTGCAGAATTTGTATCCTGATGCTCGTCTACTAAAAAGTACTGAAAAGTTTCCTGCAGATACTGCAGTAAATAAGAATGACTCGAGAGCTGCCTGATAACTTCAAGCAGCATGTCAGAATAATCATATTTCTTAAGCTCCTTAAGCTTTTTTTCATATTCAATATAAACTTGAATCAATTCCTGATTACGCTCTATTTCTCTAAATTTTTTCTTATATAAACTTTTTATCTCTCCTTTATATTTACCTTTAATATTTCTTAAGTCCTCACAACTATTTAAATCATTTTCCATCTCAACTAATCCCTTCTTAAGATCTGATGGACTAATATTTTCCATTTTTAAAGAATTAATTGCCGACAAACTTGGCTTTACATAATGCTTCAAATCCCCAAGTGGCTTAATGTACTCAAACTTTAAACGAATTATAATCTCCTCAATAATCTCCAATTGTTCTACCTCTGAAATACTTTCTGAAGAAATTATTTCAGCAAATTCTTCCTGGTGGCGTTTTATGAAATTATTACAAAACGAATGAAAAGTAGTTATCTCAACCCTATATGCATCTTGACCGATTATAGAAAGAAGCCTTTTTCGCATTTCGTAAGCTGCTGCTTCAGTAAACGTGAGCGCGAGGATATTTTCCGGATTAATTTGTGTCTTAAGAAGTATATTTGCAATTCGGAGAGTGAGGGTTTTAGTTTTACCTGTTCCCGGACCAGCCACAACCATAACAGCACCTTCAGTTGTATCTACTGCTTTTTTCTGCGCTGGATTTAGTGAGTTATACTGGCGTGTAAATTCGGCGGATTGCATGGTAAAGGTATTTTACCATTAAAAAACCCTAGGAAGAGAGTGAGCCAGATTCTGTTGAACCGTGTAACTAACACGTGCTTGATCGTCATCTATCTGATGCCCTCAAACTTCGATGTCATCGCGATTTACGCGAATGGATAATGCGTCCTACATCGTTCGGAGGTTGCAGCAGGTAGGATTGCCCGTTTCACTTCCACTCGTCTCTGTTGCTCTCAGGTGCAGTTAATTCTGTACCTGTTCTAACTCCCACACGTGGATAAAGGAGTTAAACACTAGCTATTACTAGCCGGAACTTACGTTCCATCCCTGGCATTAAACCTGTCTGGACTTTCCTCCCCAACCAACTACGGTCAGGGCGACGACCCTTCTTCCTAAGGCCTCTTTATTATAGGACAAAAAATAAAGGTAGTCAACTCCGATTTAATCGGAGTCAACCCCGATCTAGTCGGGGTAAACCCTATAAGAATGCATCAATTTCAGAAGATACCGCCTCGATTAGGTCTTTTCTCTCAGCATCATACCATTTAATACGCGTGTCTTTTTTAAACCATGTCATTTGGTTTTTAGCATGCTTATATTCTGAAAGTTTCCATTTTTCAATAGCCTCATCTAATGTATTATTACCAAGAAAATGCTCAAATAATTGCTTATATCCATTTGCATCTTTTACTTGCTGAGTAAGATTATCGTAATTCTCAAACAAATCTTTTGCCTCCTTCCAAGCTCCTTGTTTTATCCTCTCATTCACCCTTAAATCAATTCTTTTTATTAGCTCTTCTCGAGACAACTCTAATCCTATCTGCAAAAATTCAAGCTTGTTTTCATTCTTAATTCTTAACTCCCCGCCTAGACTCGGCGAGGCTGGTTGATTCTTGATTCCATCACCGGCGATTTCAATTTTTCTAATAATCCTTCTTTTATTTTTTCTATCTGACTCATTCATACTATTAAATGTTTTCGCGTCCAAATTTAAAAGTCTATTTTGCAAAGTCTCAAGGGTAAGTATTTCAAGCTCCTCGCGCAATTTAAAATCTGGTTTTACTCTAGAAGTAGGTATTCCATCAACTATTGCTTTAACATAAAGCCCTGTACCCCCGACTATAATAGGTAGTTTTCCTGCATTACAGATAGATTTAATTTCCATCTTTGCGTGTTTTTCAAATTGCGATACGGAGAAAGATTCCACAGGAGAGACGATATCGATTAATTTAACGGGAATATCACCAAATTCATCCTTATCTTTTCCGGAAATAATATCTAAAGTGTTAAAAACTTGAACAGCATCTGCGCTTATGAGTGAACCGTTCTTTTCCTTGGCAATTTTTAAACCTATTGAAGTTTTGCCTACTGCGGTAGGACCACAAATAACTACTGCCTTTTTCATATAGGCAGATTTTCTCAATTTAAAAGGATTTTATCAACCTTTTACAGCTTTTTTAAGGCTTTTACCTGCCGTAAATCCTGGGGCTTTTCGTGCATTAATTTTTATAGCCTCACCTGTTTTAGGATTTCTCCCTTTTCTTTCTTTTCTGCTTCTTACTGAAAATGTTCCAAATCCAGTAATAACTACTTTTTCCCCACGCTTCAAACTATCTCGAATTCCATCCAAAAAGACTTTTACAGCTTGTTTCGAAGCCTTGTTTGTGAGATTTCCCTTTTTTGCAACGAGTTCTATAAGTTCTTTTTTTGTAACAGACATTTAAATCACCACCTTTGTTTATTTATCTTGATTTAACAATACATTTAACAAAAATCTTTGTCAACCCCGCTTTTCGCGAAAGGCGGGGTCAAGGGAATGTAAATTATAAATTCCTTATAGTGCTATTGTTCAAATTTTTGCAACAATATTACAATGCTGACATTACCATTGATAGTCGTGCACATTTGGAGTTTCTAAACCCTCACTACCCATCATGCCATCAATTGCTTCATAAAATACTATCTCATAATCATCTACTAATTCCGCAGGTATCCTTCTGAATGTTTCTAGGGCAATTAAATCCACCTCTCTCATGCTCATGCTTTCTGACATGGCACTTTTAATGTGCCCTTCCACAAAGTGCCTCATAAATTTTGCATCCATCTCTTCTTCTAGTTGCTCGCTTTGGGACAAAGCAAGAATATTTAATATATTTAATCCTCTCAACCAAAGCTCAGCATAGTTTTTATTTTCACTATGATTATATTCAGCTGTTAAGGCCTCAACTACAAATTGCAGTTCTGGATATATTTTTATAATTTGGGCATAGCCATGTTCTAATCGTAAAACATCTTCAACAGATAATTGTTGCGATTCGACTATTGATGGATCAAAATGTTCAGGCTCAGGGGACATATGAATTTAAGAAATGGCTTATTCCTTTGGCTCGGTTACTCTGAAGTCTCGTATTACAGTTACCCTTACTACTCCTGGAACTATCACCTTGCGATCTACCTCATCTTTTATACGTTTTGCTAAAATTGTTGACTCTACGTCATCTAGCTTTCCTGGATTTACTATTACTCGGATTTCTCGTCCTGCTTCAAATGCATACGCATCATCTACTCCATTAAAGCTTTTTGCAATCTCTTCCATATCCTTTATTCGCTTCATGTAATCCTGGAGATCTTCATGACGAGCTCCAGGCCGTGCTCCAGAGATAGCATCAGATACATGCACAACTACTGACTCAATAGATGAGAATGGCTTATCCTCATGATGTTCTGCTACACAATTTACGATTTCTTTAGGAATTTTGTATTTATTTAAAAGCTCCACTCCTAGATCTACATGTGACCCCTCTTTATCAGTTACTACTTTTCCTATGTCATGAAATAAACACCCCAGTTTTACAGTTTCTACGTCTGCACCTAGTTCGAAGGCGATCTGCATTCCGATTTTTGTCTCCTCAAGGGTATGCACTAAAAGATTTTGACCAAAAGAAGTTCTAAATTTAAATCTTCCTAAAACTGATAGAAGATCAGGATGAACATTAAATGCCTTTACGCTGTGTGCAAGTCTCTCTCCCTCTTCAAAAAGAGTCTTTTGCATCTCTTTTTTCTTCATCTCAACAACTTCCTCAATTCTAACCGGCTGAATTCTCGTGTCTTTCATAAGTAGCTCAAGGGATTGCTTTGCGATCTGGCGCCTTACTGGGTCAAAGCTGGAGAGTCTTATAAGTCCTCGCTCTTCTAAATCAACATCAACTCCGGTAGCATCTTCAAATGCACGAATATTTCGTCCTTCTTTTCCAATGATTCGACCCTTCATGTCGTCATCATCAATTTTAATGACCGATACTGTATATTCTGGAAGAAAATCTAGCGCGCCGTGTTTTATGGCGTCTACTATTATCTCCTGGGCTCTTTTGTGGGCGATTGCTTTTGCTTCATCTTCTGTTTCTTTAATTATTTTTGCTATATCTGCTTTAGAGTCTTCCTCAATTTCTGCAAGCAAGAGTTTTTTTGCTTCTTCACGGGAAAGAGAAGCTATATTCTCTAGCTTTTTTATATAATCATCTCTTTTATTTGAATCACTCATATTATTTTTTGGAAAGGAAAGCCGAAAGTTAGATTAAGACTAAATTAAGTATTTGCAGAAATTTTTTGAATTTTGCATAATCGGTTATCCTACCGTATATCATATTTATTATACCACAATTCCTTTACATAGATCACTTAAATCTTCTAAACTAATTTAATGCCGATTATAAAAAACTTTGATGATTTAAATACATCTGCTGACAGAAAAATACTTCTTGATCTTATAGAAGAGAGCCTCTTATCCATCCAGCCAGAAAATGTTTTCAGTAGAAATATTTCACTGGAAAATAACCTGCTTAAAATAAAAGATCTTACCTACAATCTAGATGAATACTCTAATATCTACCTACTAGGAATTGGAAAAGGGGCTGCTAAAAATTCAAAGCTTCTCGAAGAACTCTTGGGCGAAAAACTAACTGATGGATATGTAATAGACCTGCCCGCCACCGCAAGCGGGGCGTTGCAGGCGGGTACTTCTGAAGAGCAATTTTCTAAAATCAAATTTACTCTCGGGACTCACCCGGTTATCTCCCAGAAAAACGTAGACTTTACCCTAAATGTTATGGACAGACTATCAAAACTTTCTGAAAAAGACCTAGTTCTAGTAATAGTGTGCGGAGGCGGAAGTGCGATGCTAGAACATCCGCATAGCATATCGCTCGAGCAAAAAATAAATGCAGAAAAAATCCTACTCAAATCAGGCGCCGACATAACTGAAATGAATATAGTACGCCAACATTTGTCAGATGTAAAAGGCGGAGGACTCGCACAAATTCTCTATCCTGCAACTGTTGCAACATTAATATATTCAGACGTAATTGGAAATGACATACATTTTATAGCTTCAGGTCCTACAGTTAAAAACGAAAACACTATAGATGATGCTTTGAAAATAATAAATAAATATAACCTTTCAGATGTGATAAATTTACCCCGAGAAGCCTTTATAGAAAATCCTCGCGATAATAAATATTTTGAAAAAGTAACAAACACAATTGTACTTAGCAATCTAACAGTACTAGATACACTTGAAGAAAAAGCAAAAGACTTAGGAATAAATTGCATACGCTATTCAGATAAAGTAAAGGGTATGGCAAAAGACGTGGCAGGTGAGTTAATTTCTGCTTTAAATGATAAGGGAATTTTAATCGCTGCAGGTGAAACTACAGTCGAGGTAAAAGGATCTGGCATGGGTGGCCGAAATCAAGAGACTACTCTTGAAGCACTAAAATTAATTGACGACAATACATTTTTTGTTTCTATCGGCACTGATGGCTGGGATTTTACAGACGCAGCAGGAGCAATTGCAGATAAATTGACTAAAGATAAAGCAAATGAGCTAAATCTAAATATCGATGAATATTTGGAAAATAATGATTCTTATAATTTTTTCGCAAAAACAAATTCACAAATAAAAACAGGCAGGCTTCCTTCCAATGTCGCCGATTTCATGATAGTATTTAAAATATAATGAGTTCACTTGACGACAAAAAAATCCTCGAACTTCAAAAAATCGCAAATGAGATTAGAATTCTTATCATAAAGTCCCTGGTTAAAGCTGGCTCAGGGCATTCGGGTGGGCCACTAGGAATGGCTGACGTATTTACGGCATTGTATTTCAACTCTGCAAATATAAAACCTGATAATCCTGACTGGGAAGACCGTGACAGAGTGGTACTTTCAAATGGGCATATTTGCCCTGTTTTTTATGCAACGCTCGCAAAACGCGGATATTTTCCCATAGAGGAACTTGCTACTCTGAGAAAATTTGAATCTAGACTTCAGGGGCACCCGCATCGCGGAGCACTACCAGGTATTGAGAATACCTCAGGTCCGCTAGGAGAAGGACTCTCTCAAGCGATAGGCATGGCACTAGTCGGAAAAATGGACAAAAAAGATTTCTATGTATATTGTCTAACTTCTGATGGAGAACACCAGGAGGGAAATACTTGGGAAGCTGCGATGCTTGCTCCAAAATACAAATTAAATAATCTTATTCAAATAATTGATAGAAATTATATTCAAATAGATGGCAGAACAACTGATGTCATGCCGCTAGACCCTTTAAAAGAAAAATATCTCAGCTTCGGTTGGCATGTTATAGAAATCGATGGGAATAATATTTCTGAGATAATAAATGCTATAGAAAAAGCAAAAAAAGTAACAGACAAACCAATTTTTATACTAGCAAATACAGTACCAGGAAAAGGGGTAAGCTTTATGGAAAATGACTACACGTGGCATGGCAAACCCCCTACAGAAGAAGAGGCAGAAAAAGCCCTAGCAGAACTTGAGATAATTCAAAAAAAATTAGAATCTGAACAAGAATGACAAATAATACCAATAAATACCAATTGCAAATAAGTACCAATCAGAAAAATTGGATTATTTGAAATTTGTAGTATTTGATAATTGGTAATATTATGACTAAAGTTTAATTATGCTTAACCCAGATTTAAAGCTAAACGAAAAAATATTTGATACTGACGTAGAAAAAGATTCGACACGTGTCGGCTATGGTACAGGACTTCTAGCACTTGGTGAAAAAGATCCAAATGTGGTAGCACTTTCTGCAGACCTTACTGAATCTACAAAAGCAGATGGATTTGCAAAAAAATATCCTGAAAGATTTATTCAGGTAGGTGTTGCAGAACAAAACATGGCAGCGATCGCTGCTGGTATGGGAGTATCTGGCAAGACCGTTTTTATATCCTCTTATGCAACCTTTTCTCCAGGGAAAAATTGGGAGACTATTAGAACTACAATCGTCTACAATAATTCAAATGTAAAAATAGCCGGACATCACGCAGGCACCATGACAGGTCCTGACGGTGCTACACATCAAGCAACAGAGGACATCGCAAGCGTAAGACCATGGCCTGGCATAAAAATACTAGTTCCGTGCGACAGTGTGCAGGCAAAACTAGCAACTATTGCAAGCGGAGAAGAATATGGACCATATTATCTAAGATATAGTAGGGATAAATCCCCCATAATGACTACAGAAGAAACACCTTTTGAAGTAGGAAAGGCGCAAACTTTTTGGATTAGTGAAAATCCTCAGGTAGTAATATTTGCGACAGGATATATGACATATCATGCACTTGTTGCTGCAAAAAAACTGGAGGAAGAAGGAGTAAACGTTTTAGTCACAAATATTCACAGCATAAAACCAATGGATAATGAAACAATAATCAGTCAATCAAAACAAACTGGTGCAGTTGTCACAGCAGAAGATCATCAAATAGCAGGAGGGCTAGGCGGAGCAATCGCAGAGGTACTTGCAGCAAATCACCCAACACCTATGGAATTTGTAGGCATGAGAGACATATTTGGAGAAAGCGGTAAACCTGAGGAAATTCTTAAAAAATACGAGATGGACAGTGAAGCAATATACAGCTCTGTTAAAAAAGTAATAAGCCGCAAATGAATTTATTTGAAGAATTAAACAAAACCCTTTCGGACAACACAATCGATAATAAAGCGCGCGTTAATAACTTTGGCCAAAATATAGATAATCCTCAAACTAGTAGTAAAATTTATGTTTTTAATAAAAAGGTATTAATTTTAACTATTATATTTTTCTACATACTATTTATACCATTGTACTTTATAGCGATGGCTCTTTCACTTGGAGGGACCCAGGGGGCTATTGGTAGTGTAATTCTAGGATCTATCATGATTGTATATTTTCCAATTATTATAATTTCGTATGGTGGCTTTTTAAGTTTAATCCTAACGCCTTTAATTTCCGGAATATTTTGGTCCTATGTGTTTATTTCAGCAAGACGTTTAATTAAAAACCGCAAATGAATTTATTTGAAGAATTAAATCTACTTCTCCCAGGTAGAGTATCAAAAGATGATGCTGTTCTAGAAAAATATAAAAACGATGCAAGCGTTTTTGAAATGAAGCCTCAAATTGTCGTTTTTCCACTGAGCAATAAAGACATTCAAAAAGTAATAGGTTTTGTAAATCTACACAAAAAAACTAATCCAGAGCTCTCTGTATCAGTAAGAGCAGCAGGAACTTGTATGAGTGGAGGAACTCTAACTCAACAAATACTCATTGTTCTAGATAAGATGGATAAAATAATTGAGCTTAATAAAGACTCAGTAACTCTAGAACCCGGAGTTTTTTATAGAGATCTTGAAAAGCAGGCCGGAAAATTAGGTGTTCTATATCCGCCATATCCTTCTTCAAAACTGTTATGCAAAGTAGGAGGAATTGTTTCAAATAATGCAGGTGGGGAAAAGTCTCTAAAATACGGCAAAGCAAAAGACTATGTCGAAAAACTAAAAGTAATTTTAAATGATGGAAATGAGTATACATTTCAAAAGATCAACAAGTCACAAATGGAAACCAAAATTAAAGAAAAAGGGGTAGAAGGAGATATATATAGAAAAGTTTATGAGCTAGTTGAGAAAAACAAAAAAATAATCGATGAATCAAAACCGACTGTTTCAAAAGACTCTACGGGATATAACATTTGGGAAGTTTGGGATGGAGAGAACTTCGATATGACAAAGCTTTTTACAGGAGCGCAAGGAACACTGGGAATAATTACAGAGATAAAACTTCGCCTAGTACCTAAAGTAAAACACACGGGGCTTCTTGCAATTTATCTAGAAGACTATGACGCGCTTCCTGAAATTGTTACAAAAGTTCTGTCACACGACCCGGATGCATTCGAGTCATATGATGATCAGACTTTAAAGCTTGCTCTTAAATATTATTACGGACTTACTAAAGCACTGAAAACAAATCTATTCAATACAACACTTGCCTTCCTTCCAGAATTTATTCATGTTGCGAAAAATGGTATGCCAAAATTAGTACTACTGGTCGAATTTGAGAATGAATCGCTAAAACCTATTCACGAAAGTCTAAATAAATTAAAAGAGGAGTTATCGATTTACAAAAATATAAAGGTAAAAATTGCTAGAAATAAACTGGAGAAAAATAAATACTGGGCGGTCCGACGTGAAAGCTTCAATCTATTACGTCAAAGGGTGAAAGGTAAAAAAGCAGCACCTTTTATAGATGATGCAGTAGTTGACCCTAATAAGCTCTCAGAATATTTTCCAGAAGTTTATAAAATTTTAAATCATGATAAATTGCAATACACGATAGCAGGA
>Ga0172380_10003466_pt1 | contig 21621 bp, 19 predicted proteins | sample Leawe162metaG_FD_119747 | JGI IMG/M metagenome (GOLD analysis project Ga0172380, IMG submission 119747) | Leachate microbial communities from a municipal landfill in Southern Ontario, Canada - Leachate well 162 metaG | ecosystem: Engineered > Solid waste > Landfill > Unclassified | place...
GCCAGTTATTTGCAAAATAGGCTTTATATTTTTAAGATATTTGTAAATTGTTGGTTTGGAGGTATGAAATTTATGTATATTTCAAAATGAGACTGTGAAGAACAAGGTTCTTTCACAGTCTCAAGAGCCTGAACTAAAGCGAAAGGTAGCCATCGCAAGATTTGGCAATGAAGCACAATATGGCAAATCAGCTCTTTTTGGTATAAATAGTAATTATGTCGCAGAGAAGCAGGCAACAGATATTTTATCAGCAAAACTTGCGCAATCTGGAAAGTTTATTTTGCTTGAGCGCAGCGATATTGATACTGTCAATAAAGAAATAAATACATTTAATTTGCAATCACTTCAAATTGGTTCCGATTATTTGATTGTTGGTTCTGTTACAGAGTTTGGTCGCAAAAACATATCTGACACTGGCGCTTTTTCACGCTCTAAAACACAGATAGCCTATGCAAAGGTGAGTGTACGGCTCATAGATGTTAAAACTGGGCAAGTAATTTTTGCACAGGAAGGAAGCGGTGAAGCTTCAAGTGAAGCCGGAACATCATTTGGGCTTGGTAAACATGTTGGATATGATTCTACGCTCAATGACAAAGCAATTTCAGCCGCAATTTCAAGTGTTGTAGATGGAATTATGCAAAATTTACTTAACAAACCTTGGCGCTCTTATGTGCTTTCAATAGAAGATGGAAATGTAATTATTGCTGGTGGCGCAAAGCAAGGATTGCGCATAGGAGAGAGTTTTGATGTTTATCAAAATGGTAAAAGTATTAAAAACCCACAAACAGGAATGGTGATAGAATTGCCGGGAGTTAAAATTGCGACAATAAAAGTTGTTAGTCAATTTGGTAGCACTTACACTGATGAAGGCTCTGTTTGTCAAGTTGTAAATGGCAATTTTAGTGCTGCATTAATAAAGGATTTGTATGTTCAAAAATAATATTAAATTGCTAACACTAGTGATAGCAATATTTTTTTCTGGTTGTGGTTATAAAGAAACTACATACCAAACAAGAGATGTTGCATATCTGAAATTTGAGAAAGGCGCTTTTAAACACTACACTATAACCGTGAATGATAAATATACCTTCAAGCTTGACTCATGCGTAAAAGACCTAGAAGAAAAAGAAGTGATGGAATGCCATGATAGCAACAATGTTTATGAGGTTACGAGTGGAAGTGTAAAAATATCTGTTATTGACAATAAAGGAAATTTAATTATGGATAAAACTATTTATATTGGTTCAACCAACACTGTTATGGTGAAATTGCCATGAAAAAAACAACAAAATATTTAATGGTACCTACAATGGCAATATTTTTACTTAGCGGATGTGTTGAGCAGCCAAAACCTTTGTATAGCTGGGGCAATTATGTTGCAAGCACAGGTGAATATACTTTAAAAGGTCATGAAAAAGAGGTGCGTGAAAAGCATTTGGCAGAGCTTAAAAATATAATAGAAGAATCTCAATCAAAAGATATGAGAGTTCCTCCGGGAATTTATGCAGAGTATGCTCAGGTTCTTTTTGAATCAGGTCAGTCATCAGAAGCCAAAAAGTATTTTCTTCTTGAGAAAAACACTTACCCTGAGTCAACTATATTTATTGACAGAGTAATCAAAAAACTTTATGGAGATAATTAATGAGTAGAATATTCTTTACATCTAGCATATTTGCGGTAGCTTTATTACTATTTACGGGCTGTGCGCCAAAAGTTTCTAAAATTACTTTGGGGGATTATTATCCAAAAGTTTATGCTAGCAACACAAAATCAATTTTAGTATTACCGGCGAAAAACACTACTACATCAGTGGATGCCACGGATCATTTTCGTTATACCATAACTAAACCACTTGCAGAAAAAGGTTACTATGTTTATCCGGTACACCTAGTAGATTCTTTTTTTAAAAGTGAAAATTTATCAGACACTAATATGATTCATAGCATACCTGTTTCAAAGCTAAATGATATTTTTGCACCAGATGCCATTTTATATGTTGATATTAATTCTTGGGATACAGGCTATACTGTTGCGACTAGCCATGTAGATGTTGGTTTATCATTTTCATTAGTTGATGCCAAAACAGAAGAGGAGTTGTGGCAAAGCAATGCATATGCTTATTCATTCGAAGGACTAGACGGCAATAATGGGTTGGTTGGTATATTGGTTTCTGCTATTGCAACTGCATTAAACACAGGAACTGATTATACAAAATTGGCAAATGCTGCCAATAATGCAGGTATCTCAATACTTCCTGCTGGTGGATACAACCCAAGATATAAAATAGACAAAGATTTAGTATTGACATTTTCTGATATTGCTAAATTGGAAGATAGTAGATTATATATAAATGAGTATTTTATATATGGCAACAAACAAGAAGGTAAAGTTGCTTTAACTATAAATCAAAGAGCAAAAGGATATTTTGCATTTCCTGTAACTAATATGAATGCATTTCAACATAACGGCTATTCAAATTATTATATTACACAAGAAATTAAAGGAAAAAAATATTTGAGAAACCGTTTTTTCCTTTATGAAAACAATCGTCCATTTCTACTTGTAGAAGGGAAAAAAGTATTTGTTCAAACTGAGACGGACGGAACAATTCCTTTTAGTGAAGAAGGAAGTAGATTTTATTTCAATATTGAAAAAATAATTGAACTAAATTTATCGGAAAGTAAATCTTAATAATATTAGAGAGATTCTTTAAATTTTCGAGTTTTTGCTGCGCTACTCTTTAGAAATTTTTTTAAAATTATTCTAGAGAGTATTTTATTCAACGCTAGGAGCTCAGAACAGTATCTTACTGTACTGCCATCTTTGCATTTAAGCGCTTTGAAGAGGGAAGTTTAACATATGCAGGCAGCGATAAACTGAGTGAATATGTGGGTGGCTATGATGCTATAATTTTACGAAGCGAATTAGCCGAAATCAATGATGGGATAGTTTGAGAGTTAAGACAAAATTTGTCATATTTTTAAATTTTTATATCGTCTAAAGTGCCGTAGTTTTGGGGAAAATCTTTTCTCTCTTTTCTTCCGCTTAGAATGTGTTTGTAGTCGTCCTCATCTTCATAGACGGCTTCGATGTGCAAATGGAATGTCTTTTTTTTCAACAATCCTTACATCAGACTTCAAATGATTTAAAAAGTACATAATTTTATGGAGAGGGATGACTGTTTTAAGAAATAGCACTCGAAATTTCATCCACAAGTTTTGGGTACTCATTGTCAAAATCATCCAAAAAATGTTTATCAACAAGGATTATATCATCAAGCAGTGAGCGAGGGAAACTTTTAAGCCGCACCAACAGCTCTTCATCACTAAAGCCTGCTTTTTCATGAGCCGACTCTGCTATTTGAGTCCACTCAAATTTATAGTATTTCCAAATTAAATAGATGTCAAATATATCTTTTGGGTTGTCTCTTCCTATGACTGCCGTTAGTTTATTGCTGAGAATATTTTCAATATTGTCTATGATATAACCCTCTTTTGTTACAACAACATCCTTATATCTTGCATCTATATCATTTACAAAGTCTACTTGCAGAAAATTGTTGATTTTATATCTTGTAAAATCTTTTGACTCTATCTCGATATTAAGGTCAAACTTAGCTGCAAGTGCTTGTTTTATCTTTTTGATGGCAAAATTGTATCTTGGAGAGTTGTTGGTAAAAAAGTCTAAATCATCCGAATATCTTTTCTCTTGATAAAACCTGCTAAGGCAAGTCCCACCCGTTAGGTAAAAAATATTTTCAACACTAAAAACCACTCCTAAAACTTCATCTTGAAGCTCATATAGTTTTTGATAACCAAAATTTATGCTATCCATTTGAGCTCGTCTATCAAAAGAGGTTTGTCAAAAAAATAGACCTCTGCCATATTTTTTCGCCTAAAAGCAAAGTCCCCGTTAAATTGGGGTACTTTGTAATTTTCCAAAAGAAGTCTCAAGTCATCTTGGCTAAATATGGTCAAATCAGAAAAAGGCTTAGTGCTGTTTAGTAAAATTTTTTCAAACAAAAATGATTTTTTTTGCAAATCACCTCTCTCTGCCATGGCTTTTATCTCTTGGATTTCAAGCCTCATATCCCAAAAACAGTCTTTGAGTATTCTTTGATAATCTAACATTTTTACCGCCTTTTATAGTGTGATATTAACATATTTTTACGCAAAATTGGCTTCTTTGCCAAACTTAATCATAACCCAAGGAGCACTCTATAAGCCTCAAATAACTCTCTTATGCTATTATTATAAAAAAATTAAAGAGAAGTTATGAGCAAAGTAGAAACTATTTATCTAAAAGATTATAAACCGAGCAGTTTTACCATTAAAACATGTGATTTGGTTTTTGAGCTGTTTGAAGAGCATACGCAGGTTACAAGCCTCCTAAGCATCACAAAAGTGGACAAAAACGCAAAGGATTTGGTGCTGGACAGTCTTGAACTTGAGCTTCTTGAGATATATCTGGACGATAAAAAACTCCCAGAGAACAGATACGTTATTGAAAATGAGCATTTGAGAGTCTTAGACGTAGGCGATGAGTTTAAACTTATTATCATCAACAAAATCTATCCGCAACTTAACAGCGAGCTGGAGGGGCTTTACAAGTCGGGAAATATCTTCTGTACACAAAACGAGCCGGAAGGCTTTAGGCGAATAACTCCTTACATTGACCGTCCCGATGTTATGGCGGTATTTAAGACTACTCTCGTAGCAGATAGGGAACGATACCCGATTTTGCTAAGCAACGGAAACAAAGAGTCAAACTTCAGACTTGATGATGGAAGACACGGTATCACATGGTTTGACCCGCATCCAAAACCCTCATATCTTTTCGCGCTCGTTGCCGGAGATTTGGGAGTAGTTCAGGATAAATTCGTTACAAAGAGCGGCAAATACGCAAGGCTCTACATCTACACCGACAAAGGGAACGAGTCCAAGTGCAAACATGCCATGAGGTCGCTAAAAGATGCGATGAAATGGGATGAAGAGGTTTATGGACGCGAATATGACTTAGATCTTTATAACATTGTTGCGGTTGAGAGTTTTAACATGGGAGCGATGGAGAACAAGGGCTTAAACATCTTTAACTCCGCATATGTTTTAGCAGATGAAGACAGTGCAACTGATGCCAACTTTATGGGGATTCAGAGCGTTATTGCGCATGAATATTTTCACAACTGGACCGGAAACAGAATTACATGTAGAGATTGGTTTCAGCTAACACTTAAAGAGGGGCTGACGGTATTTCGCGACCAGTGTTTTTCTGCGGATTTGAACTCAAAAGATGTACAGCGCATCGATGATGTAAACTCCCTAAGAGAGAGGCAGTTTGTAGAGGACGCATCGCCTACCGCGCACCCTATTCAGCCAGATTCATATATGGCGATAAACAACTTCTATACGGCTACGGTTTATGAGAAGGGCGCTGAGGTTATCCGCATGATTTATACTCTATTAGGCGAAGAAAAGTACCGCAGGGCAACTGATTTGTACTTTGATACGTTTGATGGTCAAGCGGTGAGAACAGATGACTTTTTATGGGCTATGAGCAAGGCGGGCGGAGTTGATTTGAAGCAGTTTGAGAGGTGGTATCATCAGTCAGGCACTCCTAAGCTACATGTTGAAGAGAAATTTGAGGGCGGAAAATATACTCTTACTCTTACGCAGAGAGTTCCAAATGCGGTTGATGGCAGCGAGCAGAAGCCATACTTTTTTCCTCTGAAAATAGCTCTTTTGGATGAGAGCGGCAAAGAGATTGAGGCAAAAACGCTAATAGTGAGTAAAGAGAGCGAGGAGTTTGTTTTTAAGACTGATAAAAAGCCTGTTTTGTCAATTAACAGAGATTTTTCGGCACCTATTATCGTTGAGCTAAAGGAGAGCAATTACGCTTTTTTAATGAAGCATGACAGCAACAGCTACGTAAGATACGAATCGGCGCAATCCTTTGGGCTTGTGGCGATAGAGAGCATTATGAGAGGCGAGCCAATCGATGAGGAGTTTGTAAAAGCTTTCGGGCATGTTTTGGATGATAAAAAACTTGACCTCTCGTTTAAAGCGCTTCTGATGGAGCTGCCAAGTGTAACGGCAGTTATGCAAAGGCAAGAGGTAGTTGATTTTAAGCCGATTTATGAGGCAAAAGAGAAGCTGCAAAAATATCTAGCACTCACTTTTAAAGATAAGCTTTTAGATGTTTATAACAAAAATCACAAACCTACATGTAAAGAGCTTGACGCAAAAAGCATGGGCGAGAGAAGCCTCAAAAACCGCTCTCTTAAACTCCTATCTGCTTTAGAGAGTGATGAGATAATTGCAATAGCGAACACTCAGTACAACAGCTCTGTAACTATGACCGACAGGATAGCCGCCCTTGATGTTTTAGAAAACATATCGCCGGAATTCTCGGCTGTTGCACTGGAGCATTTTTATAAAAAGTATAAAAATGACACGCTTGTTATGAACAAATATTTCTCAATTTTGGCGGCTTCACACAGAAGCGGTACGCTTGAGAGAGTTATGGCGCTTGAGCATGACGAGGCGTACAACCAGCTTGTGCCAAATCTTGTCCGATCACTTATCGGCGTATTTGCAAGAAACTACAAACACTTTCACGCAAAAGATGGGTACGGATACAAGTTTGTGGCAGATAAAATAATAGATATTGATAAGATAAATCCGCAGATTGCATCAGGTCTTGCAGGCGCATTTAAGATTTACGAAAAATTAAATAAGACAAATAAAAATCTTATGAGAGCCGAGCTTGAGAGGGTGCTTGACGAGCCGTCTATCTCAAAAAACGTGTATGAGATTGTAAGTAAAATAGTAAAAGTGTAAAGCAGAAATAATGAAGAAAAAACTACCAAATCTCGTTGAGAAGCAGCATATTTTTATTGATGCTAAAAAGCAGATACTTAACGCATGGATGTCTTATGACTCTCCAAGAGAGATACTCTCTTTGCACAATATTGATTTGCAGAATTTTTTAAACAAATATGCAGACGGCGTTTTTGACTACTTTATGGGGGTAATTTCTGAGAAGGTAGAGATAGGCGAATGTCCTGTAATGCAGAGCTTTTTGGAGTATCTCAAAGATAGAAACATAACTGCGGACGAGGTTTTTGAGATATGCACACATTTTAGAAAATCTATGATTAATTTTACCTACGATAAAAATTTAAACTCCAAAGAGCTTTTTGATGAGATGTCCTATATTTTTGATAAAAATCTAAAAGGCATCCTAAAATACTACACTGATACGATTTTTCAAAAAGAGCAGGAGATAGACAGAAACGTAAGGCTTTTGCGAGAGTACCAAAAAGCGCTTGATGAGAGCGCCATCATCTCCAAAACAGACATGTACGGCAAAATAACCTACGTAAACGACAAGTACGCAAGGCTTAGCGGATACAGTGTTGATGAGCTTATCGGCAGCAGTCACAGCATAGTAAAACATGAGGATATGCCTCAGGAATACTTTAACGACTTATGGTTTCAGCTTGAGCACAGAGGCATCTTCAGAGGAACAATCAAGAACAACAAAAAAAACGGCGACTATTTTTACATAGACGTGACTATCGTTAAAATCACTGACCCGCACAACGATTCGATAGAGTACATGTCAATCGGAAATGACGTCACGACACTGATTGATGCGAGACTTGAAGCGCAAAAAGCATCGCAGGCAAAAGAGTATTTTTTATCAAACATGTCTCATGAAATTCGCACCCCTTTAAATGCAATTTTGGGCTTTGTAAATCTTCTTATCGAGCAGGATTTATCCAAGCAGCACAGAAGATATCTTGAGATTATTTTAAACAGCGGAGAGAATCTCCTTAGTATCATCAATGACATACTTGACTTCTCAAAACTAAGAAGCGGCGAGTTTACAATCGAGCCTAGAATATTCTCGATACATAACGAAATCAGTCACACTTTAGAGCTTTTTGTCGCTTCTGCAAACGCAAAAGATATCACAATTACCTCATTTATTGACCCGACAATCCCTAAAGAGCTCTATGCCGATTCTCTAAGAATCAAGCAGATACTCTCAAACTTATTAAGCAACGCCATAAAGTTTACGAAAAAGAGCGGACATATACATGTGGAAGCTACATGTGAAAATAAAATTTTAAAAGTAAGCGTCAATGACAACGGCATAGGGATAGCGCAGGAGGAGATAAAAAATATATTTACGGCGTTTACTCAGGCAGGGCGCGGAGAGATAGAGCATCTTGATGGCACGGGACTAGGTCTTTCCATCTGTCATCAGCTCTCAGAACATATGGGCGGAAGCGTTCATGCATACTCAGAGGTTGGGAAAGGGAGTACGTTTTGGGTAGAACTTCCCGTTGAGATACACAACAACGAGTGTCAGATATTTAGTGAACTAGATGATCTGAGAAAACTTCAAACTGTTTTTTACTCCAAAGATATGGTAAAGGGCTATAAATCCGACTCATTTTTAAAATACTCAAACATGTTTAATATGAACATAAATATGGTTGAGAGAATAGAAAAAGAGCATGACATAGTGATATTTTTGGATGAATATGTTGATGATGCGTTTAAAGAGATGATTTTAAATTCAGAGAAAAAATATATAGCTCTTACAAGCAAACCAAGCTCAAATTATGAGAAATATTCGCATATCTCAAGCATATGCTTCCCGCTCTACTGCTCAAAGATAAGAACCACTTTTGATGAGCTTTTGCATCCAGACTCCTTCTCTCCTCATAAACACGAGCGCAGTATGAAGTTCCAAGGACATGTACTTGTAGCTGAGGATAACGAGGCAAATCAGGAGCTTATAAAAATTCTTCTTACAAAGTACGGGCTCACTTATGATTTGGCTACAAACGGACTTGAAGCGCTAAATCTATACAAGGCGAACAACTATGACCTTATATTGATGGATGAGCAGATGCCTGTCATGGACGGAAACGAGGCTGTTGCGGCAATCATAAAATATGAAAAAGAGAAAGAGTTAAGACACACGCCAATCTCTGCACTCACTGCAAATGTAATAAAGGGTGTGAAGGAGAGAGGATTGATGAGCGGTTTTGACTCTTTTTTAGGAAAACCGATTGTTATAAAAGAGCTTGAGAGAGTTTTTTCCAACTATCTAAAAGTTACCAAAGATGATGTCATAGCTGCAAAACCGGCTCTGCTTCAGGGCAGAGTGGAGGGGCTGAACTGCGAAAAGCTAAATCAGGAGCTGATGCTAAGCGCTGATGAGCTTATCATGCTTATAGAGCTTTTTATAAAGAAGATGACAAAGCAGATGCCTGAACTTGAAAATGCAATAAAAGCGCGTGATTATAAAAAAATTGCGCTTATCGCGCACAGCATAAAGGGCTCAAGCGGCAATTTTAGGCTTGAAGAGGTGCAGGAGGATAGTTCAAAAATAGAGAAAATGGCTAAAAATCAAGATTGCGACTACAATTATGAGGCGATGTTTGAGAAGATAAAAAACAGACTCTCAAAGATAAAGATTGTCTAACTATTTTTCTATGTAGTAGCCAATTCCGGAGGCGTTTTTTATGATGTCCGTCGGAAGTTTGCTTCTTAGTCTCCAAACAAGCGTTCTTATGCTGTTTTCAGTTGCTCCGTTGTCTCTCCAGACATACTCTATCGCCTGCTCAAAACTGATGACATGACCTAGTTTTGCTACAAGAAGGCGCAGGATAGCATTCTCTTTTTTTGTAAGTTTTATTTTTTCATTATTGTAAAAAATCTCATCTTTAGAGATATCAATGTGGTATCCCTCCCCAAAGAGAACCATAGGTCTGTCTGACTCTCTTTTTGCGTAAAGCAATTTTTCTATATTTTGTTCATCAATTTTAGAGGCATTGATTGTTTCGTATCTCTTGTTTTCCATCTCAAACTTGAAAATTGCCATCTGTATAGTGGCATGCAGCGAAGATGGGTCAAAAGGTTTTACTATATATCCGTACGGCTCAGTTTTTATCGCCTCGGCTATGATGTCGTCATCACTGTAAGATGTTAGGTAAATAAAGGGGATTGAGTAGAGCTGCCTTATAATTTTTGCCAACTCTATGCCGTCATTGCCTTCTTGAAGAGAGATATCAATAATAATTACGTCAGGTTTGTATTGGTCGATTTTTTCCTTTGCTTGAGGAGCGTTATCACATACCGCAATAATATCGTAACCATGTTTTTGCAGAGATAGTTTTAAATTGAGTGCTGTTATTTCGTCATCTTCAACGATGATAATCTTGTGTTTTTCCATATTTTTAACCTAGATTTTCATTTGTAATTATTTTGTGATATTACTTTATAATAATATCACAAATGTATAAGTTTTTATTATTTTAGGTCAAAAATGTGATAATTGTAATATTTTTGTGATTATCTTGTTACAAAATTACACTAAAAATGGCTGTTATTCTTTCAGTTTTGAACGTATCTCCAAAAAAGTATCCAGATTTTCAAAAAAGAAATCAACAAGTTTTGTATTAAAATGACATTAATTGCCATAAAACAGCCCTAAAACTTGGGTTTGAGTTGATTTTTTAGTTTTTTTAATGTATCCTACACTTAATGAGTCAAAATAATGTAAGGACACATAGGGACATGATTAGAATTTTTTACATATTGTTATTTGGTTTGGCTATAACTCTTAGCGCTAATATAAACAAAGAAGAGCTAAATAAGCTAAAAGTTGGCGCGTTGTTAGTCAAAGATATGACATCAAACAAGGTGCTTTACGCAAAAGATGCGGATAAAATTGTAAAACCAGCTAGTCTTACAAAAGTGATTACAGTCTTGCTTGCAATAGAGCAGGGAAATCTAGAGCGTCCGATTACAATTACGCGCCAAATGACAAAAGTCGAGCCAACCATAGCGGGATATAAAGTCGGCGATGCTATTCGCTTAAAAGATCTAGTGATGGCGGCTATGATAAAATCTGACAATGATGCTGCCATGGCTATCGCAATTGCTGTTGGAGGAAGTGAGAAAAAATTTGTCCAAATGATGAATGCCAAAGCTAAAGCAATAGGAATGAAGCAGACTAACTTTACAAATCCATGCGGATATGACATCAAAAAGCACTACTCAACACCAAAAGATCTCCTTAAAATGACTGAGTACGCTATTAAAAATAAGCAATTTAATGATATCAGTAAAATGAATGGACACACCTATTACTCGCTGAACAAAAAGAAAAAGTTTCGTGCTTATACACATAATCGCCTCTTAAACAGCTATGAATATGCTGTTGGCGTAAAGACAGGCTATACATCTAAAGCGGGACCTTGCCTTATAGCGCGAGCGAAAAAAGATGGCAAGGATTGCCTTATTGTTATGATGAATGCAAAAGATAATCGCTGGAAAATAGCAGAAGATATTTTTGAACAAGTCTTCTTGAAAAAATCACCTAAAAATGGGTAAAGTTTAGTAGACGTATAGTTTTTTAGGTAATTTCTAAGGACACGTTTGGGCACACCGAGTAAATTTATTGTTTAGAAAGACTGTATTTATGGGGTTATAGAGGATATGGCTCCGAATACTGGAGGTACCTAAATAATATACAAATATAATACAACCTCTCGGTAGCTAAGTATATGTCTTTTAATGTCTAATTTTGATAGATTAGAGTTTTAAAAGTGGCTATTTTAGGCTTTTTAAGTTTTATTTAAGTTTTTTAGTATTCGGAGCCACCTTTTTTAAAACCCTATAAACACGATATTTTAGAGCTTCAAAAATCTATGGTAGCCATTCTGTGCCCAAATATGTCTTTAGATATTATCTCTACTCTCTCTTGTAACTACTAAAAATATCAGGGCAATAACCGCCAAAGCGGCTATTAGTTTGATTTTATTCATCTAAGCGTTTAAAAAATTATGCGCTAAACATCATTTTTGCAAGAACTACTATAAAAAAGCCCAAAACCAAAACTACTTTATGAAAATGTTCCTGCATAAAAAGTGGCTTTTGTCTACCCGTAAATTTTATGAAAAGATTAAACAGCACGCCTGAAGCGATAATTAACGCCAACACGATTTTAATGACTAGAAGTTTTTGTAAATCAGTTTCAAAAAAACCTGCATTTGAGTTGATGTATCTTGACATCATCATGCCGCCCGTTAAAACAATCACAAGAAGAGCAAGAGGGAAAATTTTGAAACTTTTTGCCCCCAATGTTTGGTTAATCTCTTTGTCAGTCTCTTTGGCAAACCTGTTTTTTAGTGCCGATATCATAAATACGTCTGTAAAGACATAGCCTAAAAACATTATTGCCAAAATCAAGTGGATAATATGCGCGTATGGATAGATTGCTTCCATTGTAACTCCTGTTTAAAATAAGTGTGATTATACTATCTCGTCCCATTTAAAAGAGTTAAAGATAGCACTAAATATATTGTCTAAAGGTGCTTTAATAATCAACATCTCATCTGTTTGCGGATGTTTTATTTGAAGCTCATAAGCATGCAAAAGCATTCTATTACAACCAAACTCTTGACGGATGAACTTGTTATGCTCACCTCTTCCATGTTTAGTATCGCCTAAAATATGATGTGAGATGTGCTTCATATGACGGCGAAGCTGATGTTTTCGTCCCGTTAGCGGGATTAGTCTTACAAGCGAATAGCGTGTTTTGTCGTACTTTCCCACTGCAAAGGGAAGTTCAACCGTTGAGAGTCTCTCATAAGCCGTTGCTGCTTCTTGGGCATCTTTGTTTTTAGCGCTGTCTTTATCCGCTATTTTGTCAAGCTTTAGAGTTAAAGCATGTTCTATCATGCCGCTCTCATCTGTATAACCGCGGACAACAGCAATATAACTCTTTTTTGTCCCTCTTGACATAAACTGCTCGCCCATAACTCTGGCACTCTCTTTATCAAGTGCAAAGAGCAAAACTCCGGAGGTTGGCTTGTCTAGACGATGGATAGGATACACAAACTGACCTATCTGGTCGCGAAGAATCTGAAGAGCAAACTCTGTTTCATGCCTGTCAATGGGTGAACGGTGAACTAAAAGTCCCGATGGCTTATTTATAGCCACCAAAAATTCATCCCTGTATAAAATTTCTAGCAATATCTGCTATCCGCGCTTTGTTGTTTTTCTTTTTTTTGTTGTTACAGGCTTTTTGTAAGATGCTTCTTTTTTATTTTTATCGGGCTTAACATGCGCTTTTCTTATGCGTTTTACCTCTGCTTTTTTATGCTCGCTCTTTAGCTTTACCTCATCTTGGTCAAGTCTTCGCACGTTAGGGTCAGGCTCAAAACCTTTTATGGTCTCTTGGGGTATTTTCATACCTATAAGTCTCTCAATGTCTCTGATGTCATGCTTTTCGTAAACATCTATCAAGCTTATCGCCATGCCCTCTCTGCCCGCACGACCCGTTCGCCCTACCCTATGAACGTAATCTTCCGGAACCGAAGGGAGTTCATAGTTTATAACGAACGGCAACTCCTCTATGTCAAGACCTCTTGAAGCGATATCTGTTGCAACAAGAACTTTTGTTTTGCCCTCTTTAAATTCATTGAGAGTTTTTAGGCGGTTCGCTTGGGTTTTGTCACCGTGGATTATCCCGCATTTTAAGCCATCTTTTTTAAGCTCTAACACCAACTCGTCAGCGCTTGCTTTTGTTCTAGTGAAAACCAAAACCTGTCTGAAGTTTCTTGAGCCTATGATATAAGCCAAAAGCGGCGCTTTTTTCTCAGTATCTACGAGATATGCAACTTGGTTAATCGCATCAACCGTTGAGTTCTTTTTAGATGTCTCTATAAACTCAGGTTTTGTCAATATAAGTTTTGAGAGCTTTCTTACTTTGTCGCTGTATGTTGCAGAGAAAAGAAGCGTCTGATGTCTTTTTGGCAAAAGCGGATGAATCTTTCTTATCTCTTTCATAAAGCCCATATCAAGCATTCTGTCCGCTTCATCGAGAACAAAAATTTCTATATTTGAGACATTTAAACCCTTGTCTATATGCTCCATAATTCTGCCTGGAGTTGCTATAACGATATCAACTCCCTCTTTTAGGATTTTTTGCTGGCTCTCCAAATCTTTTCCGCCGACCAAAACCGCAATATTGAGAGTCATATTTTTTGCATAACCCTGCAAATCTTCATATATCTGGATTGAAAGCTCACGTGTAGGAGCGATAATAAGTCCTCTTAGAACTCTTGCTTGGGGCGTTACATTTCTAAGTCGCTGAAGCATTGGAAGCCCAAATGCGGCAGTTTTTCCCGTTCCTGTCTGAGCTGTTGCAAAAACATCACTTTTTGCCAAGACTAGGGGAATTGCTCTTGTTTGTACAGTCGTAGGTTTTTCATAGCCTAAATCTTTTATAGCGCTAAGGAGTGGCTTGATAACTCCTAATTTTTCAAATGACATTTTTTACCTACTTTTTCTATGTTTTATAATGGATTCCGACGATTTAGTCGTTTTTCTATAAGTTTTTTCTCAAACTTATTTAAGTTGTATATTACAGTAATAACGATGAAACTAATTAGCGGTATCGCTAAATACCAGTGTGATTTAATCCATTTGATAAGATTTAAAAGTTCATCTCCATAAAAATATGCCGGAATAATTGTAATACAAGCCCAGAGAATAGCGCTAATAAAATTAATTATCGCAAATTGGCGGGCTGAATATTTTGTAAGTCCTATTGCCATAGGAATAACGGTACGCAAACCATACATGTAACGTTGAACAAAAATGATAGGCCAACCATATTTTTTAAGCAGTATATGGGCAAATGCAAACTTTGTCCGTTGTGAGCGGATTTTATTGTGAATATAGCTTTTATTATATCGCCCGATATAAAAATAGATTTGGTCTCCGACAAAACCGCCAAGCCCTCCGACAATAATGGCAAAAGGCAAAAACATATCTCCCGTATGAGACATGATTCCAGCCATTACAAGTCCAAGCTCGCCTTCTAAAATACTCCATGCAAAAAGTACAATATATCCATACTCTCTAAGCCAACCAATAAATAAATCTTCCACGAAAACCTTTTGCCAACCGATGCTAAAAAAAACAAAAATTATTTTTATTTCAAAGAGCCATTATAGTAAAAAAATGTTAATTCCAAGCTATGCAAAAATAAGATATGCAACTTAACAATTATCAAATTTTAAAAGGATTTATTTTGATATAATCCATGAAATTAAAAAAGCAAGAACAGTTTATGATTAGAAAAACTTTTAAAAATTTAAACGCTAGTGAAAAATTAAGAGCTATTACACAGAGATACAACATCCCTTTTGAATATCTCTCAGCAAATAGAAGAATGGTATCAAAAGGCGTTTTTATCGGTCTGTTTATTGCATTTATCCCGATGCCTATGCAGATGCTCGCAGTTGTTGCAATGATACCCTTCACAAGGTTTAACGTCCCCATTGCACTGGCTATGTGCTGGCTTAGCAATCCACTGACAATGCCGCCGATGTACTATATGGAATACCTAACTGGCAGTTTTATCCTCGGAATGGAGACAACACCTGTTGAGATGACTCTAGAGTGGTTTAGCGAGAATATAGGAAATATTTTTATCCCACTCTATGTAGGAACTGCTTTTTACTCCATCTTTGGCTCATCATTAGCTTACTATCTTGTAAATCATCTATGGAGAAGCTCTGTTAAAAAAGATAATATTTTGCGAAAAAATGATAGAAACAAAATAGAAGATAAAAAAGAGGGTGAAGTTTAAACTTTTACGCCTCGATTTTTGAAATAAAACCACGCAATAACCCCGACTACGCTCATAGCCAAACTCATAACCTGCCCCTGCGTTATCACATTACAGCAGACATATCCTATCTGAACATCCGGTGCGCGCCAAATCTCGGCAATAGCTCGAAAGAGTCCATAACTCATTCCATATACTAAAATCAGCTCTCCACTGAATTTTTGAAAATTTCTGTATATATAAACGACTATAAAAACGCCAAAACCCTCTAAAATTGCCTCATATAGCTGTGATGGGTGTCGCAAAATCCCATCCACCAAAATCCCCCAGCTTACATCGGTTTCGCGCCCTATAAGCTCTTTGTTTAAAAAGTTTCCTATTCGTCCAAAAACAAAAGCAAGAGGCACGCTTATTGCCACCAGATCCATAATCTTGCCAAACTCAATTTTGTGTTTTTTAGAGTACATGTAAGTTGCAATCAAGAAGCCTAAAACGGCGCCGTGATAGCTCATGCCTCTTATCCCGACGAACTCTCCGTTAACAAAAGGGTTAAATATCTGCCAAGGATGGGAGAGATAATAGAGCGTCTGCGTATCGTAAAATAGGATATAACCGAGCCTAGCACCCAAAATAACGCCTATCTCAACATAGATAAAATAGACATCAATCTCTTTGCCTTTAAAGTCGAGATTATCTTTTTTAATAAAATATTTCCCTATGTAAAGAGCGCTTAAAAGTGCCAAAACGTACATAATCCCATACCAGTGAACAGGTATTGAAAATATGCTAAAAGCTATTGGGTCGAATCTTTCGTATATGTTATTCCATTGGCTGTATTGCATTTTGCGCTTAGTCTCTCAAAGCTTCTGCAATAAGCTCAATCGGGTTCTTAAAGACCTGCGGAGCATCCACATAGTTCATGGAGGCATTTATCTGCATGCGGCATGCGCTGCACTCCGAACTAACAACATCCGCACCTGTTTTTTTAATCATGTCGGCTTTTGGAATACCTGCCGCCTTTGCGAAGTGATACTTCTCGCTTTGCATCGTTACACCGCCAAAACCACAGCATGTATTTGGGTCGCTCATCTCAGTTATTTTATAATTTTTACTTATTAGATTTCTAGGCTCCATGAAAATTCCCTGCATTTTTCTAGCATGGCAGGGGTCATGGTAGGTAACTATTTTGGTATCTTTTTTCTTTGATGCCAAAAGCTGCTCAAGATGCGTATGATGCTGCAGCCACTCGGTTGCCATAAAGATTTTCTCTCTTAGTGCCACCGCTCTTGCCTTCCACTCGGGCTGGTCATGGAAATAGTGCTCATAATCAATTTTTAGCATTGCCGAACATGTAGCTTCAGGAACTATGATTGCCTCAACATCTTTGCTAAAACTCTCAAAATACTCTATGTTGAACTTCGCATTATAATCAACCGTATCAAAATCGCCTGTAAAATAGGCGGGAGCGGAGCAGCACTTCTGGTCTTTTGCCAAGAATGCGTCAATCTCCAAATGCTCCAATATCTCTAAAAGCGAGTTGCCGACATTAACATAGTTGTAGTTGCCAAGACAGCCGATAAAAATAGCGACTTTTCTTTTGCCGCCATTATTTATATTTTCTGGATGCGAGTTTAAAAACGATGTTTTTCTAAGGCTTGGCAGAAGTCTATCGGCTCTTAACATCGGCAGATTGAAACGAGAACTCATCGAGTCGATATCTGCTTGAATCTTAAATCCGCATGTCTGAAAGACCCAACCGAGTTTAAATGCTATATCGTTAAGCCAGCGATGGCGAAGAAGCAGAAAAAATGCCTTTTTGTACCATGCGATGCCGAATTTCTTGCCTATGTCTGCACGCACTTGCTCTATTACCATATCTGTAGGGAGCGATTTTGGACACACCTCAACACATGCTGTACATAAAAAACAGCTCTCAAAAATATCTTTTGCCGTTTGGTCAAGCTCTAAATTGCCGCGCTGATAAGCCCCCAAAAGGTCTAAAAATCCGCGTGGAGAGGTTACCTCATCGGCATTTACGTTATGAATCGTACAAACGGGAATACACTTTCCGCACTTAATACACTCATCCGTAGTGGCACCAAAATTAAAAATTTCTTGCGCGCTTTTGCTCATTATCAAACCGTTTTGGAGAATGTTTTAGAGCTTGCGGCATGTTTTTTCATATAGGCATCAAAAGGCATTGCAATATTTCTAATAAGCAGCGTTCCAGTCTGAGAGCACTCTATAAAATTATCGTCCATACTCAAGAGTTCATCCTCTACAAAAGGCTTAAGCGCTTCTATTGCATCTGCAAAATATGTTTTAAACTCAACGTTAAACAAATTCTCAAATCTTTTTATATCAAGCTTGAAGTTGCTCATAAGCTCCATAATCACGTATTGGCGAATAATATCATCCTCATTAAGAGCTATGCCGCGCTCAAATGGAAGCTTCCCAGCATCAATAGCCTCTTCATAATCTCTCATCTCTTTAAAGTTTTGAGCATAGTGAGCAACACCCTCACCGATAGAAGTAAGCCCTACTCCTATCAAATCAGCCCCACCTTTTGTGGTGTAGCCTTGGAAGTTTCTATGAAGCTCGCCTTTTTCTATCGCTTTAAAAAGCTCATCCTCTGGTTTTGCAAAGTGATCCATTCCAATCATTTTATATCCGTGAGATGTTAAAAAATCTATAGTGTGCTGCATAATGCGAAGCTTCTCATCAGGAAGAGGAAGAGTCGTCTCATCGATTTTGCGCATTGTTTTTTTCATCCAAGGAACATGAGCATAGTTAAATATCGCGAATCTGTCGGGATTTAGTGTAAGTGCCAATTCCAGCGTCTCTTTAAATGTCTCAAGCGACTGGTAAGGCAACCCGTAAATAAGGTCAACATTGACTGAATGCATGTTGTATTTTCTAGCCAAATCCATAGCTTTTTTCGTAATCTCATAAGGCTGAATTCTGTGGATTGCATGTTGGACTTTTTCATTGAAATCCTGCAAACCGAAACTCACACGATTAAAACCGTTATCGCTAAGAACCTTCATCTGGTCTTCATCAATATGGCGAGGGTCTATCTCGCAGCTGATTTCTGCATCTTTGACAAAATTTGGGAAAAAAGATTTAATCTCTTTGATAACCTCTTCAAGCTGAGGCGCACTGAAAAATGTAGGTGTTCCGCCGCCAAAATGCATCTGAATTACAGAGCGGTTGCAATCCACATACTGGGAGAGTATCTTTAGCTCCCTTTTTAGATACTCCAAATAACGCAGCATCTTGTCCTCTTTAGAGGTAAAGACAACGTTACAGCCGCAAAAATAACATGCATTTTTACAAAAAGGGAGGTGAAAATATAAACTTAGAGGGCGAGCTGAGTCTTGCGATTTTAGCTTTTGTATATACTCGTCATATCCGAACGAGTCGCTAAACTCCAATGCCGTTGGATAACTGGTGTAACGAGGTCCCGGTTTTGAGTACTTTGTAAATTTTGCAAAATCTAGCATATCTGTCCTTATATAACTTGTTTGTATTAGACCTCTTCCATAACATCTCTTTGGATTGCTTTAGCTCATTCGCAACGACGGTCATTGCGAGGAAGGATGACGAAGCAATCTAATGTTATGCAAAAAGTCTATTTTATGATTATGGCGATTATCTCTAAAAAGTGTTGAATTTCTTATTAATTTAACTCTTAAAGCGTCCCGCCAATCTCTGATAAACATCACAACTCTCCAAAAGTTCGCCATGTTTTCCGCTTGCGATAATCTTACCTTTTTGCACAACCAAAATCTTGTCCGCGCTCTCAATCGTGCTGAGCCTATGAGCAATTGTTATCGTAATTTTATCTTTTGTGTACTCATGAAGAGCATTTTGGATTCTCTTTTCACTCTCATTATCGAGTGCAGAAGTTGCTTCGTCAAAAAGCAAAAGAGAAGCATGTTTGTAGATAGCCCTTGCAATCGCCACACGCTGTCTTTGTCCGCCTGAGAGATTTGAGCCGAACTCTTCCATTTTTGTGTATATTCCATTCTCCAAAGACGCTACAAAATCATAGGCATCCGCTAACTTGAGAGCTTCTATAACTCTTTTCTCATCAACTTCTTGTCCATAAGCTACATTTGCCGCAAGAGCGTCTTGAAATATATAAATTCTCTGTGTCACAAGCGAAATATGATGTTTGAGTGAATCCTGCGTAAACTCTTTTATATTTGTACCATTTACCAAAACTTCACCGCTTGTCGGGTCATAAAAACGAAGAAGCATATTTATAAATGTACTTTTTCCGCCTCCGCTATCCCCGACAAGCGCTATATTTTCGCCCTGCTTTATCTCTACGCTTACATCATCAAGCGCATAAGAGTCGTCATACTTTAGTTTTACGTGCCTGAACTCTACATGCTTAATGTCATCTTCTAAAACTTTTACTCCGTCGATAATCCTATTTTCTCTATCAAGAAGCTCAAAAACTCTCTCACTTGCGGCCACTGCATCCTGAATTTTTGAGTATATTGAGCTAATGCGGCGTATTGGCTGAAAAACGAGTCCCACGGCGGTAATAAACGCCGTAAACTCTCCAACACTCATCCTGCCGTCATAAACTTCTCTTCCCCCGACAAAAATAACCGCTGCAAGCCCTAACGCTCCGACAATCTCCATCATGGGAGAGACTATGTCTCCGACATAAACAGACTTCATATTTATCTTAAAAAACTGCCAATTTTGAACGCTAAATCTATCTAGTTCAAACCTCTGCGTTGCATTTGCTTTTATGATTTCACTGTTGTTAAAAACTTCCGTAAGACGGCTCACGACATCGGCATTTTTCTCTTGTGAACGGCGAGAGTATTTTTTGAGTTTTTTACCTATCAATAAAATCGGATAAACCACAACCGGCAGCACTACTAGCGAGTAGAAGGCTAGAAGCGGGTTTAGGTATATCACATAGCCTACAAGTGCGACAACGGTCAAACTCTCGCGAAAAAGCTCAGGAAGCATGTTGGAGACAAAATACCTTATGCGCTCAATATCGTTTGTAACCCTCGATATAAGCTCGCCGCTACGGTTGAGATACAAAAACGTCATGTCAAGATTGATGATTTTTTCTAAAAGTATCTCACGAAACCTCGTAACAATATGCTGACCGATATAGTTCATAAAAACCGACTGAATGTATCTGCCGGCGGATTTGAAAAAATAGATACCCACAAGCCCAAAGGGAATCATGTAGAGCATCTCCTCTTTTTTTTCTATGAACATCTCATCCATTAAAGGCTTCATGATATGTGCCGTTGCGGTTGTTGCACTAACCGTAAAAGTTATACCGATAAGTACTAAAAAATACTCAAATTTATACTCTTTTATATAGGGCAGATAGCGTTTTAAAATTTTTTTCAATAACTCTTCTTTTAAAGTATAGACTACTGTTTTTGGAGAAATTTTATCCAAAAAACAAAAACAAGTACTGAATAATCTAAATTTCATTATATTTTATGTAAAATCCATAAATGAAAATATGCATAGTAAAGCTCTCGGCTATAGGTGATATCATTCACGCAATGGTTACGTTGCAATTTATCAAAAAAGTGTTGCCACATTCACGCATTGACTGGATAGTGGAGGGTGCATTTGTGGATGTACTTAAAAACAACCCTCACATTGATAACATTTTGCCCATAAACCTCAAATCGCTCAAAAAGAGAAAGAGCGAGATTTTTACGCAGTATAAAATCCTAAAAACCTACTCAAAAAACAACTATGATATTGTTATAGATGCGCAAGGGCTTCTCAAATCCGCCATTGTGGCTAAAATCATCGGCGCAAAAACGGTTGCGGGTTTTGACAAAAAGTCTATCCGTGAGGGAATCGCCTCTCTTTTTTATGACAAAAAAGTCTCTATCGCCTATGATGCCAACACCATAGATAGAAATGTTGCCGTGCTTTGCGAACCGCTTGGCATAA
>Ga0172380_10003467_pt1 | contig 21611 bp, 20 predicted proteins | sample Leawe162metaG_FD_119747 | JGI IMG/M metagenome (GOLD analysis project Ga0172380, IMG submission 119747) | Leachate microbial communities from a municipal landfill in Southern Ontario, Canada - Leachate well 162 metaG | ecosystem: Engineered > Solid waste > Landfill > Unclassified | place...
CGCCTCGCCGAAGGTGGCGGTGTGGTCGCATGTGGTGAGGCGGGAGTATGGAGAATACCCGGCCGGCGAATTCGCCCCCGGCTCTTGCCGCGACTTCAATGAAAAATACCGGCAGCACATGGCAGCCGAGAGGATGCTCATCAATGAGCTTTACCTCACGGTCGTTTATCGGCCGCAGCCGATCAAGGCGGCCAGGCTGTTCTCTATGTTCGAGAGCAAGAACCCGAAGGAAATGCAGCAAAAGCAGCTTGAGGAACTGGAAGCGCTTGCCGATATCATGGGCACGGCGCTGGCGGCTCTCGATCGCTATGAGCCGGAATTGCTCGGCTGCTATGCGCATAAGGGCAATATGTTCTCGGAAGTATTGGAATTTCTCGCATTCCTTGTAGACGGTGAATGGCGGCGTTTCCCGTTGCCGCGCGGCGAGATCCGCCAAATGCTCGCCACGTCGCGGCCTTTCTTCGGCAAGGGCGGCTTGATGTCCCTCAAAGGCCCGACTGCCGCCCAATTCGCCGGCATCGTCACGATTCAGGAATACCCCTCTCTGACGTGCCCCGGCATCCTGAATGATTTGCTCGGGATGCCGTTTGAATTCGTGCTGGCGCAGTCCTTCACCTTCCTCTCAAAGCCGGTGGCGGTAGGTCGTATGAAGCGCCAACAAGCCCGGATGATCAACGCGGGTGATGTGGCGGTTAGTCAGGTGGACGATATTGACGACGCCCTCGATGACCTGACCTCGAACCGCTTTGTCATGGGCGCCCACAGCTTGAGCCTGGTGATTCGCGCCGACAGTTCGAAGGCGTTGAATGACCACATCAGCGACGCCGGCGCGGCGCTCTCCGATAGCGGCATGAAATGGGCGCGCGAGGAAGCAGGTATTGCCGGCGCTTTTTGGGCGCAGTTGCCCGGCAATTTCGATTTCCGCGTTCGGGTGGGCGACATTACCAGCCGGAATTTCGCCGGGTTCAGCAGCTTCCATAATTTCCCCATCGGCCGCATTCGCAACAACCAGTGGGGCGATGCCGTGACGATGTTCAGGACGACTTCCGGCGCTCCGTATTACTTCAACTTCCACAAGGGGGAGGAGGGCGCGGACGCCAAGAGAGCTGCCAAGCTCGATCCCAACCACAAGGATCTTGCCAATACGGTTGTGATAGGCAAGTCCGGAACGGGTAAGACGGTGCTGGAATTGATGCTCCTGGCGCAAGCGCAGAAGTTCAGCCAGCCGGAGCAGGGCAAGGTGCTGTCTTGCATTCTCTTCGATAAGGACTTGGGCGCGGCGGTCGGAGTTAGGGCGATGGGCGGACGCTATTACCCGCTCAAGAACGGTGTGCCCTCGGGCTTCAATCCGTTCCAGATGGAGCCCACGCCCAACAACCTGACGTTCTTGGAGACCTTGATCAAGCAGCTTGTGAAGCACGAGGGCTTGCCGATCACCCCCGCCCAAGAGCGTGAGATCAACCAGGCCGTGGCCGGGGTGATGGGCGCAGCGAAGCACAAGCGGCGCATTGGTGCGGTGCTGGAATTCCTTGACCCAACGGACGATAAGGGCCTCAACATCCGCCTGGCGCGGTGGTGCCGTGGCGGGGCGCTCGGTTGGTTGTTCGATAACGCCGAGGACACGCTGCGGCTGGACGACTGCACGATGGTTGGCTTTGACGTTACGGAATTCCTCGATAACGATGAAACCCGTACCCCGACGATCATGTATTTGTTCCATCGGATTGAAAGCCTGATCGACGGTCGCCGCATTCCGATTTTCATGGACGAGTTTTGGAAGCTCCTGAATGACGAGGCGTTTCAAGACCTGGCGCAAAACAAGCTGGTCACGATTCGTAAACAGGACGGGTTTCTGGTCATGTTCACGCAGTCGCCAAAGCAGGTTCTCCGATCGCCGATCGCCTACGCCATCATCGGGCAAACCGCGACCAAGATTTTCCTGCCGAATCCCGAAGCCGACCACGAGGATTACGTCGACGGCTTCAAATTGACAGAGCGCGAGTTCGAGATTGTGCGGGGACTTGGCGAGAAGTCGCGCCGCTTCCTGATCAAGCAGGGGCAAAACTCCGTGGTCGCTGAATTGAACCTTCGCGGGTTCGACGACGAGCTGGCCGTCCTCTCGGGCAATACCGCTACGTCATCGCTGGCCGAAAAACTCGTCGCTGAACTTGGGGATGACCCGGCCGTTTGGTTACCCGAATTTCACCGCATTCGGAAAGGAGCATTGGCATGAAGACTTTGAAAAGGCTCTTTGGCACGTTCGCCGTTGTCCTGGCCTTGAGCATGGGCCATGCCGCGCACGCCGGCATTCCGGTGATTGACGCGGCCAATCTCGCGCAAGCGATTCAACAGGTCATGGCCTGGGCGCAGCAGTATGGCCAAATGGTTCAGCAGCTTCAACAGATGCAGCAGCAGTATCAAAACATGAGCGGCGTCCGCGGTATGGCAAGCCTGGTCAATAATGCCGCCGGGCGGCAATATCTCCCGGCAGACTACCAAACCATCCTAAGCGGCGGGGTAGGGCAGTGGGCGGCCATCCGCAATGCGGCCAGGATGTTCGATGTTAACTCTACCGGCCTGTCAGCCAGCAGCGATTCCGCGCAAAGATTTCAACAGGTCGCCAATCAAGCCGCCATTAATCGAGCAGGCGCGGAACAAGCCTACTCCAACGCGAGTGGGCGATTTGCTGACATTCAGGTGTTGCTTGACAGGGTGAATTCCGCGCCCGACGCGAAAGACATTGCCGACTTGCAAGCGCGCATCCAGGCAGAACAAGTGATGATGCAGAACGAAGCCAACAAGCTGCAAATGCTTCAACAACTGGCCCAAGCGCAACGAGACTTGCAGATTCAACAAGCCGTGGAAATCAACATGAAGGCGTCCCGAGGCGGTTTGCCTACAGGCTGGTAAATGAAACCGGCGTGGCCACCTGGGGCAGCGCCTTTTAGGAGAATGGTATGAAAAACGCTCTTGCTTTGATGTCGGTTGCCGCGGTCATTCTTTCAGCTTGCAGCGACGGCGTGCCGCACGTCGAAGATCCGCACCATCCCGTTGACGCCAGCGGTAATCCGCTCAAAAGCGGTGAGTTCTTACTGAAATATTGCCAGGGCAAACCGACTAATGAAACCTGCGCCAAGGTATTGACCGCCGCGAACATGGATGCGTCAAGAGGCGGGCTTCCAAAAGGGTGGTGAATTATGGCAACGGCGGCCTTTCACTTCTACTCGCGCCTGTTCACCGAAGTGGGCACGGCTCTCACCACTTACGTCAACGACACGTCAACAAGCATCATCAGTGCGATCACCCCGGTTGCAACCACGCTAGTCACGATTTACGTGATGCTGTGGGGTTGGTCGATGATGCGCGGCGTGATCTCCGAGCCCATCACGGATGGCGTCGGCCGGATTGTGCGACTGGCGCTGATTACGGGGCTTGCTCTGAACATCGGGTATTACAACGGGTTCTTGTCGGATTGGCTTTGGAATGCGCCCGACGCGCTGGCCAGTTATGTGGCCGGTGGCAATACCTCGACAAACGCGACCTTCCTCGATACGTTGATGTCGCAAATGTATGATTTTGGTGATGCGTATTACGTAAAAGCAGCGTCGAATTCGACGCTCGGGATACCAAGCATTCCGTTACTGTTGATGGCCTATGCGGTGTGGACTGCCGGTATTCTCGCAACCGCCTACGGCGCATTTTTGCTTGCCTTGGCAAAAATGGGCCTTGCCATAGCCCTGGGTGTTGGGCCGCTTTTCATTTTGCTCACCATCTTTGAACCGACAAAACGTTTCTTCGATGCGTGGCTGGGCCAGGCGTTGAATTACGTTTTCCTGGTAATGCTCTCGGCGGCAGGGATCAAGCTCATCATGGCTATCTTGCAGCATTACCTAACGGATGCCAGCGGCGTCATCGCTGACCCGAACCTCGATCAAGCCTTCCCGGCACTGATGCTTTCCATCGTCGGCGTCTTGGTTTTGATGCAATTGCCGGCGATGGCCTCGGCACTCGGCGGCGGTGTGGCCATAAGCACGCTCGGCGCCGTGGGTTGGGCGTATGGCAAGACCAAGGGCGGCGTCGCCGCCATGCGGCCCACGACCCTGAGACGAGAGATGATCAAGACTGGCCGCGATTTTCGGATTGCTGGCGGGGTGGCGAACAAGGCGATGGGCGGTGCACCGATGGCCGTGTATCGCAAGATCACGGGTGCCAGCAAGAACCGGGTAGCCAAAGCCTGATGAAAACCAATGCGGGACCTTCGCGGGCGCGAAAACCGCCTTTCGCGATGCCATCGGCATGGCGAAAGGCAATAGATCGAGCAAGCAACACAATATATAGCGCTTCCGTAAAGGCGATACTTGCGAAGGAGTCTTTATGCGTTACCGCATTGGCTTTCTGACAATCTGCGTTCTGGCCGGGTGTTCGGGCTCGCCCCCGAAGCCGCCGACGTTCCAAGGGGAGTACCGGCCTGTCAACAGGCCGGCGGTCGTTAAGGAGCCGGCTAGGATTGGGCCAGTGGTTCCGGCCGTCTTCAATTTCAACTTTGAAGGCGACATTGTCGATGCTCTAACGGCCCTTCACGCCGTCCAGCCGCAGCTAAGCGTCATGCCTCCGCTCGGCCTGGCGTCGCCCCTACCTGTTCGCGTTAATTTGCGTGACGCGTCACTTGAAGACGCCTTGCGCGCCATTGGCGAGCAAGGCGGTGACGTGGCGGACGTGGTTTGGAACACCACGATGAAGCACCAGGCCGAGAGCCAGGTGTTCATCCGCTTCCGCACGCCTTACAAGCGGGCTGGCGATGACCCAATGAAGGGCGTTTTCACGGTGCAACCGGAACAACGCCCGGCAGTGCCGAATTAAAAGAGGACCCGAAGTGGACACCAAAGTGGAGCGCAAGGATTTCGAGGAATACTTGAAAGAAGCCCGCACGTGGGAAACCGACAAGGTTCAAGAGGTCATGAAGTCGAGAACGGTGGCCTGGCGCGTCGCCACGGCGTCCGCTGTCGTCGCTGTCGTCGCCGTGCTCGCGCTTGTTGGCCTGACGCCGTTGAAAACGGTCGAGCCGTTCGTGATCCGCGTGGATAACTCCACGGGCATTGTCGATGTGGTGCAAACCCTGAGAAACGGCAAAACGAACTATGACGAGGCCGTGAACAAGTATTTCACGCAATGGTATGTTCGCTACCGCGAAGGCTACTCGAAGGATCTGGCGGAAGACTATTACGGCAACGTCGGCATCATGTCGGTGGGGCTGGAACAGCAGAAGTATTACGAGTGGTTCAATCCGAAAAATCCGATGTCGCCGCTCAACGTCTATGGTCCCTATGCCAAGATAAAAATCGCCATCAAGGGTACGTCATTCATCAGCCCCAATGTCGCCCTGGTGCGCTACACCAAGGGCATTGAGCGGGGGCTTGATAAGCCGCAACTGACCCATTGGGCCGCTACGATCACGTTCAAGTATTCCGGCGCTCCGATGTCGGAGAAAGACCGGGCTATCAACCCGCTCGGTTTTCAAGTGGTCGAGTACCGCAACGACCCGGAGGCGCCACCCTCGGACGCCAGCACGCCCGCGCGATTGGGCCAGACGAATGCGGCAGCGGCCCCCGTTGGGGTACAGGTGTTCCCGTCCGCAACCGCGACCGCGCCCGCCGTTCCGGCGATTAGCCAGTAAGGGGGCAACGGTGAAACGACTTCTTTTGCTTGCCTTGCTTCTGCCGGCGTTCGCGCTGGCCGAACTGACGCCCGAGAAGGGGGAGTATGACCCTCGGGTTCGTGTCGTGGATTACAACCCTTTGAACGTGGTGAAGCTCTCCACGTTCTACGGAGTTTCTACGCATGTTCAGTTCGCCGATGCCGAAACCATCAGGGATGTGGCGGTCGGCGACGATCAAGCTTGGAAAGTGGTTCCTCGCGGCAACCATCTGTTCATCAAGCCGCAAGCCACGAACGCGGACACCAACGTGACGGTGGTCACGGACAAGCGAACCTACCAGTTCGCTCTGGTCGTGCAGCCGCGCCCATTGAAGGATTCAACGGCTTGGGCTGACCCGAATCTGATTTTCTCGTTGACGTTCCGCTATCCCGATGAAGAAGCCGCCAAGCTCGCCGCAGATGCCAAGAAAGTAGCCCTGCAGGCCCGCCTGGGGGAAATCAAGGGCAAGCTCACGGACGCCAAGGAAAAAGGGCAGAACATCGATTATTGGGTGGCCGGTTCGGAAGAAATCAGCCCCACGGCCGCGCGCGACGATGGTCGTTTCATCTATCTGACGTTCAGCAACAACCGCGACATGCCTGCCGTGTATTCCGTCGATGCGGGAGGCAATGAAGCGTTGATCAACACCAACGTCATTGACGGCAACACCATCGTTATTCAACGCCTGGTTCCCCGTCTGATCCTGCGCAAGGGTGATGCCGTCGCCTCCGTGGTGAATAAGTCGTTCGATTTGAACGGCGGCGTGGACAACACATCGGGCACGGTCGCGCCGGATGTGGAGCGAGTCATTAAGGGGGCTCGATGATGGACTTTTTCAGCAAGCTCAAAGGCAACAAAGGTAAGCCTGTCGAGCCTGTCGGCGATGACGGCCTGCCGACGATGGACGCCGCGCCCATGTCCCTGGCCGATACAGCGAAGCAGGCCAAGGCGGAAGCGAAGGAGTTGCGCACCCGCGAAACCGCCGCGACGGCCTCCGCCGAAAACGAGGGATTGCCTTCGGTCAATCGCCGCAAGGGCGGCAACAAACTGGTGACGCTGTTGGGCTTTATCTTCATTATCGGCGCGGCCGTGGCCCTCATTGTGGCCGTCAATGGCGACAAGAACCCGAAGCCGAAGAAGAAGAATCCCCAGGAAGACAAAATCGCCAACAATCTGCCGCCTCTGGTCGTCCCGCCGACGCCTGCGCCGATTACCCTTAGCCCGGTGGGGCTCGCGCACGCCGAAGGCGCGCAAGTGCCGCCTATCAAACCAGGAACGGCAGGCGCGACGGCGATCGGGCTGCAAGGAGCGGCCGGGAAAGCCCCCGCGATGGGTGCCAACGGCAAGCCGCTTCTGGATTGGACCGACCGCAAGATGGCCGGCACGTTGCTGGCCGGGGCACAGCCGGGCGGCGCTCCTGGTGGAGGGCAGGGCGGTGGTGCAGTTCGTCCCGTCGCGGTCGAACAGGAGGGCAACCCGCCAGCGGTATTCGCCGGAGCTGCTGGCCGCTCTCCTGGTGGCAACAATGAGTTGGCTGCGCGTCTTGAACCAACGATTACCAAGGGCGTTTCCGCCTCTATGCTGCCTGACCGCAATTTCTTGATTACCAAAGGCACGTCCCTGGACTGCGCCCTGGAAACCGCGCTGGATAGCACGCTGCCCGGCCTTACGACCTGCCGGCTGACCCGCGACGTGTACAGCGACAACGGGCAAGTGCTTCTGCTCGATCGCGGCTCGCAATTGGTCGGCGAGTACCAAGGCGGCGTGAAGCAAGGGCAAGTACGGCTTTTCGTGCTCTGGACGCGGGCCAAGACGCCCAATGGGATCATCATTTCCCTGAACTCGCCGGGTACGGATGCCCTGGGGCGCTCCGGTCTCGAAGGTTGGGTAGATAACCATTTCATGGAACGCTTCGGCGCGGCCATCCTCATGAGCTTCATCAAGGATGCCGTGACGGCACTGGCAAACAGGAACAGCGACGGTTCTGGCAGTACCAATGTCTATGGCAGCACCTCGGACGGTGGCGCCAAGGTAGTCGAGAAGATCCTTGAGTCGACGGTGAACATTCCCCCGACGATCATCAAGAACCAGGGCGATCACATACAAGTCATGGTGGCGCGCGACTTGGATTTCTCGGGCGTGTATGGGTTGCAGGTGAAAAAGTGACCTCCCCCGTGACCGCCCTGAAACACCAGGAAGAGGATGCGCAGTCCTCGGAAATGCTCGCGGAGTATTTGGCGCCTCTGCGAGTGTTTCTCGATGACGAGAGCCTGACCGAGATTTGCGTCAACCGCCCGCGCGAACTGTGGACGGAAAGCCAGGAAGGCTGGAAGCACTACCATTTACCGGATCTGAGCTATCAGCATTGCCGGCAACTGGCAACGCTGATAGCCAGCTTCAACAGCAAGGCGATATCGGCTGACAAGCCCGTGTTGTCGGCTGCTCTGCCGGCCGGCGAGCGGGTGCAGGTCATCATTCCCCCGGCCTGTGAACCTCACACGGTGTCGATCACCATCCGCAAGCCCTCGATGATCGACAAGACGCTGGACGAACTGGATGCCGAAGGCGCGTTCGAGCAGTTCGCGGACGTGGATAACGAATTGCAGCCTTTCGAGCATGAACTTGTGAAGCTCAAGAAGGAAAAGCGCATCAAGGAATTTCTCGACCTGGCCGTTCGCAAGCATCGCAACATCCTGATTGTGGGTAAGACCGGCTCCGGCAAAACCACGGTCACAAAGAGCCTGGTTCGCAGTATTCCCCTTGAAGAACGCCTGATCACGATCGAGGATGTGCATGAGCTGTTCTTGAACCAGCATGAAAACAAGGTACATCTGTACTACGCGCGGGAAGACGAAGGCGGGTCGAAGGTCACACCCAAGCAGGCTTTGGCGTCCTGCCTGCGCATGAAGCCCGACCGCATTTTGCTGGCCGAATTGCGGGGCGATGAAGCTTGGGAATTCATCAAGTCGGTGAATACCGGGCATCCGGGGTCCATCTCCACGATGCACGCCAACGGCGCGTATGAATCGTTCGAGCAATTGACCGCCTTGATCAAGGACAGCCGCACCGGCGCGCACCTGGACACGGCCTACATCAAGCACCGGCTCTTTACCACGCTCGATGTGATTCTCTTCTACCATCAGCGCAAGCTGCGCGAAATCTACTATGACCCTGAGTTTAAGCGACAACACTTGGGCTAAGGTCGGGGTCATCACCGCGCTTGTCCTGGCGGCGATTGGCGTTTGGGCTTACATGGCCGGGGGCATTTTCCTGATGGCCTTTGACCACAAGTTCGAGGAAGCCACGCCCCTGACCCTGTATCAGTATTGGTATCACTACGGGGACGCCAAGCAGGTACAGAAATGGCTGTCCATCGCAAGCGGCATTTCTCTCGCGCTGCTGCTTGCTCCGGTGGTGTTCTTTTTCGCGCCCGGGAAACGTAGCCTGTTCGGCGATGCGCGATTCGCCAGGACAAGCGAGATCCGCAAGGCGGGCTTGCTCGGGTCAAAAGGCATCATCGTTGGCCTGTATAGGCATACCTACTTGATGTTTGGCGGCAGCCAACACGTCATCATGTCCGCGCCGACGCGAAGCGGCAAAGGGGTTGGCATCGTTATTCCAAACCTTTTGACGTGGCCCGATAGTGTGGTGGTTCTCGATGTGAAACAAGAGAACCACGCCGTTACAAGCGGCTTCCGCCGCAAGCATGGGCAGCCCTGCTACCTATTCAACCCCGCGGCGGCGGACTATCGGACGCACCGTTACAACCCCCTTTCCTACATCAGTGATGATCCCAACTTCCGCATAGATGATGTGCAGAAGATCGGCAACATGCTGTTCCCCGACCAGCCCGGGACCGATGTCATCTGGACGGCCACGCCGCGAACCCTGTTCCTCGGCATCGTCTTGATGCTTTGCGAAACACCGGGCAAGCTCGTTACGCTCGGCCAGGTGCTGCGCGAGTCGCTGACGGAGGGCGACGGCTCGGCCTATTTCGCCAAGGTCATCAATGAACGGGCGAAGACGGCCAAGCCGCTTTCAGGCGCATGTGTGCGCGCGCTGAATAGCTATATCTCAATTTCATCCGACAACACGCGCGCCGGCGTCATGACCTCGTTCCGATCGCGCCTGGAATTATGGCTAAACCCGCTTGTCGACGCCGCCACGAGCGCCAACGATTTCGATTTGCGCGATGTTCGAAGGCGACGCATGAGCATCTATCTTGGCGTGACACCAGACAACCTTGAGCGCATGGCGCCGTTGCTGAACCTGTTTTTTCAGCAACTGATCGACCTGAACACGCGCGAGCTGCCCGAACGCAATCCAGACCTCAAGGTTCAATGCTTGCTATTGCCGGATGAATTCACGTCGATGGGAAGGATTGCTTCTATTGCCAAGGGAATTGGCTACATCGCCGCTTATGGCCTGCGGATGCTGCCCATCATTCAAAGCCCGGCGCAGCTTGTTGAGGTTTATGGAAAGGACGCGGCACAGACCTTTACCACGAACCACGCGGCGCAGATTGTTTTCCCGCCAAAGGCATCCGAAATACAAACCGCGAAAGATATCTCGGAATGGCTCGGCTATCAGACCGTCAAGGGCACGTCGGAATCGAAGGGCAAAGGCATATTCACCAAGAAGCAGAAGTCGCTGAGCTTGTCCGACCAGCGTCGGGCCTTGTTGCTGCCTCAAGAGATTACGAGCCTCGGCAAGGACAAGGAGCTTGTCGTCATCGAGGATTGCCCGCCGATCCTGGCTAAAAAGGTTCGTTATTACAGCGATCCGATTTTCGTGGATCGCCTCAAGAGTGTCTCGCATTCGCTGGCCGCCCTGGGCAGGAAACTGCCGACGGAAAAGCAGCTAAAAGACGCCATCATGGCCGGCGAGTTGGCGACGGACGTGCCGACGATTGACCTTGAGGCGCATCACCGCCTCATTGGCGGCGATGACGCCCCGGTGACGGTGGCGCTGCCGGCAAAGGCCGGCGGTGGTCAGGTCGCGACGGTCGAACGGCCGGTGACGCCTGACGATGTTCCGAATTTGGCCAAGCTCGGCTTGGCGGCTTTCGCGGTGGACTTCTCGTCGGTCGACAAGCCAAAAGCGGGCGAACTGGATGAAGGGGCGCTTCATGCCTACGCCGACAACCTTTGTAAGCAAGCGGGCATTAGCGTGTAAAGCGGTCATGCCATGCGGAACAGCGCGGACGTACCCAATCAATGACGAAAGTCGGAACCGCAGGGAGAAACAATGGACCCTCAAAGTCAAAACCAAGGTGGCCAGCGACTTGCCGCAGAAATCAAGGCGAGTCTGGCCGAGCCCCAACACCGCTTTGAACTGAACGACCCGTTCGCGGAGACTACATTCAGATTTGGGAGAACGGAAGACGCGCTCGCCAAGGCTTCCAACCTCGGCGCGCGTGGCTTTCAAGGCCTCGGCGCTGACGGCAAGGTGTCGCAAATCAGAAAGGTCGACGGAGAATGGAAGCGCGACGATGGCAAGGCGCTGGACGACGTGCAAGCGGAGGTCGATAAGGAGAGCATCGCGGCCATTGAAACCCGCGCAGAACTTCGCGCTGCGCTAGGGCCGGGCGTTGACGCCGGCACGGACAAGCAAATGGCCCTGGCCGATGCTCACGCCTTCCGGCGCATTCAAGACCCGTCTTGGCAAGAAAGCGCGGCGGTGCTGATGGCCGATAACACCCGCGCTTACCCCGAGTACAAGACCGCGCTAGACAAAGCGATTCCTGGCTATCCCGGCACTGCCGAAAAGATCTATGCGCTCGATGCGGCCAACACCGAAAAGGTGATGGCGAAGGCGGAACGCAAGGCCGTTGAAATGGCCTCGATGCTGCAAGATCGTGAAGATCGCGCAAAGAACTGGACGCCGGAAGAAGCCGCCAAACAAGCGCAGCGCGATAGCCAGGACTACGGTGTCAACACCGATAAAACCGAACGCGCGTACATGCGCTATGACATGGCATTGAATGCCGGCGCGAATCCGGCTTATCAAGCTGCGCTTGAGAAGGCCGCGCCCGAAGTCGCGCGAGAGGTCAAGGACGCGCAAGCGGCCAAGGCTGCGGCGGTTGCTCCTGCTGCCGAATCTGCGCAGCCGTCTGCGCAACAAAGCGTTGGGACACCCGACAACAAGGTGGAAGCGGATGCGATTTTCACGGCCCGCCAGATGGACGTTAAAGCCGTTGTGCCGCCCGAAGTCGAAAAGCAATACTTGCGCGTCGGCGATAAGTTCTATCACCCGAGCAACACCGACATGGTCGCCTTTGAAGACAAGGGCAACAGGCTGGAAACCAAGGCCAACAGCGAAGCCATTGCCCGGTCCATGATGCGCATCGCCGAAGCGCGCGGCTGGGACGAAATCAAGGTGTCGGGCTCCGAAAGCTTCCGCAGGCAAGTTTGGCTTGAAGCGGCTGCGCGCGACATGGACGTTAAGGGCTACACCCCCACAGAGACGGACAAGGCGCTGCTCGCCAAGCGGTTGAGCGAATCCGAAGCCAGCAAGGTGGCGAAGGAGAACAAGCCGTCTCGCGCCCGCGAAAACGCCATGGCGGAGAGCTTCGCCAAGGATTCGCCCGCCGAAGCCGTCAAGAAATATCCCGAGTTGGCCGGTGCGGCGGCGGCGCTCGCCGTGATCGACAAGAAGGCCGAAGCCGATGGCCTGACCCCGACGCAACGGGCCGTTGTCGCGGCGCGGGTGCATCAAAATGTGGCGAACAGCATCGAGCGAGGCGACATTCCCGAAGTCAAGCTGAAACAGGAAGTGGAAGTGAAACTCGACGGCAAGGAGGAACAGGAATACTCCCGATGAACACCGCCCGCATTGCCCTTTTCGCGGCCGCCACGGCGTTCTTAGTGGCCTGCGCCTACGTTCCTCCCAAGGAGGAAGCCGCGCGCCGTGTAAGCCCGGATTACATGGCCACGGGCGCGGTGAACGATGTCCGCGCCTACATCTACGGCAGTCGCACCATTCTAGAATTCGAGGGCTCCCCCCTGTTCCTGTCGGTGCGTGATGAAAACGGGGCCTCAGTCGATTTTGAGAGGGTAGGCCAGTACTACCGGCTTAGCCGTCGCCTCGACCGCTTTACGGTATGGCTCAATGGCCGCTCGGTGACATTCTCGCCGGCGATGAATACCCGTGTTTTCTCGACGCCTGCGCGGGCTCCGGCGATGGCCGCCCCGGTCACCGCGCATCCGGAAACGGTAAAGCTGGCCGCTGTACGACCCGTACCGGCCAGCCAGGCCGATGCGGACGTGGTTGAACTGCTCAAACTCTCGGAAAAGCAGCTTGCCGGCGTTCGCCATGTTCTCGATGCGGCCGGCAAGAACCCGAAGGCCACCGGCGCCGAGCTGTTCACCCTGAGTCAACGCCTGGATAAGCTTAATACCCGATTTGTGACGGCTGCGGCTGCCGTCGTGCAAGTGACGTTCCCCAGGGCGAGCACGGCATTCAACCCGGACGCCCAAGAGGCAGCGGTATTGATCGCCTCGGGCAAGGCGGCTCGCCGCGTGAATGTGCACGGCTACACCGATTCGCGCGCGGCCGGGCCGAGGGATGCCAAGATCGCTCTTGGCCGGGCGCTCGCGGCCCGCCAGTTCCTAGTCGATAACGGAGTGCAGCCCGACAAGATCAAGGTCTTCTCACAAGTCGATGGCGACTTTGTGGCGCCGAACATCTCGAAAGAGGGCAGGAGGCTTAACCGCCGTGTCGAGATCGAATTTGTGGATACCCGCATTGCTGGACTGAAAGGCGGGGCCGCCAAGCTCGCCACGGTTCACGCCGTCAAATGAAGCCCGCCGCCGTCGCACTGGCCAGCGGCCAACATGCGCCCGAAAAAGCCGACGCTGCCCCACGCTTCAAGGTGTCGGACGGCACGATTGAAGCCCTTAAGTGGCTGGGCCTGGTCTTGATGACGCTTGACCACGCCAACAAATATCTATTCGATGACAAGCTCCCCGGCGCCTTCGCGCTTGGGCGGCTGGCAATGCCCCTGTTCGGCTTTGTCCTGTCATACAACCTCGCGCGCCCTGGGGCGCTCAAAAGCGGTGCGTACATTCGCACCATGAAGCGCCTGGCGCTTTACGGCCTGGTCGCTTCACCGTTTTTTATCGCCCTGGGCGGCCTGGCGTTCGGTTGGTGGCCTCTGAACATCATGTTCATGCTTCTGGTGACCACGGCCACGCTGTACCTGGCAGAAAAAGGCGGGAGCCTGCGGCTGGTAGCCGCTGCTGTGGTCTTTCTCCTCGGTGGTGCCTTCGTAGAATTCTGGTGGTTTGCGCTGGCCTTCTGCATTGCCGCCTGGTGGTACTGCAAGACGGCCAGCAAAGCGCCCCTGATGGTGTGGCTGCTGGCCGCTGCTTCGCTTTATGTGGTCAATCGCAACCTGTGGGCCTTGGCTTCGATGCCGCTGATACTCGCCGCGCCCCTGGTCAACGTCAAGATGCCCCGCTTTCGGCGTGTCTTCTACATCTACTATCCGGCACATTTGGCCGTGCTGTTGATCGTTGTGACCCTCCTGGGGATACACCTATGAACGGCAGGTAACTCCTACCGAAGCAGACCATCGGCTCCGCAAACCATCGGACTCTTGGTCGGCCAAAGCCGCCTTATCACTCTTAGGAAGAGAACGTCGGGTATATCCAGCTAACCGGCCACCGATCGCCGAAGGATATGGCTTATTGATACAGAGTGGGAACAGACGGCTGGGGCAACTTTTTAGTCAAACGCTGTAACATAACAGTAGCGACAGAAACCCAGTGCATTTCCAAGAAGTGTCTTGGTGCCGGCTAGGCACGGAACTGGCATCTCTCGAAGTATCTCATCAACAGCTGTAAGCAAACTACGCGTTACAGGTGTGTGGTGAAGGTCGCCAAAGGACACGCACTGCGATAAATCTTATTCCTTACCGCCTGCACCATTAGCCACCACTGCGCTGGCCAACGCAAGCATGAAGGCAGCATCACGGCGACCATAATCGAAAGCCTTCCCGTCTTCGTCCACATGGTTTGCAGGATGCGCATAATGCAGGGCTACTTCGTTGACCAAAAGCGCCCGCGCATTCTTCGTCATTTTCCTGCGTTCACCTGTTGCAAAGGTCTGAACGGCAGTATTAATGGCTGACTTCAGGTTCAATGCCTTCTGAACGCTTTCGATTGCACGTCGGCATTGCTGCACTACGCCATCATAGTTTCCGGCATCGAGCTCCTCTCTCGCACGCTTCAAGAGCGACGCGGCTGTCCTGAGGTCCCCAACTTCGGGCGGGAGATCAACTTCCAGGAGCACGATTCGGTCCTGGCCGAATTGTTTCATGCAGGTAATCCAACTACTTTGGTTCACATGAAAACGTACGTCGTCGTCCCCCCTCGTAATATCGTCGCCACTAGAAACTTCGCAAAGGAAGTGAAGATTAAATACAAGATCTCCTCCTTCGCGCAATTTCTCGATCAACGCAAGTTGTTCGCTGCTAAGGTCGAGGTCGAAGAGAATCGCAGCGTTGTTGGAAAACGAGCTTGTACATAGCACCCAAGCGCTCTCCGGCCAAGCAATGCCGAGATATGCACCACCCTGATTGGAACGAGCAACCGTAACCGTTGCCCGGAAGTTACGGGCAACAAGAATTTCCTTTCTTGCCGGTGACTGATATTGAATCGAGAAACGCAATCGGTGCACACCCATGCCACCCGGCCATCCCGACAAACCGCCGGCACTAAGATTTACTACGATATTGCTATTGTGATTAATGGACATGGGTCTTTCATCTCAAAACCATATTCCTTCAAGTACAGAACCACCTAAATCAGGTCTTCTCGACTATTATGGATTAACCTTATAACAATTCGCTAACTTATTGTCATCTACCGGTATCTGAAATGCAGCTGACCGACTACCAGCCAGCAACTCTTTGGTTAGACCAATTCAACCGCCGGCCCGGGGACCGTGAATTGGCAAAGCGGACCGGAGGTCGGCCATTGCCGACGTTCCTCTTTCCTTCGATTCCGTCCGCTGAGTGTACTTAGATTCAACCGGTCGATGAACTTGAATTACCGCTCTGGCCGCATCGATGGCCAAGACTCGACCCAAAGTCGAAATAGCGGTTTCCACAAAGCAGTTATTCGACGTTTGAGTGATGCAGCCTCGCGCCGATCTTCGTGCGATGGTTGCTTAAACAATGGATTACGCCTCGTCGCTTGGCTCAAGATCTAAGAGCTGCGTCATGCCCCTCGGGGGGGGCAAAGTATTTTCGAATTTCTTCATTCGACGAAATACATTGCTTTGTCTTTAGAACTTCGTTCTCGCACAATTGCTTCATTGCTGTAAGTTGATCATTTCCCCGTTTCTGCATTATTTCAAGAGCTATGGGGTCTGAGAGCAGCGGATATAGAAGGTCGCGATGTGATATGTAGTTGGCATTACTCTTGACAAAATCGTTTAACAAAAGGTACGCAAGGCTCTTCTGGTTCAAAGACAGACAGCATCTAATCAGGTACAACGTCTGAAGACTTGAGTCGGCTGGAAATGCTCGGATCGCGCGCCTACATTCCTTGGCGCATGCCTTATGTTGTCCGGAATAGAATTGCCACTGAATCTTGCTAACGACATAGCTTCGCTCTGTCGATCTATTGCTAAAAACTATAGATCTGAGCTGCCGAAAATCTTCCTGCAATTCCAATAACACTTCGGCCATAAACGTCAGTGATGGGTTAACTGGAAGTGGATGCGCGTCTCGCCTATGGCTTTCAATAATGGACATTTCGATATATGGAATATATCGATGTATTTTTTCATAAATATTCCGTAGGAGTGCCACCTCTTTTGACGAGAGAAAATAGTTAAAGGCATATAGACGGTTAATTACTTCATCTATGCTGGCAACCATTTTCATCAAGTCCACGCCAACGGCAATCAATTTCGCTTGGATTGCCGCGTTGGACAGTTGAATTGGGATAATGACTTTGTTTTGAAGCGCTACGTTAAGATCATCGCGGCTCAATGTCGACGAATGTATTTTGTCCTGAAATACAGACGGCGAGTGTTTATGAAACTTCAAGAAAAAGTCGAAGTACCCAAAGATATGACTGTTCAGAATGAGCAAGTCGTTCGTGATTCCAACACCGAAACCTCGCTTCTTAGCCCTCTCAGGAATGTAAGCAAACAGAATCCAGAAGATCGTTGCTGCAACGATTGAACTAAAAACGGGATAGAGGTAGCCACCTGATGGCATCGCAAGGATGACGGCGTCTCGGATGGGCAAATATGAATTCCAAAAGCCAGATTGTTCCATCTTGACCGTCCTTTTGTGATCGATTTCGACAACGGGGGAGTGAATGTTGTATTTTCAGCGCCCAGTAGGCAGATGATACGAGGCCTGCGAGTGGTCCGTAAAGCGTCAAAGAAGGCTTCTGGCGGCAAGCGCGAGTTCCAGGGATGCCTCAAGGTCGCTAGGCATCCCTGGTATTCCGCACTCAATTAGGCTGATCCAAGATAATGTGCGACATATGCTAAGGGCACGGTCCTGCCGGATGACTTGACCAAGTGGCCAATCAAACGTCGTAAACGGATCCATGGCCAGTGTTGCATACACAGCGGACCGAATAGATTGAAACGCGAACGTCGCCTTTGGCCGACCTGCTGTCCAACGCAGATTCCTGTGACCGGCTGCTTGATGATCAGTAAGCCGCCATTGGCTCTGCAATCGTCATCAGGCTGTTGAGGGGCGATCTGGGACAGATGAGCATCCGCCCGGCTTCATTGCAAGTCTTGTCGTGTTCCTGTTCTTAATCCTTCGCAATACGCATTTGAGCGTTAACGCTCTACGTCCTTGTCTCCCCGCGTCGGCGCGGCCTGTTCCGCGCCATTCCTTGGGCCGGCGCTTGGTGCCGGCGCGGTTGGGTCCACTGCGGGGCCGTGGATCTTGTCGGCACGCTTCGTGAATTGCTGTGTCAAATCCTGCTTGATCCGGTGCCGCTCTGTGTTCAGAGTCGGCATGGCTTCAACAAAGCCACGGATACGGGCTGCAAGCGCCTTATTGTCCTCGGCCGTGGCTTGATAACCCCCTAGTCCCTCTGCGCTTCCGAGAGCGCGAGAATCGCCAGTTCGCGCCCGTCGCATTTCAGAATCGGCGGCTCGTTGCCGTCCCATACGACCAGGTGCATTCGGCTGCAAAAGCACTTTAGAACCTCCTTCGTGCTGAACCACACCGACGCCGGACAGGTTTCGCAAGCCGGCGACGGTTCCGGGCGGTGCTTGGGGTCCAGATCTTTCAAGGTTGGACTGATATACAGCGGCGACGCGCTGGCCTGCTCGTGCACGATCCGAGCTGATTCGCTCGTAGTCTGGTCGCTCATTCTTGGCTTCCTTCCCGTTAAAGGTCTTTCGTGTGTCCTCGTGCTCTAACGCTTCGGCTGCCGCCAGCCAGGCGCGGCGAATTTGGCCCTGACGCGCTTTGGTGGCTTCTTCCCAAGGTTTATGTGGCAACGCCGAGCCCTTGGCCTCGGCGCTTAGCGCCTGGGCGGCTTCCTTGATCTTCGCGGCTTTGACCTTGGCCACGCGCGGCTTGTGCGTCCTATCGCCGCGCTCGATGTGGCGAATGACGGTCGACTCGGCCTTCCTGACCACGCCCCGGCTTCGCCTCGGGGTGGCCTCGGCGTCGACGCCCTGGTCACGCAGCTTGTCCGCGAACCCCTCGCGCCACTGCTGCAAATCGGCTTTCCTGGGGTTTAGGCACTTACCGTCAAAACCGAGGCATTTGACGGTAAGGTGACAGTGCGGGTGTGCGTCGTCAGTGTGCAGGGCAAAAACGTATTCATGGTTTTTGCCGAAGGTGGTTTTCGCGAATTCCCGAACGGCGTCTTTGACCGCGTCCGGGTCGGTGTCCTCCGGCATCGATAGAACCATGTGCATGGTGTCGCGCTGGTTCTTGTGACGTTTCCCGTCGCCGAAATCCTGGCTCCAGTCTTTGAACAGGTCTTTGACTTCATCCTTGCCCTTGAAGACTTCGCCCCGCTCGTTCTCCATTTCGAGCTTGCCGTTCCGGGTGATGTAGTCAAGATGGGCTTTTACGTGGCCCGCGCCCTTGCCAAAGCCGGTGATTTTCACCATGACTTCGGGGGTATCTCGCGTTACTCGCTTGGCGACTAACCGCAAGTGGCGGGTTCTGTTGGCCTTGCGTTTGACGGGCGGACTTAACGCCGTCCCTAGCTCGGATTCGATCAGTGCCATTAGTCGGCCGTCCACGCATTTCTACTGGCCCGGACCAAGGCCCGGATAGCTGCCCGGTTCTCCAAGGTCGCGCGGCTTAGCTCGGCCAACTTGTCGAGCCGTACCCGCTCGGTTTCATGAAACGATTCGTTGATCACCTTTGCAATCTGATTGATGTTGCGGCCAATGGCGGCCAGTTCGCGGCTGCTCGCCTGCAACCCGGCCAGCTCGGCATCGGTCATGACCGGCTGGCCGGTGAGATGCGATTGCACCAGGGCCGTTACCCAACGGCTCGGGGCCATGCCCTTGGCCTTCGCCCGTGTCTTGGCGGCCTCCATCAGGAAGCGGGGCATGCGCACCGTCATGCGCTCGGTGTCGGCGTTTTCCGGCTCTGGCTTAACGGGCTGGTCGGGGCCGCTGTCGTGGTCGGTGACGGCCAGGACAGCGGCCCGTAGTAGTTCAGATTCGGACAGCCCGTTCGCCTTCGCCACGCGGCGAAAGCGCGTCTTGGTCTCAGCGTCGACGAGCGTTTTTAGTACCGCCATGAGGGAGGGGAGCGGGACATGCTGGGGACATATTGTACCAACCCGCCGCGCGAACGCCTATCCTGCCCTAGATTTAAACCCCCTCCCCTCCTTATGACTTTTCGGGACATGTTATGAACATTGAAAGGACACTACGAAGCCACAACCAGTACAGAAAACAGACGGCGTGCGGATATATGCCGTTGACATGCGGATAGACCCGGGACATATTAGGGACAGTTTCACAAAGACAGGCCCGTAAGATATGGATAGGAACGCCATCGCTGAACGACTCCGCGCGCTCGCTTCCGATGACAAGAAACGTTCTAAGGCTGCTCAGTTGCGCGATGTAATCGGCGACGTTGAAGCGGCCTTGGCTGCCGGTGTTTCTCGCTCTCTCGTAGTCAAGGAACTCGCCGCACACGGTCTTGAGATGACGCCGGCGACATTCGAGACAACCCTGAAACGGATTCGCCAGAAACAGGGAAAACCCTCAATCACTGCCAGTAAGTCAGTCAGCCCGCCACCAGGCGAGCCAACGACACCATCCCAAGCCCCCTCAGTCGCGCCAGCCAATATCGAAGCTGCAAGCGCCAAGGGTGGCTCTCACGACCCAGCGGAATTAGACAAGATCATCGGAAGCAAGCCCGACCTCGAAGCATTAGCCAAACTCGCCAAAAGGAAAGCCAAATGAAAGTTGCGGTCATGAATTTCTCCGGCAACGTCGGTAAAACCACTGTGGCCGGTCAGTTGCTCAAGCCCCGAATGGGTGATGCCCGGATCTTCTCTATCGAGTCGATCAATTCTGGCGCCGATGCCGATGGCCTCGACGTGGAAAAAATGAAGGGGAAGAAGTTCGGGGAATTGGTCGATGAATTGATGACCCTCGATTCGGCCATCATTGATATCGGCGCGTCCAACGTCGAAGACTTCCTGAAGCTCATGCAACAATTCGCCGGCTCTCACGAGGAATTCGATTTCTTCGTGGTGCCGGTCGTCAAGGAAAAGAAGGTGCAGGCGGACACGGTGAACACCATCCGCGCGCTCGCCAAGCTCGGTATCGAGAAGAAGCGCATTCGCATGGTCTTCAACAAGGTCGACGTCGATGAATCCGTAACGGATGAATTCGCGGCGCTGTTCGGCCTGGCCGAGTCTGAAAAGTCTTTTGTCGTTCGCCCCGAAGTCGTCATTTACTCGAATGAAGTCTTCGAGCGCTTGAAGGCGGTCGGTAAGTCGCTGGGCGACATTACCGCGGACGAAACCGACTACCGCGCGAGGCTGCGCCTGGCCCGCGACGATGACGAAAAAGAGCTGTGCGTCCGCATGGTGGCCTTGAAGCGCCTGGCGGTCACGGCCAACAAGAACTTGGACGATGTTTTTAAAGTCCTGTTTAAGTAATACGCCCGCAGCATGAACGCGCCCCGCACGGCCCGCGAAGCCCTGATCGCCGAAATGCTCGGCGATCTGGATACCCTACTCGCTCGCGTTGAAGCCCTTCCGGCTGTTGTGAGCGCTGCCGAAGAAAGACTTGGCGCCACGGTCTCGGCGCTGCACGATGCGGGGGATAGATACCGCTTGGCGGTTACGGCATTCAACGAGCAAGCCAAGGCCGATCTGACGGAATACCTGGACCTCAAGACGGCGCAGGTAGCAGCAAAAACGATTGATGAACAACGCGCGGCGCTGCAGGAAGTCGCCCGCGCCGCCTTTCGCTCGGAAGCCTCCGACAAAGCTGCAAGCCTTGGCCTCGTCTTGGGCGAAGCGGCGAAGGAGTTTCGCCGCTCGATGTGGTCTAGGGTGATGGAACACGCGATCACCGCATTGATCGCGTCAGCCTTTACCAGCGGCCTGGTGTACGCAATTTTAAGATAAGGGCGATCGTCGGCTTGAGGAGCGAAGCGGTTACCAGGAGCGCCGCGCGATTCTTGTTGTTCATTGCCTACTCCTGGTAGGCGGCCACATCCGGGCCGTGTGAAGCACGCGAAGCACGCGCACCATGTCGCCGGCAACGTCGTAAATCAGGATGTAGTTTCGATGTGCGACCAGCTCGCGCGTGCCTTCCACTCGGCCAGGTCGACCCAGGCCCGGATGATCGACCAGGCGGGCGGCCTTCTCGGACAATAGCTCATCGAGATCGAGCGCGGCGCTCCGGTTGTCGGCCTCGACGTAGTCGTAGATCGCGC